>JAEEGI010027728.1_pt1 | contig 10820 bp, 12 predicted proteins | sample 8958751 | NCBI WGS metagenome assembly JAEEGI01 (sample SAMN16246545, study PRJNA631951) | gut metagenome | biome: gut microbiome; feature: rumen; material: KS-attached | host: Bos | place: Iran: Karaj | collected 2018-10 | reverse complement strand
CGTTTATCAGTCCCATACAATCATTACTCAATTAAGTAGTATATAATCCTACCCTCAAAGGCGCAGGCATTCGGCATACAATACACTTATTAAACATAAACCACATAATAGAAATAGGAAATCTGCTTCACATACGGAGCAACTTCTATTGTTTGATCGTGGCAGGTACGGTACCGATTGTGTAGCTACCATACTTATGTCTTGCAAAGATGGTTTGTTACCTAATATACGTTGCAAAGGTAATAAAAAAACTTCAATTATCGCAAGTTTTGGTGTACATATATGAGTTTTTAGAGAAAATTTACTAAATTACGCGCGAAACGAAAAATATAAAACCTTACTTTCGATAAAAAATGAGTACCTTTGCATTAATCTCTTCGTCCATAGTCCCTTTGCAAGTTCATTCATATAATACTCAATTACATTGAGACTCAGCCTAACCGCTTAGTTAGATTAGAAAAGTGAAAACGACTTGAAATTATATCAACTAGTCAGGTTCAGCAACCATTTTCGCAAAAAAAAATAAAAAGTACATGTTCACGACCTAATTATTCCCATATTTGAAGTTAATTTATTAACTTTGCAAAAAGATAAATAAAGAAATCAACATTTCAAATGAAGATAAAAGTTAAAAATTTAGGTGTTATAAAAGAAGCAAGTATTGATCTTAGCAAAAGATTAATCGTTTTTTGTGGCCCTAACAACACTGGTAAAACATATATTTCATATTTGATATATGCTCTCACTAATATTTCCTCCATTACAACTGAGAAATTTTCAAACGAGCAAATACAAGAAATCATTTCTAGACAAGAAGTCTACTTCAAATTTAATATAAACTCTTTGTACCAGTTCCGCGAAAAGCAGTTAACGCTTCTTTCTCAAAACTTGAGTACAATCTATGGGATTTCGGATGAAAAAGTAAATTCTTTTTTTTCAAAATTCTCAATAGAATATATAACAACAAAAGAAGAATATGTTGATCGTTTATTAAAAGAGGCGTTTGAGTTTACGGTTCAAAAGAACAAGGTATGTATAAAGATTAGTAAACCATCAAATGCGGATCATGTTCTTATCGCAAATATTTCTGAGACAGAAGTAGCAACTGAAGAAATTCAGCCAATAGTTTCATATCAACTAATGTCTTACATATATAGATCTCTTTCTCTTTATCCAATCTCTTTCTCTGAGATATTTCAAGTAGAACGTAATTCTATATATACGTTCAATAAGGAGTTGTCTCTAAGTAGAAATATTGTGATAGACCAGATTCAAGAACTTGGTGCTGGAAGTAAACTTGACCCAGTTGAAATTATGAACAAACGACTAACTCGTTATCCAATTGCAGTAAGAGACGGTTTGGCAATTGCTGACGATTTGGTAAATATACAAAACAACCGTAGTAAATACGCATCTTTGGCAGACGAGATAGAATCTGATTTATTAAATGGTCAGGTTATTTTATCAAAAGAAGGAGAGGTCCAATTTGTTTCTAATCGTTCAAAATCAAAAAAGATTCCAATTCATTTGTCTGCTTCAATTGTAAAAACATTATCGAGTCTTACTTTTTATTTAAGACACAGAGCAAAAGATAATGATTTGGTTATAATTGATGAACCTGAGCTTAATCTACATCCCAACTGCCAGATTCTTTTGGTTAGAATATTTGCAAAAATGATGGAGAGGGGGTTTAGATTATTAATCAGTACTCATAGCGACTATATTATTAGAGAAATCAATAACTTGATAATGCTCCATTCAATAAATGACGAGAAGCGTTTAGCTGCAAATGATATAGGGTATAGTGGAGTTAAGTCCATCAATCATGAGGAAGTTGCTGCCTACTTGTTTGATTTCAGAACCAAAACCAAGGTTTCTGTGAATCCCTTAGAAGTAGACGAGACAGGATTCGAAGTAGATACAATAGACAATGCTATTAGAGGTCTCAATGAGGCATCTGAGGAATTATACTATATGGTTAAATATGATAGATAATCCACAAATTCATAAGCTACAGAGTATTTTCAAGAATAAGTATTTGGCTTTTAATGCAAATGAGTTAGTCGAAAATGATATTGATTCTAAGGGTAACCCATTCACGATGAAACGCAGTATTGTCGGTGAACCTGGCAGTATTGAATATGTTGTTTTTAGAGTTGACCCCAATGAGGTTATATTATTCCCTTATTTTGCAGAGGTGAAAGGTCTAAACAAGATTTGTGACTTTATTATTTTTGCAGAAACCAATACCGATTTCCTAATCTTACTAATTGAAATGAAAAAACATTCTGGTTCACCAGAAAAACAACTCGAGTTGTCTCTACCATTTGTCAATTTTGTTCTTGAGCGTGCCAAATTGATTGACATAGAAATTGAGAAGAACATTATTATTAGAAAACTAGGAATTAAAGACAGTCGAATATCTCAAAAAGAAACAACAAAATACTATAAGGATTTTCACTTCGATAACAATTATTATTCCCTCGAACTTGGTGGCAGACAAATTCGTCTTAAGCAAATAATTGAAGCCCCTATTTATTGAAAACAACCTATATATTATGTTCGTGCTTATTGTATAATTATGAATAAGTTGTATTGTATAACATATGATTTAATCAATGAGAAGGATTATTCCTCTTTGATTGATGAGATAAAGAAGTTCCTGAGTTGGTGGCATCAGACAGGTTCCGTGTGGTTTGTGGTTTCATCAGACAGTTCGGTTCAAATTAGAGAGAGACTAAAGAAGTTTATAGATGCTGACGATAAGATATTCGTTATCCGAATCAATAGCAATGATTGGGCTGGTTATGGTTTTAGCAAGGAAGAGTATGAATGGTTAAAAACTAGAATTAACGAACTCAAAATTTGTTAGTTATGACTGTAGAAGATTTGATATCTACAATGGATTTGTGGTCCTTTATAGCGGCTATTGTCTCTTTGGTTTTAGCCATTGTCGCTATCGTTATTTCTGTCTTATTCTATGTTTTGGGACGAGATGAAAGTAAGATTGTTCAAGAACGAGCAAAAGACATTGCATCACAGACAGAAGTGTTAAAATCCTTGTTTGATACAATGATGAAAACATCATTTGAGATGATAAAGGAAAATTCTACAGTAATGCATAATTATATGATGGCAACAGTAGGAAAAACCAATGAAACATCTAAAAATTCTCAGGAATCTGATTCGGGTATAGAAGAACATACAAAAGAAGATCAATCGGCTTGATTATTCAAATAACTATATTTGTTACTTTTATCAGATGCCTCATGGATAATTATGAAAATTTCTTATTAACTTCACTGCTCACTTTACAAAAGTTTAATACGTTAAATCATCTTTTTAATCCATTCCAGAATTCGCATTAGCACTTTTTACCATTTAACACGCAAGTGTTTGATATAAAATAAACTTGCAAACACGATGCTCTGGACTAACGAGCGTAGTAATTCCAAACTCTGTCACCAGCATCTGAGAAAGGGCATTCGTTTATTGTATCTGCAATATTTGCCATAGTCTTAATTGATTTTGGTTGTTTGTAATATGTTTTAGTCTCTTCAATGAGAGTGGACTACTTTCGTCATCCACCCTCTTTAGAAAGCTTATTCGTCCATCAGCAACATGGGCATGAGCAGAGCCAACAGTTCCTCGTTCTCCACATCTTCCGACGGGACGAAGATGCCTGGTCGTGTAGCGTCAATCAATTTTAGCACCACCTCGTCCGAATTGATGTTGGAGAGGACGTTCAGCAGTTCCGAACCCTTGAAACCGATTCTGATTGCTTCGGCTTCATACCGACAGCCGATTTTCTCCTCAGCCTTTGAGTTGAACTCTAAATCCTCTGCGTTCAAGGTCATCATGTTGTCCTCTATCTTGAGCGCAATCAGTCCGGACGAATCACTGGCGAACACCATCATCCTGCGCAATGCGCTGCTCAATGCCTGCCGGTCTATCATGACTTGCAAAGGATGGTCTTGGGGTATCACGGCATTGTAGTTGGGGTATCTTCCCTCCGTCAGTCTGCCCACAAGAACATAGTCACCTGCGGTCATCCTCACCTGCCGGTCATTGAACTCCATGCCGACCACCTCATTCTGCACTTTGCCTATGATGCCTCTGACCACTCCCACCATTTTGGATGGCATGGAGAAAGAGGTCTCGGTGCTTGTCGCACCGCCCAGAAGGGAGTCGTCCGACTCCCTTTCTTTTGCTAAGTACATGATTTCCAATAGGATGCGACTGATAAAAAAAGGCCGCAAAAGTGCGTTTTGGCATCCGGAAGTGCGGTTTGGGACTACATTTTAATCCCACTGTAATTCCACAATCCCAAAAGTAATCCCACTTTTCCCCTTTTTTGCTAAAAAAATCAGTATTATGGCAAAAAATGTAATCCCAGTTCTTGCTGTGGTGTTCGACCGCAAGCACAGAGAGAAGGCTGGACATCCCCAGCCCGTCGAGATCAGAGTCACCTTGAAAAGTACTCAGAGGCACTATCCAACAGGAGTCAAGGTCAATTCGTCAGAATGGCGCAACGGAAGAATCATCAACCGCCCCGACTGCGACTTGCTCAACGAGCGGATCACCGTCTGCCTTCGTAGAATCGAGAAATACATCACAGAGACCGTCGATAACGGCAAGCCCTTCAATTTCGACGAACTGAAGTATGTGGTGAACAAGAAGGAGGAGAACCCCACCGATTTCTACGAGTTCATCCAGGAGAGAGCGGAGAAACGCTCGGTCAGTCCTGCCACACGCACGCGCTATCATGTCCTGCTGAACAACCTCTCGGAATACGGGAAGATACTTTCGTTCCGTGACCTCACCCCGAAGAACATCACCGAGTACGACGAGTACTTGAAGGGACGGGGCATCTGTCAGGCCACCGTCTATAACTACCACAAGACCATGAAACTGTTCATCGCCGACGCCATCGTCTTCGGCCTGATGACCGACGACCCATACAAACGGCTGAGGAAGGGTTTCGTCAGCAAGGGGCAGCCACCCAAGACGGAATACCTTACTGAAGAAGAGATGAAAGCCATCCAGACACTTGAAATAGACAATGGCTATCTTGCAAAGGCGCGTGACCTGTTCGTCTTCCAGATGTACACAGGCCTTGCCTACGCCGACCTGCGCCTCTTCGACTTCAAGGACTACACCCTGCAGAACGGCGTGTATGTCTATGTCGGCGTGCGGAAGAAGACAGGCGTACAGTACACCTCCGTCCTCCTCCCTCCCGCCATCGAGGTCCTGAACAAGTACGATGGCAAGCTCCCGCTCCTCTGCAACGTCGATTACAACCGCCAGTTGAAGACCATAGGAGCCTTGGCTGGCATCTCGAAGCGGTTGCACACCCATCTCGCCCGCCACACCTTCGCCACTTTCATGCTCTCCCAGGGCTGCAGCATCGAGAACGTGTCGCGCATGGTTGGTCACTCCAATATCAAGCAGACCCAGCACTACGCCAAGATCCTCGCCAAATCCGTCGTGGATGACTACATGCGCGTAGGGCAGAGCCTTATCGAGAACACCACGCCATAGGTGAATTGTCGCTACGCACCACGATGGAAAATGGGAAGCTATCAAACTCAAAAGAGAAATTCCTAAATCCGTAATGATCACGGATTTAGGAATTTTCTATTAGGCTGTTCACGAGTTTCCGCCAGGACCTGTTGACAAAACACTTTTCCAAATGCTCCGCATCGATGATGCAATCTACATCTATTCCAACAATCTCATAGTTCGATGGGGATACCTATGGATAGTGTGAGGGTGTTGAGACGGCCCTGGTTGAGGAACTGGTCGATGGAGATGCTGTAGGAGAGGGTTGCCTGGAAGCCCTCGCCCCTGACGGTCACAGCCAAGGGCACGGAAAGGCTGAACCTGTTCATCTCGCCGCCATTGTCTTCCTTGAAACTCAGCACATACCATGGCTCCAGACCCGTCTGCAGGATGACGTACTTGCCGGCATGGAAGCCTGCCAACAGCGGCATCCGCAAGGTGCTGAGCTTGGTCAGCACGTCATGGTAGTGGGTGGGAATGCCAGACCCCCATCCCCGGAATAATACCCTGGCTTGCTGTCGTAGTTCTCCACGCAGTACGTCAGTCCCCCGCTCAGCGACCATTTCTCCGAGAGCCTGTACTCCACATCTGCACCTGCCGCAAGTCCGAGGCGGTCCACAAATTTCCCCATGTCCGAGCCTGACTTCTCATGTCCGAACAACTTGGTGACGTTGCCCCCAAGGTGGGGAATCAGTTGCCATTTGCTCTGCGCGTCCATGCCGACAGCGACACACAATAACGATAAAAATACGATGATTCTTCTCATATCTTTAATGTATTTGGTTTTATTGGGATTCTATTCTTTCTTGTGCTTTATCTTTTTCCCGTTACTGTTCATGAACTTCAAGTACTCCAGCTTGTCGTCCCACAACACTTCCCTTTCCTTGATGAACATCTTAGACGAGGGCGGCAGCGTATCGAATTGAACAAAATGATATGGTTGCTCTATTACCCTTTCACCCGTCTTCATCGTATCAAGAATATAATATTCGGTGATGTATTTGTTGAAATGGGTGCTGTCAATGATTTTCGCCTCAAACCTCGCCATGCGTTTGATATTCTTATGCAACCAACTTTCACATCGATAAATATTTGCTGTTATGGTATCACCTCTTATTCCATAAACACCGTTATCCCTACTTAAAGAATAGATGCTCTTAGCTGGATAAGGACCGTCCAATACATTCCTCAAGTAATAAGCATAGGCATTTATAATGCTACCGTCTTCATATATTATATAGCCATTTTCACCATAATCAGGGCTGTTGATTGAATCTGGTAAATAAAAGCCGTCAATGCGCAAATGCTTCCTGATTCCTGTATCCTGAACAAACTTCAAGTCATCCTTGGCAAGGAAGTCGCCAGAAACACAAGAATAAGGGATAAGCCATAAAGAGAATATGGACACCACAAAAATACGTTTTTTATGTCTTTTCATTTCCTTTCTTTTTTGAAGTTCTCACCCCAAAGCCATTTCTTTCTCTTCAGTTTTGAATCAGAAGAAGGCATCTCTGATGGATCAACAGGAGTGAAATATAGTTCGACATCGTCTCTGTCATTCCATGGTTCAAAACCATCGCAGTCATTACCACGACGAGTACGAATAGACTTGATATGAGTTGAATCCAAGACCAAAAAGAGTTCTTGATAAATAGACTCCCATCTACAAAAGGGAACTCCAGAAGAATAGTCGTTTGTAACTATCGTGTCACCACTCACTTTGTAAAGGCCTGTATGATATCCCCATCTGCCCTTCTTATAATTTGCATTTTCAATGACCAACTCTTTCAGGGTTTTCTTGAGAAATCGATATTGTTGACCTTCTTCCAATATAACTCGGGCATAAACACCATCCGGATAAAATATTAAGAAATCGAATCGCAAATCATTACAGTATATGCCATTGAGAGCAATTCTTTTACTCAAGCCTGTGTCACCATTGAATTTCACATCAGACATTCTGGCTATGGCTCGTTCACTTTTCATGTTGTTGATCCACATACATCCTGTCAAACACAGGCATGAAACGACCGTCATTACAACCGTTTTTAGCAAATAAGAAGTATGTCTGATTGAACTACCCATTTTTATCTAATCGAAGGAGTAATCTTCTATCTCAATTATTTATTCCCTCTTATTGTAGGGACGCAAAAAGCCGCGTCCCGACATGTTTGTCGCAAAGTTATTCAATACATCTTTATCTACCGCATTTATTAACAAGTTTAACGACCATTTGGCTTTACTTTACCAAAAATTATAAGAATTTTGGTTATCTCTGTTGACTGTGGTCTCCATCCTTTTTATGTTTAAGCTTATAAATGAAGGATTTCGTCTTGATCAGTGGCTTTATGGGGAATCCTACCTTTAACGTCATATAGTTCAGGTCACGGTTGTCGTAATCACCTGTTCCCACAGGGATAATCGAGTAATCCAGCGATAGATGTATCCGCTTGAGTTTATAGGTGCAACCGAAAGATAATGAACCAGAAGTGCAGATAGCGCCGCATTCGGATTGACCGAGGGAAGTCGCGTCGAATGTTCCCCTCTCATGAGCTCGGTTCCAGAAGCCGAGACCTGCGTAAATCGTCATGTGAGGGTTGAAATTGTATTTCAGTTTGAAATACAGATTATAGTACACACAACTCTTCAGATGCGGGTAATAGTAAAACTGGTCATGGTTGACAAAAGTCATTCTGCTTTCATAGTCACCTCCCAAATAAAGGTGACCTACATCAAATCCGAAACTGGCAGACAGATGGCGGAAACGGGTACGTTCGAACTCAATGCCTATATCGCTGGCTATCCTTTGGCCGAGACCATTCTCATAGTCAATCCCTTCTCTCGCTTTTTGATTGAAAGGCATGGCAAAACCTCCACCCACATGCGGAATCCACGTCCAATTGCTTTCGTCTTGCGCAAAACAACGATTAAAAGATATCAAAGCAATAGTTATGACTAATATTAATCTCATCTCCCCACTCCTTTCTAATTGCGGTGAAACTCCAATCCCTCTTTCGTATATACCACCCTGATATAATTGGCGTGCATATCGAAACTGTCGCGCGGTAGGTTCAATTCGTCTGGCGTGCCCTTCCATTTCAGGTCGTCAAAACGCTCTTGGTGTTTTGGTTCCATTACATGGTTGATGACGACTACAAACAGTGTGTCGATGGAGTTGTCGTCGAAAACATCTTTCCAAGTGAACGTCTCGAACCGTCGTTCCACCGGAATTTTCAGGGTTCTCGTTGACCTGACATCCACTTCGTCTAAGTACACGGGTATATCAGGATCCCTGTATTTCGTACTGTCTTCATGTTGGGGAGAAGACAAGTCAACTTTGGCCTTCACACCATAATAAACATAGATGTCCTTTCCGCTCTTGTTCTCAAATGAGATCCTGCAATCGTAGATTGTGTGGTCTTCGCAACTTGTTAGAAGTACGACACCAAACAACAGTAACAACATTCCATGTAATCGCTTCACCATATTCATTTCTTTATATATCTATTGTGCGGTCAGTTCGTTTTGTCGCAAAGTTGTAAATATTGATTAATCTGAAACATTTCATACCTCAAAATGATGAATTGTTTGCTAATTGGTAATGTAAATTGGACTCTCATTTACGAGGATCCACAAGTGGATACTTCACATAGTCCCATGAGTCATACAAGCCATTAAAGTACTTATTTGCTCTTCTATTAGCGTCTTGTTCAAACCATTTTAGACTATGTTTTTTATACTGTTTCCCATTGATTTCAATTTCATCATTCCCATCCCGCATCAAATCCAATAAACTTGGTATTCCGATGCTAAACAGGTATTTGAACCCATAATCTTGACTCTGCAAGTAGTGACCATACTCATGCATATATAGATTATCCATATAAGGAGTGAACTTTCCGTCTTTATCGTAAGGAGGATATCCATTTTCATTAATATTGATATAACTGCCAATCGTTATACCATTTCTATCTTCTCTGTTCTTATGGATATTGATGATATAAGTCGCACCATTGTAATATTCAATAGCCTCTATATCATGAATCATCAGATTTATATCGCTATATAATAAACCTACTGTCGTTTGTAACAGCTCCAAAGAAAACCGACTTACAATCTGGCTCTTATTACCGACAAAAAGGCCTCCAGCAATCCTTATATCTTTACCAAGCCCCCTTATACTTTCTTTGAAAGGTGCCAAGACATCCCCTTTAGCGAACACATTACCAAGACCTCTTATAAAACCGCCTAAGAAGCCGAACAGCTCTCCGCTCGGGTCAGTGTATTTCAGCGGGTTGTTGAGGCAGTAGGAGTAGCGGTTGAAACTCTGGCTGAGGTCGGGGACCTGCACGTAGTCGTCGGGGCTGAGGAAACGGCCGAGGCCGGGGTCGTAGAGACGGCCGTTCATGTTGACGAGGCCGAACTCAGGAAGCATCTCGTGACCAGTGTAGCCGCGGCGGTAACTTACCGTGTTCAAACCCACATCCTGTTTCCCCCAGGCGTCGTAGGAGGCGAGGAAACGCAACTGCCCGTCCGCAGAGACAATCTTCCTCACGCTGCCGAGGTTGTCCGTGCAGCGGTAGCAGAAGCGTCCTGTGCGACCGCTTCGCTTGATGTAGATGAGGCCTCCGTCAAGGTGAAGGTAGTCGTAAGATGTGCTTGGCGTCGTCACCTGCTCATACTCGTCAAAAAACAGCGTGGTTCTCTCTGCGGCATGGCTGCTATTGTACAGTATGGTTTTCCACCGCTGGTGGTCAGGTCCGTAGTTGAGATACAGGCTATAACCGTCCTCTGTGATCACGCTCGCCTTCCCGAATCCAGTGTAATAAACGTTTTGTTCCGTGTCGCTGATGACTCCACCCGGGTTGGACACCGAGGTGACTGCATGTGGCTTCGATGTGCCGTAGGTGTAGGAACCTACGCCCGTCTTGCTGAGGATGTTGCCATTTGCGGAGTAGGTCACGCTCTGAGTGTTGAGTAGTGAGTAACTGGCTGATGTCAGTCTGTCAAGGTCATCGTAGGTGAATGTGTGAGTGTTGAGTACATCCTCCCTCATCAGCATGTTGCCTGTCAGCGGGTCGAAGGAATACGTCATGGTGTCCACCCTCTGATTCAGGCAGTAGGTGGACGTGGACAGCGGGTTGCCGTACTGGTCGAGAGTCTCGATGTGGACGATGGAGTCGGCGCACATGTGTTCCCTGCGTTTCTTGCCGTCGTAGTAGTCAAGCCTCCACACGCACTGGCTGCCGTGATGCGTG
>JAEEGI010027727.1_pt1 | contig 10820 bp, 9 predicted proteins | sample 8958751 | NCBI WGS metagenome assembly JAEEGI01 (sample SAMN16246545, study PRJNA631951) | gut metagenome | biome: gut microbiome; feature: rumen; material: KS-attached | host: Bos | place: Iran: Karaj | collected 2018-10 | reverse complement strand
ATCGGGAACTAAATCGATTGGAAGCAACACCCAAACGACCGCCGCAACCAACGCCAATACGACGCGCGGAAAGACGGCCAGTTGCGTCAACAAGCTGTCGTGGCAGCGCAACAACGCGTTCGGCTGCAAAAACAACCCTTCCGCGTCGCCGCGAATGACGACCAAATCGTACTCATAGACCATCCGCTGAAGCACTTCGCCCGCAATGATCTGCAAATCTGCAGGCGTCATCTTGCCGTCCGGATCGTATTCTGCCCGCACGAGGCTGAGCAGATTCTTTTCAGACATCCGCGTCTGGTTCTGCAAGTCAGTCATTGTCCGCAGGATGACGGCCGCCAGCATCGAATCAAGACTTGTGGATGCCCGCAGACGATGGAAGATATTTTCAAAATAAAGGATCTTGTCATAACGGCAGAATTGCATCGCCATGCCGCCACCGAGCAGAATCATGCCTGGAATCAGATAGCCGACGGGTCCTTTCGCGATGACGCTTGCAAACGGCACAAGCAACGCGCAGACGACGGCCGCCACCTTCAGCGGCAAATTGCGGAAGCACAAAAAGAACAATATGAAGGCCAGCAGGATGCAGATCCGCCAATTGGTGAACAGATCCGTCACCCACACGGGAATCCCGCTGACGACGTCGCCGAACAGTCGGTTCGACCATCCTTTCATCATCTCCACGGCGTATCCAAAAAGCGATTCCGGCTCCTCTGGAACGCTCGCCTTCGCCGTGATCCGCGCCATGAACAGCGATAGCGGAAACACTTGAATCACATGCAATAGCAGATTCGCCCCGACGGGTTTGCCGAAGAGGCACATCTCCCAATTGAAGGCGGCGGCCACGACCGCCGCCAACAACAACGTCACCAAGCCTTGCTGATAGACAAACGCGCCATGCTGATGGAAGAACGGATCGTGCGCAAATACCAAAAACGACGCAAGATACAGGAACAACACGACATAGAACTTCTTGTCACTGAAGCTCGATATGCCGTTGGCATGATGCCGCGGCTGGAACATCCAGTCCCATCCGTGTTTTGCCGTTGTTACCAGTTGCTGCGTCATTTAGATTTTTTCCATTATCTGATTATTTAGTAGGCTAGGATTCTAGAATTCTAGGATTCTAGATTATTGCCCCATACCCTTTTCAAGCCGCGCGTTCACTTGCATGATCTCCTGCTTCAGATGATCATTGGAAAAACGTATTTCACCAAGCCAATAGTATTTATTGATATTCTTAGACTGCGCCATCACCGTCTCCGCGATGAATTTCCTCAGCCGCAGATATTCCACCAATTCGCGTTTCACCTTGCCGACAGGACGATAGCGGTCTTCCGTTTCGCGGCAGATCCGCATCGCCTCTTCACGACTTTGAACGCCTGGATCTCCATAATCATCTGGAAACACGCTCTTTCCCTTTCCGCCTTCCAACATCCAACGCGCCGTCAAGAGACAGGCCAGCGAATATTTCAGCTGATAGAGATTCTCCAACGTCTCCTCCGTCGCATCCGCCGAAGAAGCCTGCCGTTCAACGCTTTCCACCAGCGGGCGGACGCGATGGACCCACCCTTCGTTCTCGCTCAATTTCCGCTGCCAAATATGCTTGTAGCGGCCTTGACTAAGCCGTGAATGGAGCAATTCAACGTTTAGATATTCCTTCGCGCACAGCTTGATGCGCATGATGTCCCATTTCACTTCGTCATGGTTCAAAGAAGCGAATACATCAATGTATTTCTCCGCCATGCGTTTCGTCGTCGTATCGACACGGCCGACGCGGACGGATTCGAAGAAATAGTATAGCAAGCGATCATGCGATTCGCCCAACTGGCTCCTCCTGTCCAGAAGTTCTGGAATTTTCGGAGCCAATTCGGACGCGCACTTCGCGTATTTCTGCGATTCAAACCGTTCCTTTGAAAGGACATACAGTCCGTAGTACTCGCTGTTCTTCGGAACGTCCTTCGTATCGATTTCGAGACTCGTCTCCAACGATTCCGCAGGCGGTTGCACGGGAAAATACCGCCAGACAATCGTCAGCGAAATCGCCAGAACGGCGATGATCAACGCCCATTGCGCAGGCGAACGGCGCTCCTCTTCCGCCTGCAATTGCCGTAGTACTTCGCGGCGGACGCCCTGCGGCAAAACGCGAACGACGACCTCCTCCTGCGCCGCCGTGTCATGGACAAGCTCCGTCTTCACAGGCAGCAGAACGCGGCCGTTCTCGCCGCGCATCAACGTCACGGCAAACGACGACGGCGGCTCATGCCCCGTCACCATCAACGCCTGGTTGTTTTCTGCCTTTTTCCTCTTCGACATGTCCCCCTCGCCTACTCCCGCGTGATTTCGTTCTGCCTCTCCCATTCCTCTATCTTGTGCACCGTCTCTTCATTGACAGACGGTGCAATGTGCTGCGTACATGAACGGAACAGTTCGATCGTGTAGCGATCCGCATGGCGTTCGAACGCCGTCTGGCGGATGGATTGCACGATGCCGTTGATGTCCGCGCCGCTGCATTTGCCCGTTGCCGATGCCAAATACATGATGGCGTCTTCATCGACGGGATATTCCACATGTTTGAACGCATTGCGGATAATCTGTTCGCGCGCAGGAAGATCCGGCAGGCCGACATACGCCTTCACATCGAAACGGCCCGTCCGCATGAACGCTTCGTCGATCATCCACGGCGCATTCGTCGCGCCAAGCAGCAGGAACGGATTTTTGCCGTCTTTCACGCCGTCCAATTCCTGTAAAATGACGGAAATGACCTTCTGCGTCGTCTCGTGGATGTCACCTGTTCGCTTGCGGAAAATCGTCTCCAATTCGTCGATGAACACGACGGACAGCGGATTCTTCCGAGCCTCTTCGAACAGCGTGCGGATGTTGTTTTCCGATTCGCCGACATATTTTCCGAAAATATCCGCCGCCGTGATCGTGTAGAACGGCAGATCCAGTTCGCCTGCGACGGCTTTCGCGATGAACGTCTTGCCTGTTCCAGGCGGGCCGTACAGCAGAATGCCACCGCCGACCTTCAAACCATGCTTACGGGCTTCCTCCGCATGCTGCAACGGTTCGATCATCCGCAAACGAATCTGCCGTTTCACATTTTCCATGCCCGCCACGTCCGCCATGCGGACGGTCGGTCGCTCCACGCGGCAATCGTTCAGCTTCTTCGACTCGTCGCCCTCCACGCTCATCTTCTCCCCGCCGCTACGCTTCGCGCATTTCGCCTTGCACTTTTCTGCAAGGTCCATCAGCTCGTTCGCGTTGCTCATATAGGCATCGCGCAACCGCCCTGTGCATTGATTTGCAAGGGCCAATGCGAATTTCGCCGCCTCCGCCACATGATAGAACGCCGTTGGGAAATCGTCTTCCTTCAACGCTTTCTCCGCCGCATTCTCATGCTCTATTTTCTTTTCGTAATTGAAATTGCTCATGCTACGTCACTCCGTCCATGCGCGACAACGGCGTCACTTTTCGCTGATGATCTTCTTCAGGCGTTCCGCGCCCGCGCTAATGTCGTCATGACTCACAGGCTTGTCCGTCACAGGCGTTTCGGCAACTTTCGGGCCGAGCACTTCCGCCGCGCATTCGTTTTCCAACGCGGCCATCAATTCGTCATCCTTGTAGCTGATGTCGCCGGCGGCGACTTCCTGCGCCATGTGGTCTAAGTCCTTGTCAAAAGCCTTGTTCATGACTTTATCGGAATCCAGAATGTCTTCTGCGATCATTTCGACATCGTCGAGGCTTTCCGCCAATTTGTCGGGATCAATGTCATGGTCAGCAGCCATTGTCTTGATGTCGTTGAGCGTCGTGTTGACATTGCCAGCCGTGCTAACCTGCAACGCCTGGCTCTTGAGGAAAACCTTCTGCTTTTCAAGCTTGTTGATGGCGATGTCGTATTTTTTGTAGAACAGCAACGTGCGCTGTGCTTCCGCACGACGACCGCTCTTCAGCAATTCGCGGGCTTGATTCCAGACTTTCGTGCGTTCCTCCGTCAGCTTGGCGATCGCTTCATCGAATTTTTCGATGTCCTGCTCCACCTTGCGTTCATTGCGACGGCGTTCACGGCGCTGTTCACGCTCCCGCTCCGCTTTTGATTTGAAACAATCAAACAATCCCATTGTGGCTCCTTTCTGTATAAAAAAGTTTTATTGAAAACAATCAAGCCTCCCCTTCTGGGGGAGGTGCCGCGCAGCGGCGGAGAGGGCCTAAGCCTCGTCTTTTTCCTTTTCTTTCTTCTCAGGCTTCGGTGCGGAGAACGACAAATCCACATCTTTGAATTCGTCTTCCGCGGCCTGCAACGCCTTGTCGAAATCTTCGTCGATTTCCTCTGTCTTCTTCAGCGTCGTCTTCTCTAGCTGTTCAATGGTCTTCGCCTGCTCTTTCAAATCGTCGATGATATCCATCTTCTCGTCGCGGATTTCTTCCAGATCATGGTTGTCCGGATGCTGACGATGTTCCAATTGCAACACAAGATTGTGGCGGACAAGCATTTCGGCGTTCATCTGCTGTGCCGCCATCTGACGCTGTTCGCTCATGCGCTCCCGCTGTTTAAGGATGTTTTTCATGCGAACGGCAAGCGTCTCGCGAACAGCGCCGCTTGCCGCGTCGTACTGCGTCTTCAGTTCGAGAAATTCCGCCTCCATATCCTTGATGGCCTTCACCTGGCCTTCAAGGCCTTGGTTCAGAGAGCGGATGTTTTCATCGCATTGCGCAATGCGTTTCTTCAGTTTCGTCTCTTCGGAGTCTTTCAAATGCAAAATCTCCAACAGTCTGATGAGAAAATCCGGCAGTACCATTTTCTGTAATCCTTTATGTTAAATTGTTGACAATCTTTATCTTCCATCATCTGACGCTACGGTTTCGCGTATGCCAGATGCTCCATTGGCAGGCTAGCCCCGCCACAGCGGGCAGCACCCATGCCAACTGGCTCCACAGGCCGCTTATGCTCCCGCAAAGCCACAATGCACTGAAGAAGATGATTTCCACAATGCACAATACACATATGGCATTCAACCAGAAGGCTTGTCGTGTGGTTGTATCATAGCGGCGGCAATGTCTCGCCCATTTACCAGGCGGAAGCGTCATGTTCGGGCCATAGATGTAGCCGCGCGAATCACGGCCGTAGCCGCCACGCGCGAACAGCGTGTCCAGCCAACGCGACAGAAAGCCATGATATGTCGATGGATCCAGCCGAAGCCGTTCGCGCAGAGCATCCTGCGTAATGAAATTCGTCTGATCCCATCGATCGATTTCCGCCGCCATCGCATCCGCATACGCATCGCGCATGCCAGGCAGGATGTGGAGAAGGAAATCCGCCGTCGGCATGTCGATGTCGCCACGCGGCAGACGGAAGTCCCACAGACCGGACGCCAGCGGATGGCAGAGCACAACCGTCGGTCGCGCCAACGGCTGGCAACCGTCGTCGAACGGCCGTTCTGAACCAATCACATAGAAGTAATGCAACGTCGGAAGGCCTTCTTCCCGACGGAACAGTTCATATTTTTTCTCAATATATTCGCGCAACGCCGCCACATCGCCGCCATTCGCAAGGCGTTCGCCTTCAGGCGAAAGGAACGCGCTGACGACGCGGAAGCAGATGTTTTTGCTTACTGGAATCCGATGGACACGCGCCACGAGGCGGACATCCCCCCTGCCCTGCTCCGCAAAATGGAACTTTACGTCTTCCGTGATGTCCATTTCCACGTCGTCGAACGCGGCGGCATCCGCCGCCGGACGGTAGAACAACGCCTTCACCCAAAACGGCAGACGCATCGACGGCAACGGACACGGCGACTCCTGATAGCTCGCCTGCTGCGTCGAAAAGAATTCGTCGCAAACGAACTGCCATGTCCTGCTATGTTGTTTTTCCGTTTCGTTCATCGGCTCTTTTTTCCTGCTGTCCTCTCTCCGCCCTATTACCTATATGAATCAACAATATCTTCTTTCTAAAATAAAACATTTTGAGAAAATCTCAACTCATGTCTATATTAGTATTATAGAAAAACTTCATCGCCTTTCAAAAAGGAGGATAAAACATGTTCAAACTCGTCTTCAACATCGTCAAATATCTTGTGTTCGCTGTTCTTTTCTGCGTGACGGCATGGTATTGGCTGACGCCTGAACCGCTTCCGCTCGCCGCGTCTCGTAAAGAGGCGGCGGATGCCGCAGTCAAAATGATGGTGGAGGACATCCGCGCCAACCGCGGAGCCGCCAAAAGCGCCGTCCTCCTGCATTTTGACAACGATCCGACCAATTATGTTTCCAACGCCCTCCGTAAAGAAATTCTCTCCACAGGAATTCTTGATCTGGAAGAAATTCCGTTGATTGATCGCATTCGCGCGAAGCTCCATTTGAGAATTCCGACATACGCCACGTTGGAAGAAGCCACGAACGCCACCGCCAAGGCAGAAACGGATCTCGTCATCTGGGGCCAGTTGACGGCTTTCGAAACCACTGACAGCGATTCCGCCGTCATCAACGGCCAATATCATCTCATCGATGCGCAGACCATGCAGCCGATCTTCACAGGAACAATTTCCACGACGAAACAAGAAGCCGCAACGGAAACTGTTCCAGATGCGCAAGCCGTTGCAGTCGTGGAACAAGCAGCTGAACCGACGGTTTCAGCGTATGAAGCGACCATTCCCCTGTATGCGCGGATTCTCGCGTTCGTCTTCATCGCCATTCTCCTTCCCATGATCACCTTCCCGTTCTTCCGCAGCACGGCCGCAAGACGCTCCAATCAAGCCAACGCCGTCGTGCTCGTACTGTACGCCGCCATTGGCGGCATTCTGGCCTTTCTCATGATTGGCGGCTCCTTCGCGACTCCCGCCCTGACTGCCCTCTTCTTCATCGCCTTCATCGCCAACGCCATATACGATCTAGCCATGCTCAGCTTCGCCACGCGTCTCGAAGAGTAACAACGCTTAACTTTTTTGCACGACCATGCTTCTCCTAAAAAAAGTCACAAGCAATTCCGATATCGAATCTCTGCACATTCCGTTCGCGGAGCAGAATATCTATCTGCTCGCGCAGGACGCGTCAGGCAGGCAGATTTTCGGTCATCAAACCATCCGCGGCACGAAAAACTGGCCCAATTCGTTTTTCATCACGCCGTCGGAATTCAACGCCACGCTGTTGCCGGACATCCAACGTCATGGCCAGCCGCAAACTGCGACTGCCGAACTGACGTTGAAATTCAACATGCTCGGCAACGCTCCCGGCATGCATGACTGGATTCTCCAAAACAGCCTCACGTCATTGGAAGACAAGGATTTATCGCAGAAGCTACAGCATTATGCGCATAATCTCGGCGGAGCAATCGAACGCCATCTCACGAAAAAAGACGACTGTTATCTGACATGTGACGAACTCGCCGATGTCTTCCCCTGCTGGCTGCAAGTCATTCAAATCCGTTCGCTGCAAATCGGCCCGCGTCTCGCAAAACCGATCACGATGGCCGTTCCATCGGCAAAAAACGCCCCGCAGCCTCCGCCACCGCCCGTAGTGGAAAAAACGAAGGCGGCTACGCCGCCACCTCCACGAGCATCCCATCAACCGCCTTGCAACAAAACCGCCAATCCGCCGAATCTCTTTCAGAAGAATCAACCGCAGAAACCGCCCAAACGGAAGACGCCACGCGGTTGCTGCTGCAGCCATTTCTTCCTGTTGCTTCTGCTAATTTTTTGCATCATCTTCGGTGGCCTCGTCCATCTTGTCAAAGCAGTGAAAAACGCCATCGTCAGAGCCGCGACGCCTGTCGTCGAATGGATAACACAACCTGCCACGCCTACTAATGTCATCAAAATCAACGGCGAAAAAACGTCTTTTACACTTCCTTCCAACATCCCGTTGGAGCTACTGAAAGTCAAAGCTGGCAGCTATCAGCCGACATCGCTAAACGGCAGCGTCCAGCCGCCGTCCTACCAAATCACGATTCCCAAAGACTACTGGCTGACCGAACAGGAAATCACGGAAGCTCAATGGCGGGCGATGATGTCCACATCATTGAACACGATGGGCGTCGGTCTCGACGAAGCAAACGATTTCTGCCGCCGTCTGACCAATCATTTCGGAGGGCAGCTTCCGCAAGGCTATCATTTCGCCTTGCCGACGGACGCCGAATGGAATCTCGCCGTCATGCAACACAAAGGCCGTCTGGCGGGCCTCGCCCGCCGCGGCGATGTCTTTTCGACGCGTCTCTACGGTTTCCATTTGGCATTGGTACCAGATGGAAAGTAAAATTGCTAGCATTCTAGAATTCTAGAATTCTAGCTTCCTAGCCTTCTAGAAAAAACAGCGCCCCGCCGAAATTCATCGGCGGGGCGCTACGCTTATCTACCCAAAAATCTTATTTTTCCTTAAACCAGATATTGCGGAACCACAATGTGTTACCATGATCCTGCAGCATCAGCGGGCCTTTCGGAACGGCCGTGCCGCCAAGACCGCCAGGCGTCGGGCGGAGACGGAGCTTGTCATGGATGACAACGCCGTTGTGTTTGACCGTCATGACGGCATCTTCAATCACCTTGCCTTCGGCGTCGAATTTCGCCGCCGTGTAGTCGATGTCGTACGTCTGCCACGTTTCAGGCGGCAGGCACATGTTCACGATTGGACGGCTCTGCTGATAGATACCGCCGCATTCGTTGTCGCGGCCTTCCAACGCATAGCTGTCGAGAATCTGCATTTCGATGCGACCCTGCGTATAGACACCACTGTTGCAACGGCCCTGTCCGCGAGCTTCGGGCATGTAGGACGTCTTGAATTCGACATGCATGATGCAGGAGCCGTATTCGGGACCACTAACGATGCTGCCGCCACCGCGACGCACTTCCAGCGTACCGCCATCTTCGCTGACGCCCCAACGTTCACCGCCCATGCGGCGGTCTTCCACACGCTTCCATTCAACGGCTTCGCCTTTTTCAGGAGCGAAAGCCTCGTTCATGGCCGCAAAACCGTCTTTGCCCTGCACGGTGAACGGTCCGGCGATGTTCCACGCCATGATCGCGCCCTTCTTATCCATGGCAAGTCCTTGCGGATGAAGCTTATAGGAGATTCCCGGAACAGCATTGTCGTCCGCGCCGCAGATGCGGGCATGGGCCTGCCAGTCACCGCCGCCCTGCGAAACCTTCAGCAGCAACGTGTTTTCACCTTGCTTCAGATTAAGCTGAATCGTGTCATCATCAGTGGCAAGACTGCGCGGGACGTTCTTCTCATAAACCTTCTGGCCGTTCAAGAAGACGACCAAACCGTCGTCCGAACCGGAACGCATGGTCACAGTTTGATCTTTGTCGCTGATGATGGTATTGCTCAGATAGCCGACGCAGTTGACGGCGCGGGCCAGCCGTCTGTTCAAATCGACGATGCCAGCGGCACGCGTTGCATTGCGCCACTGCGACATGCGTTTGCCTGGGCCGACGAGCACGACAGCGCCTTCCGGCGGTTGCAAACCAAGCGTCGGCGAAACCAGTTTGAACGACTTCAAATCAATGGCGCCCAACGGGATGTTGCCTTTGAACACGCCATTGGCGGCGGTCGCGCCGCCATCGTTGAAGACGACTTTGTCGCCATCCACCTTGCCGTCCAACTTCAGCAGGACTTTCGGTTTCGGAGCTTCATAGATCGTCTCCGTGAACACCGCCTGATAACCGCCTTTGCCGGTCGCCCAGACCTGTGCGCAAAGGGCGCTTTCCTTTCCTTCCGCATCCTTCAACGTACCTTTGTAGTCGCCCATGAAGGTATCCTGCGCCATCGCGCAGAATGACATGAGCACAGCCATCGCCATGATCTTTCTAAACATTTTTACTCCTTTCATTGACAATTTTCTTATAAAAAACACAAGAAAACAACCTATACCATAGAATAACGTCGTTTTGCCAAAAAGCAATTGAATGAAAAATCGCTATAAGGCATTAAATTAACATATTTTGTTTTATTGATTCGTTTTTTCACAAAAACAAAAAACACAAGGCATCATCATGAGCAACGTCCCCGAATCCTTCCTTCGTCTCGCCTCCTACAACATCCGCACCCCCTGCGACAAGGCTCCCAATGACTGGGCGTCCCGTCAGCCGCGCCTTCTCGCCCTGCTGAACCGCCATGACATCGCCATCGCCGGCCTCCAGGAGGCCATGAAGATGCAGATTGACGGCATCCTGTCCGAAGGTTCATGGGACTACACGGGCGTCGCACGCGAAGCCGGCGTTGAAAAAGGTGAATACTCTTGCATCATCTATCGCAAAGACCGCTTCATCTGCCACGGTTCCAAGACGTTCTGGCTTTCGGAGACGCCGGATGTCGCAGGCTCCCGTTCATGGGAAACCGCCTGCACGCGTATCTGCACATGGGCGACGTTTACCGACAAGAAGACCGGTATCGAATTCACCCATTTCAACACGCATTTGGACCATCGCTCCAAGCTCGCCCAGATCAACGGCGTCAAGCTTATCTTCCAGAAAATGCAGGAAATCTCCCCGAAGGGTCCCGTCGTCCTCACCGGCGACTTCAACGTCCTGCCGGAAGACGAAGTCATCGCACATGCCGAAAAATTCATGCGCAATTCGACGAAAATCACAGAAACGCCGCTCGTCGGCCCGACCTACACATTCACAGGCTACCGTATCATGAAAGACGGCGTCGAACCGCCCCACAAAGGCCCGATCGACTACATCTTCGTCAACAACGAATTCCACGTCCGCAACCTCTTCGTCTTCGACGACATGGAAAACGACTTGTATCCGTCCGACCACTTCCCGCTCGTCGCGGACCTCTACTGATACGTTTTTATAGGTAATATCATGAGCAACAGCAAACGCGAA
>JAEEGI010027725.1_pt1 | contig 10821 bp, 8 predicted proteins | sample 8958751 | NCBI WGS metagenome assembly JAEEGI01 (sample SAMN16246545, study PRJNA631951) | gut metagenome | biome: gut microbiome; feature: rumen; material: KS-attached | host: Bos | place: Iran: Karaj | collected 2018-10 | reverse complement strand
CTCATCTAAGATGGCGGTGCGTACGGGACTCGAACCCGTGATCTCCTCCGTGACAGGGAGGCACGATAACCAACTTCGCTAACGCACCAGATGGAGCAGATGAAGGGAATTGAACCCTCGTGTCCACCTTGGCAAGGTGGCGTTCTACCATTGAACTACATCTGCATTTTACTGGCGAAGAAGGAGGGATTTGAACCCTCGCGCCAGGGAACCCCGACCTAAGGCCTTAGCAGGGCCTCCTCTTCAACCACTTGAGTACTTCTTCAGTAGCACAATTTGTGCTTATTAAATATAACACACTTATTCAATTTTCGCAAGATGTTTGTTATACTTAATTTGTTCATGAGCGTAGCGGTATTTGAGAAAGTCAGCGAGAAACAGTTTATGAATGACCTGAAGGAACTTCTGGATCTTCAGGAAGACTGTTATGAACAGATCAGAATCCCCCGTCGCGCCACCAGAGGCAGCGCTGGATACGATTTCTGTTGTCCTGTCGATCTGACGGTAAAAGCTCATGAAAGCATCCGTATTCCGACCGGCATCCGTTGTAAAATGGATGAAGGCTATGTCCTGCAGCTGTATCCCCGTTCTTCGTTAGGTTTCAAGTATCATCTATGCCTGCTGAATACGGTGGGGATCATCGATTCCGATTACTATCGTGCCGATAACGAGGGACATATCATCGCCGGACTGATCAATGACGGCGATAAGGATCTGTTTCTGAGGGCGGGAGACCGTTTCGTGCAGGGAGTCTTCCTGAAATATGAAACGGCGGATGAAGAAGAAACGGCTGCCGAACGCCATGGCGGTTTCGGTTCCACCGACTGATGTGCTCATAGCTCAAGTGGATAGAGCATTTGATTCCGATTCAAAAGGTTGCGGGTTCAAGTCCTGTTGAGCACGCCAAAGAAATGAAAAGGCCGCAAGGCCTTTTTGTTTTACATATGTGCGACGATCCAGTCGTAGAGATCCTGATAGACCGTTTCTTTGTCTAGTTCGTTGAGGATCTCATGACGGTCGCCGGGATAGAGTTTCACTTTGACTTCCTGGACCCCGACATCTTTCAGTGATCTGGCAGCCGTAATGACTTCCTTGCCGAAACTGCCGACCGGGTCTTCTTCGCCGGATACGAACAGGACCGGGAGATTCTTCGGTACGATCCTCAAGAGATCCTTATTGTGCAGACGGGCGATCCCCTCGAACATGTTGTAGTAGCCGTTCAAAGTAAAGATGAAGTTGCAACGCGGTTCCGCGAGATACTTGTCGACGATCGTTTCGTCTTTGGTCAGCCAGTCGACCCTGGTACGCGCCGGTTCAAAACGCTTGTTGTAGGAACCGAACGCCATTTTGTTGACAAAATCGCTGCGATGTTTCCAGCCTTTGATCAAGGCAATGCTCCGGCATAAGGCTTTGGCGGCATTCAGTTTATACAATGGCTCGAAACCTGTGCCCATGATGATGGCACCTTTCAGTTCCTTGCCATAGGTCGTGATATACTGGCGCGCATAGAAGGAACCCATGGAGTGCCCCAAAAGGAAATACGGAAGATCCGGATATTTCTCTTTGGTCAGCTCGGTCAGCTTGTGCATGTCTTCCAGCAGCGTCTGGTTGCCATGATCGCCGAAATAGCCCCATTCCTCGGGACTGTTGACAGAGCCTCCGTGACCCAGATGGTCGTTGCCGACCGCCAGAATGCCTTTGCTGTTGAGATACCTGGCAAAGTCGTCGTATCGGTCGATAAATTCATCCATGCCATGAGCGATCTGCAGGATGGCTTTTATCTCGCCATCCGGAATATAGGCAACAGCGCGGATATCTGCAAGATCATTGTTGGAACGGTAAGTGAATTCTTCTTTTTTCATTGTTTTTACCCCTAATATCTGTATTCGTGACTTTCTATCGTGTAAGTCTTATGTAACTTCTCTTCGGGATAGGCTTTTCGGATTTCGATCAGATTCAGTACGTCATATCCGTTGCTCTTCAGGAAGTCCAGCATCTCATGGTTGTTCGGATGCACATAGAAGTACAGCGTATCGTTGTCGCAGTCTTTCGCAATGCTTTCGGCATGCTGCAGCAGCATCTTTCCTATGCCTTTTCTCCGGTCTTCCTTGCGGACATAGATCGATTCGAGCCAGACCACATCCCCATCGATGCGACAGACCGCATAGGCGATATAGCGTCCGTTATCGCTGATCGCAAAAACCGGATAGCCTTTGGACAGATAATAACGCAGTTCCCCCATCGAATCATCGACATCCCCCTGATACTCCTGTTCCTTGAAACGGGCCAGAGTCTTGCGGAAATCCTGCACAAGATAGACCAGACCGTAGGCATTGTCTTCATCGATACGGATCAGACGGTAGTTGTGCCTGCTGACGGTTTTCGGTTCTTTCGGTTCTTCATAGGTAAACGGCTCATCTCCCAGATACTCGATGCCATAGTAATCGCACCAGTCGATGGCGATCCCTTCGTGGATCATCTGCCGGTAGTCCAGCCATTTCTCGGTCAGACCGAAACGTTCCAGTGTCGAACGGAAACGGCGGAACGCCCCTGCTCCGCGGATCGCTTCTGCCAGCCATTCGGATGCCTCGGGTTCATCGAGTTCTTCGATAAAATGCTGCATCGTCTGGTAGTCGTCGATCTGTTTATGGGTCGGCAGCGGGATGAGTTCTTTCTCATCGAAATCATCGTCTTCTTTCAGGACGATCCGTTCTTCCGGAAGATAATAGTAATACCGCGTATTGACATCGGTATTGTCTAAAGCATCGACCAGTTCACTTAATTTTATTTGCATGGTTTCACTTCCTGTCGTTCAACTTAAATATATCATAGCGGAAAACATAGGGATAGATGCCGATCGCCATAAAACAAGCTAAAGCATAGCGGAACGCACGGAACAGATGCGAAAGGAAAGCATCCCCTTCCAGGAAAATGACGCTGAATGGCAGTTTCAAGCCTTCGGAAATCGCCAGAAAGACAACGACCGCGCCGATCAGACGAAGCAGTATCCTCACAAAACTGCGGGTGTTATCGAAATTCACGAAACGATTTTCAAACAGATCGCCCATCGTGAAGCCGATCAGCAGTCCATAGGACGAGAAGAAATCATGGGAATGGCAGAAACAGAGACCAGGCAAACCCAGCAGCAGCAACATCAGATAGACTTTGGATTTGTCGCAACGTTCCATAAAGCGATAGATAAGACAGCTGGCAGCGATCCCCAGCAGCAGCCCCGCAAGGACGTCGCTGGGATAATGCACGCCCAAAACGATGCGGGAAAGGCAGACCAGAAAGACAAGGATGCCACCGATGGCCAGGATCTTTTTGTTTCGGAACAGAAGATACAGCGAAGTCAGCAGCGATCCGCTGTTGGTCGCATGACCGCTGGGAAAAGAAAAGCCCTGTCCGGCGATATCATAGATGTCATATCGGTCATTGACCGCTTTCAGGCAGGAGATCTCTTTGTGATCGAAATACGGACGGCGACGCAGGACGATATTCTTGATCAGACCGTTGAAAGTCATCGAAGCGACGCTCTGGATCGCCAGGCGGCTGCCGCTTTTTTTATCATAACCGAAATATAAAAAACCGATGAAAACGACTGCGAAAGCCGCATCACCGAGTTCGGTAATCAGCGATAATACCGCAATGATCCAGGGACTGCCCGACAGAAACCGCTGCAGCCATTCGATCAATGCAGCTTCAAAAGGAAACGCAAAGGACCTGCCGATCATCACTTCCTGTTCTTTAATGCTTTTAAGGTCACTTCGTATGCCGCCGTCTCATAAGGATAATCGAGATTGCGATACTGGCTTCTGGCCAGGGAACGGACGATCAGATTCAGGAATGAAGGATTCTTGACCAGGATCGGCCCGATGATATGAGTCCCGTAGACGTTCTTGAAATGATAGCCTTCATAGCTGTTGTCGACGAGATTGCTGTCTCTGAAACTGTAGGTGAAGAGTCTGTCGTTCTCGCCCCCGCGGATCAGGGAAGACTTGTTGATGAAACCGACGACCTCGCCCAGAGTATCGTTACGGACGATCACATCCCCGGTATATCGCTTGTCGGTGATTTCCGTATAGAAATCCACGCGATGTAAAGCCGGTTCGTCGTCGATCCTTTCGCCCAGCAGTTCCATGGCGTTGCCTGTCAGCAGCAGCAGCTTATTGTCATCGATGTATTCATTCAGCTGATACTCGTAGCCTCTTAATTCTTTCAAAGCCACCAGCTGATTCTTTTCCGTACCGGGGCCCATATAGACCATGTCGTAGGAAGGAAAATCGATCAGATCATCGACATCTCTTTTATCGACTGTGACCGGAATGCCCAGATCTTTCAGATGCCTGACTAAAATCGTGATGTTGCCATAATCGCCGTAAAGATTCATCAGATCAGGAAATAAATGTAAGATCTTCATTCGTAGCTCTCCACTTCTTTCAGCAGTTTCGCTTCATCAGAGAAACAAGTCATCGCAAAACACTCTCCGATGCCTTCATAGCGCAAGTAAGCGATCGCGCTGTCGACATTTCTTCTCAGAATGATCTTGCGCATATCGACGCCGGCATTCTCCAGGCGGATCGCGATATCGTTGAGATACTGTCCTGCACAGATGACCATCTTGATGTTTTCGGAATTCAGCAGCTCGAAATTGATGTCCCACAGCCAGGAAGTGTCGGAGGTGAAATATTTGCGGGAAATATCTTCTACGATCAGAAGCAGGGTGACATCCCTTCCGTAGTTGGCGACATAAGCCAGATTGCGGTTGTAGGAAACGGAATTCTCGTGCTTGGAGATCAGCAGCGTGCCATGCTTGGAGCCGATCTTGAAACGTTTGATGCGTCCGTTATGGATCAGGAATTCATTCAGGGTTGCGATCAGGGAATCCACATGGACGTCCAGCAACCTTCCAATACTGAAAGCAGCCAGGATGTTGTAGGCGTTGAAGATCGTATGATACGCCAGATCGAGATGATATTCCCCGTTGATCGTCATGCGTCCGCTCTGCAGATCGATATCGCTGATATAGAAATCAGGTTCCGGCCGTTCAAAGCCGCAGCCCAGGCATTTGTATTTCCCGATGTGGGCAAACTGCCGGTACTCATAGATCATCTTGGACTTGCACAGCGGGCAGTAATGACCGTCATCGTACGGACCGGTCGCTTCTTCTTCGACATACTGGTTTTCGTTGACGCCGAAATAATAGACTTTGTTTTCGAAAAGACGGCCTAAAGAAGCAACCAGCGGATCGTCCGCGTTGAGGATCAGCGTGGAATCATCTTTGATCGAACGCTTGATCTCTTCCAGAACGAATTCCGGAGAACCGTTCCGGGTCAGCTGGTCGCGGAAGAGATTGTTGATGACATAATATTTCGGAACGATGTAGCGGAAGACATGCTTCGCATAGCGCTCATCGACTTCCAGCAGCAGGATATCGGCCTGAAACACGCCGCGCAGATTGCAGTGATCGATGATCAGCGTGGTTACGCCTTCGATCTGGTTGGAACCTTCGCGATTGCCGGCGACGCGGTATCCCGCATCCGTCAGGACGTGATAAATCATTTCGACGGTCGACGTCTTTCCGTTCGAGCCGGTCACCGCAATGATATTCTCCGGCAGCTTGATGCGATTCAAGATCTCGGGACAGATCTTTAAAGCGATCTTGCCCGGCAAAGAAGAACCGCGATGAAACAAAGCGCCGATCTTCTTGGCTATCTTACATAGAACTATGGCAAACAGTTTTCTCATGAATCTATTATACAATAGGAACATTTACGATGACAGCGAAACTGAAGCATCGCGAAGCAAACAAGCCTGATATAACATAAAACGCTATCCGTAGATAGCGTTTCTGATAAGTTAACAGACTTTTGAACCGATTTCCATCTCTGAGCTGAGCAGTTCCAGCGTTTCCTTGCCGTTTTCTTCTTTGACTGCCGACAGCAGCATGCCGTTGGAATCCAGTCCCCTGATCTTTCTAGGTTTCAGGTTCATGACGGCTATGACCTTCCTGCCGATCAGATCTTCCGGCTTGTAGAATTCTGCAACACCGGAAAGGATCTGCCGCTGTTCATAGCCGAAATCGACCTTGAAGACCAGGATCTTGTCCGCATCCGGATGTTTCGTGCATTCCAGCACTTTTCCGACGGTCATTTCGACTTTATCGAAATCTTCAAAGGCGATTTCCGCCTTATGTTCGACCTTCGGCACGTCCTTGTCAAGATACGCATGGACTTCTTCCATCGTCTTGACCGGATCCAGACGGGCAAATAGCACTGCCGGTTCTTCCGTGACTTTGTTGCATTCGAATCCGCCGAATTCCTGCAGCGTATCATATGACGTTGCCTGCGTATTCAGCTGGGCAAAGACCTTCTGAGCGGTTTCCGGCATGAACGGTTCCAGCAGGACTGTGCCGATACGGATGCCTTCCAAGAGGTTGTAGAGTACCGTATTCAGGCGGGCTTTGCTGCTTTCGTCTTTGGCCAGGACCCACGGTTCCGTCTCATCGATGTACTTGTTGCAGCGGCGGTACAGTTCCATGATCGCTTCCAGGGAATCGCCGACTCTGAGCTTGTCCATCTTCTCTTCTACCGTCTTTACGGTCGCCAGGACCTGTTCTTTGAACTCTTTGTCGATATCAGCTTCGACGAATTCCTGATTCAATACGCCGTTGAAATACTTGTTGGTCATGGCGATGGTCCGGTTCACCAGATTGCCGAACACATTGGCCAGATCGGAGTTGATCCTTTCGATCATCAGCTCCCAGGTGATCGTTCCATCCTGGGCGAAAGGCATCTCATGCAGAGAATAGTAACGGACCGCATCCACGCCGAAGAAACGGACCAGATCATCGGCATAGATCGCGTTGCCTCTGGACTTGGAGATCTTGTCCTCTCCTACCAGCATCCACGGATGTCCGAAGACCTGTTTCGGCAGCGGTACATCGAGTGCCATCAGCATGATCGGCCAATAGATGGTATGGAAACGGATGATATCCTTGCCGATAAGATGCAGATCGGCAGGCCAGTATTTCCTATACAGCTCCCCGTGATCGCCATCCACGTCGTAGCCCAGACCGGTGATATAGTTGCTCAAAGCATCGATCCAGACATAGACGACATGCTTCGGATCGAAATCGACCGGAATGCCCCATTTGAACGAAGTACGGGAAACGCAGAGATCCTGCAGACCCGGCTTCAGGAAGTTGTTGACCATCTCGTTCTTCCTTGATTCCGGCTGGATGAATTCCTCATGCTCTTCGATATACTTTTCCAGCTGTTTCTGATATTTGCTCAGTTTAAAGAAATACGATTCCTCTTTTTCTTTATGTACGTCCCTTCCGCAATCCGGACACTTGCCATCGACCAGCTGGGAATCCGTCCAGAACGATTCGCAAGGCGTACAGTACCAGCCTTCGTATTCGCTCTTATAGATATCGCCCTGGTCATAGAGTTTCTTGAAGATCTTCTTGACCTGTCTTTCATGATCTTCATCTGTCGTACGGATGAAACGGTCATAGGAAGTATTCATCAGATCGAAGATCCTCTTGATTTCTGCCGCCTGTGCATCGACAAACTCTTTCGGGGTCACGCCTGCGGCATTCGCTTTTTCTTCGATCTTCTGGCCATGCTCATCGGTACCGGTCTGAAAATAGACGTCATAACCCAGCATCTTTTTGTACCTCGCGATGCTGTCGGCCATGATGATCTCGTAGGTGTTGCCGATATGCGGTTTTCCGCTGGCATAGGCGATCGCTGTCGTGATGTAATACTTTCCTTTGTTTTCCATGTTATCCTCCTAAAATAAAAAAGGTGATCCAAAGGGCGCCAAAGCGCGGTACCACCTTCATTTTTCACTTGTCTCTCTTAACGCGAGCGCACGTTCCTGCCTACCTATCGACAGGAAGATTCAAGATCCATCTATGACCGGTCCCATTGCTGATTCGCAGCATCCATCAGCTCTCTTGGAATGATCGCGGCCATTCTATCTCTCATCATCGGAAACAGTATTATTCTAACATATCTTTTCTTTTTATCACAATCGGTTTAGATATCTGTATTCAAAAACGATAGATATTTTACTTACCGGATAAGAAACTTCTTTACTTGTGAAATATTTCACTATATAATATCTACATATGTGAGGATACAGTTATGAAAGAAAAGAACATGCATGACACGGTCCTGGCGGAAATCGATGAGCTCGTTTCCAAAGCTTCCAAGGCATTGGAAGAGTTCGATGATTTCGATCAGGAAAAGATCGATTACATCGTAGCGAAGTGTTCGGTTGCCGGACTGGACAATCACGGCATTCTGGCAAAGGCGGCCATTGACGAAACCGGACGGGGCGTTTTCGAAGACAAAGCGACCAAGAACCTGTTTGCCTGCGAATATGTCGTAAACAATATGCGCCATCTGAAGACCGTCGGGATCATTTCTGAAGATCCGGTCACCGGCATCACGGAAATCGCCGAACCGGTCGGCGTGATCTGCGGGATCACCCCGGTCACCAATCCGACTTCGACCGTCATCTTCAAATCATTGATCTGTCTGAAGACCAGGAATCCGATCATTTTCGCTTTCCATCCGGGAGCGCAGAATTCTTCCAAACAGGCGGCGATCGTCATGAAAGAGGCTGCGGAAGCGGCCGGAGCGCCGAAGAACTGCATCCAGTGGATCGAACATCCTTCGATGGATGCGACTACCGCTCTGATGAATCATCCGGGTGTTGCTACCATCCTGGCGACCGGCGGCAACGCGATGGTCAAAGCGGCGTACAGCTGCGGTAAGCCGGCTATGGGCGTCGGAGCCGGAAACGTTCCTGCTTATATGCACAAATCCTGCGATATCACGCAAGCTGTCAATGATATCGTATTATCCAAATCCTTTGATAATGGCATGATCTGTGCCAGCGAGCAGTCCGTCATCATCGATGAAGAGATCTATGATGAAGCGATCAGGATGTTCAAGACATTCAAAGTCCATTTCCTGAATAACGAAGAAAAGAAAAAACTGTCAAAGTTCATGTTCGGTTATGCCGAGAATGACAAGGATTCAGAGAAGGCGATACTGAATCCTACGATTGCAGGCAAACCTGCAAAATGGATCGCAGAACAGGCAGGCATCCGGATCCCTGAAGATACCGTGATCCTCGGCGTCAAATGCAAGCAGGCCGGTGAAAAAGAACCCCTGTCGAGAGAAAAACTCTCTCCTGTCCTGGCGTTCTATAAAGCGAAAGATGAAAAAGAGGGCTTTGATCTGGCCGATCAGATCGTCCGATTCAATGGTCTGGGACACAGCGCCGCGATTCATTGCAAGTCCCAGGAACTGGCAGATGCCTATGGAGACCGTATCCTGGCAATGCGCATCATCTGGAACTCGCCATCGACCTTCGGCGGCATCGGCAACGTATACAACTCGTTCCTTCCGTCCTTGACCTTGGGTTGCGGTTCCTATGGCCATAACTCGATCGGAGGAAACGTTTCGGCAGTCAATCTGTTAAATATCAAAAAAGTCGGTAAAAGGAGAAATACGGTGCAGTGGTTCAAAGTCCCCCAGAAAATCTATTTCGAAAGAAATTCCATTCAATATCTGCAATCCTGCAAAGACCTGAATAAAGTGTTCCTGGTCACGGATACTTCCATGGTCGAACTTGGCTATCTTTCCAGGATCACGGAACAGCTGAATCTGCGAAGAAACAAGGTGCAGATACAGCTCTTCTGCGACGTCGAACCGGATCCGGATATCACGACGGTCACCAAAGGCGCGAGAATGATGGATATCTTTAAGCCAGATGCGATCATCGCGCTGGGCGGAGGTTCCGTCATGGATGCCGCCAAGGGAATGTGGCTCTTCTATGAACATCCCGAGGTGAATTTCGACGACCTGAAACAGAAATTCATGGATATCCGCAAGCGTGCTTTCAAATATCCAGAACTGGGACGCAAGTCCAGACTCATCTGTATCCCTACCACTTCGGGAACCGGCTCGGAAGTCACGCCGTTTGCGGTCATCTCCGACAAAGCAAACAATAAGAAATATCCGCTGACGGATTACTCCCTGACACCGACGATCGCAATCATCGATCCGGAATTCACGACCAACCTTCCTGCCAAAGCCACGGCAATGACCGGCCTCGATGTTCTTACGCACGCAGTCGAAGCCTATGTCTCCGTCATGGCGAATGATTATACCGACGGCCTGTGCCTCAAAGCGATACAGCTGGTCTTCCAGTATCTTCCAAGAGCCGTGAAAGACGGCAGAAACGATCTGGAAGCCAGGGAAAAGATGCACAACGCAGCCACCATCGCCGGCATGGCTTTTGCGAATGCCTTCCTGGGCATGACCCATTCTCTGGCACATAAGATCGGTGCCCAGTTCCATACCGTTCACGGCTATACCTGTGCAGTCATGCTTCCGCATGTGATCCGTTACAACGGTCAGGTCCCCAGCAAGCTTTCTGTCTGGCCTAAGTATAATCATTACTGTGCCGATGAAAAGTATCAGGAAATCGCCAAACTGCTGGGATTGAAAGCGGATACCCCGCAGCAGGGCGTCGATTCTCTGGCGCAGGCTGTACTTGATCTGTGCAAGGAATGCGGACTGGATCCGAACCTGAAAGCGATGGGCATCACAAAAGAAGAACTCCAGGAACATCTTGACGAAATCGCGGTCGCCGCCTACGAAGATCAGTGCTCGCCAGCCAACCCGAGAGTTCCGCTGGTCGAAGATATGAAGGAAATCCTCTTAAAAGCCTATGAAGGTAACTAAAAAGACTTCACCGAAGTCTTTTTAAGTTCATTTATTTATTTGGTACCGTAGA
>JAEEGI010027724.1_pt1 | contig 10821 bp, 5 predicted proteins | sample 8958751 | NCBI WGS metagenome assembly JAEEGI01 (sample SAMN16246545, study PRJNA631951) | gut metagenome | biome: gut microbiome; feature: rumen; material: KS-attached | host: Bos | place: Iran: Karaj | collected 2018-10 | reverse complement strand
CCCCAATCCCCAATCCCCAATCCCCAAAATAAAAATCACTTTGTGCAAATTTATTTTTATTTTTTTTTTAAATAATTATAATAATTTAAATCATAAAATATATTAATTCGTTTTAGTTTATGAAGGTATATAATCATAACATTCATCTTCTAATTCATTTGCTCTAATTCTTCTTGGTTTTTTCATATAAAAGAATATATATACAATTAAGAACAAACAAAATAAACCAAAAATAATTGAAAGGATTATAGTTATATTAAAATGTTTTGGATTATCATTATTAATATAAATTCCAATTATTTTTCTATCTAAATCAAAAATTATTTGATATTTTTTTAAAAAAACATTTCCCAAAATCCAATTCGTATTATTTGTATCTGTATTAAATACTATAGTAAACAAATAATCATTTCCTTTTTTAATAAATAAATCATTATATGTTAAATTAAATTGATAATCAATATCTTTTAATAGAAAAGAAATATTTTTAAAATTCTCAATTTTCGAATTAATATCACATTTATAAAAATAATATTTATCAATAACATTTTGATAACAAGGAATTTTATTTAAATAATTATTTTTAAAAAATTCCTTCGTTGAAAGAGGAGCAGAAATTAAACCAAATTCTATAGTGATAAAAGAATTAAGTAAAGTCATATTTTGTATAATTTGATTATCATATTTAAAGAAATCAAAATGAATAATCCATTCAACATAATTTCCATTTTCAATTTCAACGCTTTTATACATAAAATTAGATTCTTTAAAGTTTTTATCAATTAAATGTGGATAAGTACCGATAATAATTTCCCCACTTTCTTCATTATCATATTTAAGATAAAAACCATAATTATCAAAATCAGCTAATTTTTTTAATTGATAAATAAAACTTAATTCATCAGTAAATTCATGATTATAAACTAATTTTAAACCTAAAGCACCACTTTCAAAATAATTTAATTCAGAAGCTAAAACTAGTGTAATATCATTAATTTGTTTATTATTTATTAATAATGATTCTGATATTTTATATCCTCTTGAATATTCTAAATTTAAAAATTTAGTTGGTTTTTCTATTAGTTTTTTATAACTTGAAGATTTTGTTTCATTAAATTTAGTTAAATTTAATTTTACTTCTGAACCAGCAATGAAAAAAGCATATGATTTACTTCTTAAATTTAAATTTACTTTTTGAGGAGGTGTTCCTATATACATTGAAATTTCTAAATCATTTTGAAGAATATTTTCCATTAATGTTTTAGTTGGATTTGAAATTTTTTTAAATTTATATATTACATGGTTTTCACTTGATAATTTTATTAGTATTAATGATAGTAAATTGAAGATAATCATTTTTAAAAATATTTAAATATTTTTTTTTCTATTAATTAATTACTTCGCCTAAAAATTAAATATTTTTTTCATGAAATTTTAATTATTAATTAGATTATTAACTATTTTCAAAACATTATTTTTACATTAATTCTTTACAACGAATTTAAAAATAGAAAAATAGTTTAATTGAGTTTTAAATTAAAAACAAATTATATTTATATCATCAATTACATTTAAAGATTGTTCAAAAAAATTTATTTAATTGATTGAACTCTGTCATTTTGATTTTAATAAAAGAACTATGTTCTTTAAAATTTCTTTATTCTTTAATATTATATGATTTATCTTTTTTGAAATTAATCTTTAATATACAAATAATAAATGGATTTTTTCTGATAAAAAATCTCATAATTAAATAATATATTTAAAAAGGTAAAAATATATACTATAAATTATTTAATAATATAGCTATTAATTTATATATTAATTATTTATATAAGTAATGTCAAAAATAATTTAAAAATTCCAATTTCTTACAATCAAAAAATTATTTTTATCAATTTTTTTCTTCATTATAGGATAAAGAAATTGATTATTCTTTACTCCATTATTTTTTAATTGATATTCAAAAACATAATATTCAAAATAAATTTTATTTAACAATTTTTCAATAGCTTGACAACAAAAGTGGAAAGAATATATATTTTGTGAAGAAATAGATAATTGAAGAGGCTCATTGCTTTCTTCATGATTTTTACCTTCTTTATAACCACTTCCCTTTCCTCTTAATCTTATTTTTGTTGTTCTATCATTAAAAATTAAAGCACAATTATAAATTATTTTTTTTAAATTAATTCCTTTTTTTCCTAATATTTTACTTCTTATTTTAAATTCATCAGGAGAAATTCCTATTTTATAATTTCCAACTGCTTTATAATTGTAATTTCTATCTGAATAAGTTTGAAATTTTATTTCATTTTTCTTTTCATCAAATGGAAGACTGTATATATCTGCATTAGAAGCAGAATCAAAGTCCAAATCATTAATTTTTTTATTCAAATCATCAATAATCATTGTTATTTAATGTCATTTTCCTTTATATTTATATTAACCTATTTTTTTAACTATTTTTTTTCCTAAGTTTTTATATAAAGATTTTAGTTTTTCAATTTAAAAGAAAAAACAAGTAAAAAAAGAAATATTAATAATTAATTATCTTTAATTACATTTTTATTTTCTGATAGAAGATTTTTTAAAGTTGATATTAAACTTTTTATATTTTTTATCTCTTTGTTGAAGTTATAATTGGTGTCTGAATTTTGTTCAATTTTATTCTTAGCTTTTTTTAGAGAATTAGTATTTATATCATTATTTATAGTTAAATATTTATCATATGAAATAAAATTTTCATCAGGATCAAATTTTGTTTTTAACCATTTACACCTTTCATCTAAACTTTTATTCCTTATATCATTAAATTTATTTTTTGCATATTTAGTGTTAATAAATTTTGGCTTTGATAAATTCAATTCTAAATTTTCTGTTGGATTTAATTTATTTATTTCATTTCCTAAGTTAACAAGAAACTTATTTTCATTTTTAAATTTTTCAATTTCAATTTCTCTTTTTTCTTCTTTTTCCATTTCTCCCTTTTTTTTATTTAACTCCCTTTGTTTTAACCATTTAATATTTTTTTCATAAATATAATCTTCACTTTTATCTTTTAAATTTTCTAAAACTTCTTCATGTTGTTTTATATTTGTTAAAGGATGAAAATAACATTCTTCAAAATCTTTTTTTTCTTTTTTTGTTCTTGCATTTTGTAATTCTTTATCATGATTTTTTTTCCAGAGAATTGATTTTTTATAAAAATCATCATTTTTTTTGCTTTTGACATAATTTGTTTTTTCTATCAAATTAACAGTTGATTGAGTTAATTTAGGATGAAATGAACATTCACTTAATTCATCAAAAATTTTTTTTTCGTATAATAATTTATTTCTTTTATTTTTATTATTTAAAAATTTCATATTATCATCATAAAATTTCCTTAAATGATCATTTGTATTATTTTTAATATCTTCATCTTCATTTAATTTATTTATATCATCAATATTATTTAATATATAATTTCTTAAAGTATAAATTCTTGAAATTTCATTTTGGGAATTTTTAGGAAAGTATTTTTCATTAGGAAGACTTAAACCACTTTTAGTTAAATTAATTGAAGAAGAAGATTTTGTTAAATTTCTATTATCTAAGTTTTTTTCTTTTATATTATTATTATTTTTAAAATTTGAATCATCTTCAAAAATATTTTTCGTTGATAAAGAAGGTTTATTTAATTTATATACTCTATTTGATAAAGGACGATATTTCCATTTAGAAGAATGTAATATTTGGAATTTAGGTAAATCATTATTTTTATTCATTTTATTGTTTGGGTTAATTAAATTAGAAGTCCTAAATTTATTATATAAAGTTGAATTTAATTTTTGCATACTGTTATTTTTTGATAATTTCCTTTTAATATAATTACTATTTTTAGATGAATCAAATGTATTATCAATCATTGTTTTAGAATCTTTTAAATTTTTATAATTACATAATTCATTTGAAGTTGAATTTAATTTATTGCTTTTTGGTGATATAACAAATGATCTTTTTATAGAAGAATTTTTGTAATTTTCATATAACAAAACTTTATTTCTTGGAAAATTAGATATATCAATTGATGAATTTGTGGTGTTGTTATTTAAATTTTTTAAATTTTTAATATTTTTGTTTTTTATTTTTTCTTCCATGTTCGATTGACATTCTTCGTAAAATTGTTCGAGTTCTTTTTCTGAATTTAGGGATTCTTCTTTTGATGACATTTTATTGTTTTTTAAATTTTTTTTCTTAAAATTAATTAATTCATTGAAAAACCTTTATTTTTTTTCATTTACAGAATATAATAATTTCTTTTTAAAATAAAATATTTGATGATAAAACCTTTTATCTAATTAATCCTTTTATCTTACAAAGACTTTTTTATTTTAATAATTCAGATTTACATATTTAAAAAGATTTTAGAATTTTTTTAATTGAATTTTTGATTTAAAAATCAAAAAATAAATTTAAAAACTTAAAAGAAATTTTAATAATTATGAAAAATAATAAAAACTCTTAAAACACAATTTCAATTTTTCTAAGAATGAATATAATAAAATAATATAATTATTTTTTTATTTATCTTTTTAACGTTAATAACTTTTTGCAGTGTCTTGTCTATTATTATCATTATTTTCTAAAGAATTTTCAGCTTGATATGATTTACTTTCTTTATTAGAATCTTCACTTAAAGAAGAATCACCTTCTTCTTCTTTATACTTTGGAATATTCTTTCCATTTTTTAACCAAATTTTATATAAAGTTTTTAAATATTGTTGATCATATATTCCAATTTTACTATTACATAACCAAAAAATTTTATTCAAAGTTGAAAAAATTTTAATTACTGTTGGTCTTATTAATTCTGATTTTATTTGATTTAAATCAAAAAATTTTTGAATTGAAACAAATAAATCATCATATTTTTTCAAATTAAAAATTCTATAATCATTTTTTGAAACTTTAATTCTAATTGTTAAAATAACAGTATTATCAATTGAAGAATTTTCTTTCATAGAATTAAATTTATTAAAATGAATTTTACTATTTTTTTTAAATGAATCTCTTTCAATTTCACTTAAACCATTTTCACAATTATAATTATTAAATAATTGTTCATCATTTAAATTATTTTCTTCATTAATATTATTAATATTTGGGGTAAATAAATTATTAACTGGTATATTATTCAAAAAATAATTTTTATGGCTAAAAATTTCGTTAAAATTACTATTACTTCTTCTAAGATTACAAATAGGTAAATTATTGTAATTATTATCATTATTAATTAATAAGTTATTACTTTTTTGAATATTTTCATAACTTTGCCTTAAATTAAAAGGTATTTGACTATTTGAATTCGAAAGTAAAGATTCATTACTATTAGAAGCTGAAGTTCTTAAACTTTCAAAAGAACATTGATTGTTGTTTCTTTGAAATACTTTTATTCCTTTTGGAATAAAAGGAGAAGATGAAATTGAGTCATAATTAATTTTTATTTCTGGAGAATTTAGGTTTTTCATTGAAAAATTGTTTTTTATTTGATTTGGACTTAATGATGATTTATAATCACTATTATTGGAAAAGATTTGATTTTTTGAAGATTGTATAATAGGATTATTCATATATATTGAACTCTGAGATGGTACTTTAGAATAAGGATATGCATATATGTTATTTATTTGTCTTTGAGCTTGAAACATTGACAAATTTAATTTTTTTTTATTTTTTTTATCTTTACTTATTAAATAATTACTTTTTAATTCAAAAATTTTTATTTTTACTTTTTTATAATTTTCTTATTATGAATCACAAAATTAATTTAGAAAAAATAAAAAAAGAAAATTATAGTTAAGGTCAGCACATAAAAAATATAAGAAAAAAAAAATATTTTATAATAAAAAATAAAAAAAAATAAAAAACTGATAAAATGGGAAATAATTTAGATTGTCATAAAATTGAATTAGAAGAAGAAACAATAGCAAATATTTTTAATGAAATTCCAATTTCTAAAATGCCTTTAGAACAAATATATAAAGAATATTCTGATTGTATAATTCAATCAACACCAGAAGATACTACAGATAAACCTTATTCTTTAGATTACTTTAAATATTCTAATTTTATTCTTCCTAAAATTGATATAGAAGAAAATCAATATAGAATAAATCATTTAAACTATTTTGATAATTTAAGAAGAACAGAATCAAAAATAGAAAATTTAGGAACTATTTTAATTTTTTTATCTCAAGGTTCTAAAGAGAATAAAGTTGAAGATTTAATTGATTTATTTTCTAAATGTTATTTAACAATTAGTGAAACAAATTTAAAAGATTATATTTTAAATGTTATAAAAGTAAATTCAAATATATTAGTTTATTCATTTATGTCTCAACTTCCAAAAGAAGGAATTATGATTTTAAATGAAGTTTATGATTTATCTAGACAAAAAAGATTAGCAGATTTTATAATAAGTAATTATGATAGTTTATATCATAAATATTTTAAAAATATTCAAAATCCTTCTAGTCAGGATTTAGATGTTAATCATGAAGAAAATAAAAATTTTCTTAAAGAATTTTTTGAATTAATTTTTTCTATGATGGAAGGTGTTTATATTAGAAATTGGTTAATGGATGAATATCATAAAAATAAATCTATTCAAAATGGAGGATGTTGTACTTAATATTTTATTCTTAAATATGTTAATTTAAAATTGATTCTTTTTCCTTTTAATTTAAACATTATTTTTTTTTAAATTGTTTTTTCTTTTAATTAATTTTTATATAAATATTATAGTTTTAATAATAGTATTAAAAGGAGTTTAGGAAAGAATTAAAAAGTGTCTTATAAAAATAAAAAGAATAAGAGAAAAAATAGTTAGAGAGAAACTAAAATTTAAGTCGTATTAAATTTAATCTTTTTTTAAATAGTTTAATCTTTTTTTAAATAGAAATTTTTTTTTCTTTTTTGAAAAAATCAGGGAAGCCAAAAATTAAATGAGTGATTTCTAAAATAAAATAATATTTGTTTAACATAATAAGAAAGGAATCCCCTTTAATGAAATCGGTTGTTCATTACAAACATTTTATTTTACTATAATTAACTATTTTTTTTGAGAAATATAATATTTTAAAAATAGTTAATTTTCAATAAAGGAAAAAATTTTTTTTTTAAAAATAGTTCTTTTAAATAAAATATTCAATTAAAATAACATAGTTAAAAGTCAAATTTCATTTTAAAAACAAAATTGATATCTTTAAGATAAATAGAGGACCACTAAGATGATTTTTTATTTCATAATTATTATATTTCATTTATTTTTTCATAATTTCTAATAAAATAAATAAAAGAAATAAAAATATTTTAAAAATATAGCTGAAAAAAGAGTTACAGATAATTTAATATAAATTCTATTTTTGCAAAACCTAAAATAAATTTTAAAGTTAAGAAATAACAATATTTTTAATTGATGAATTTTTGAAAATTCTTTACATCATATGTTCTTTCTCATTTTTTTTCATTTTTTTCTTTTGTCCTGGGTCATTAAAATAATATTAACTAACTTAATAAATTTTTTTTGTTTATAGTTTATTATAAATGAATATTGATTAAATTTACAATATCATTGAACATTGATTAAAAATAAAAATTTAAATCTTTATTAAACAGTTAATATAATGGGATTATTAAGATTTAATTTTAGGAATTTTTAATTATAATAATATTCAAAAAATAATTACTTTTGTATTATAATATAATTTTATAAAAATAATTTTTAAATCTATTGACTAAATATATATTGTATCTGAAGTTTATAATAAAAATGTAAAGAAACTAATTGTCTTAAATTTAAGATATTTTGATTATGATTTAATTAATAATTTTTTTTTCAATATTTCAATTCAAATTTTAATTTTTTTGAATATTATTTTATAATTGAGTTTTGAAAAAAAAATTATCTAAATTTAAATTAATATATAATATTTAAAATTAATCTTATAAAAAATTCAAATCAAAATTGAAAAATAAAAAATAAGAGGTTTTATTTATTGAATTCAATAATTAAACGAATTTGTATGATTCAATTTTAATTTATTTTGAGAAAAAATTTTTTCAAAACAAAAAATAATTAATACATCTTTCAAGAAATAAATAAAGAAACAAAAATAATATATACAATTTTTTAAGACATCAATGATTATAATTAAATTGTTTTATAAAAAAGCATTTATTTTTCCAATGATAAATTTAATGAAACAATAAATGAAAGTATTATTTGAATTAAAAATAACTTAATCAATTAATATAATCAGTTATAATAATTAAAAATATAAAAAAACAAAAATGTCATCAAATGATATTTGGACAAATTATACAGAAAAAGCAGTTTTAAGTAATGGAATTTTTGGTCAAATTTACAAAGGAATAGATAAGACAACTGGAAATTATGTTGCAATAAAGGAAATAAATAAATTAAAATATAAAAAATTATCAGGTACTCCTTTTAAAGAAGAAGAAATTTTAACAAAAATTAATTTAGAAAGTAATACAACATTAAAAACTACATTAAACACAGAAAAAAACTTTTATATCATAATGCAATTATCAATATGTAATTTAGAAGATTTTTTACTAATGAGAGATACTCCTTTATCAATAAATGAAATAAAAGAAATGTTAATTCAATTGAATGAAAATTTTAAAGTAATTCAAAGAGAAAATATTATAATTAAAGATTTAAAACTTTCAAATTTTTTAATTTTTTTAGAAAAAGTAAACCAAATAAAATATAAATTATCAGATTTTGATTCAAGTAAATTTTCAGATAAAACAAAAGTAAATTCAATGAATTTAGAAGAAACTCCTTTAACTTTAGCACCAGAAGTTTTAAACAATGAATCAATTTCTAATAAGAGTGATATATGGAGTTTAGGAACAATAATTTATTATTTATATTTTAAAGAATATCCTTTTAATGGAGAAACTGAAGAAGATATTTTAAATGAAATTGATTCAAATAAACAATTAAAAGAAATAGCAAATAAAGATTTAAATGATTTAGTTTCTAAAATGTTAATTAAAGATGAAAATGAAAGAATCTCTTGGCATGATTATTTCAATCATCCTTTTTTTAAAAAGAATATTGTTAAAGAAAATACCATTAATTTACCTCAATTTGATTTTTTATGTAAAAAACATTCTAAAGATTATTATTCTTATTGCTTTAATTGTAAATGTAATTTATGTGAAAATTGCTTAAATGAACATAAATCTCATAAAATTATTGATTTTTCTAAAATTGGTTTAACAAATGTTGAAGCAAATTTAACAAAATCTTTAATAAATGAACTTGAAGAAAATTTAAATAATTTTACAAAAATGAAAAATGATATTAAAAACCTTTTTAAAAAAATGGAATTAATAAATGATAATTCTAATTCTTCAATTTTCTTTGATGATACTATTAATAATTATAAAGAATTTTATATTGAATGTTTAAGCGCTATGAATGATAAAATAAAAAAATTAGAAAAAATTAAAATAATTGATATTGATGAAAAAAAACCAGAAAAAGAAGAAAATAAAAAAGAAGAAAATAAAAATGAAGAAAAAAAAGAAATTAAAAAAGAAGATAAAAAAGAAAATAAAACAGAAGAAAAAAAAGAAACTTCAACACAAGAAATAAAAAATGAAAGTAATGATAATAATATTAATAATATTATTGCAAAAGTAAAAACAAAAAAATTTAGAGGAAGAAAATTTCCTTTTAAAAAACCAACACCAAAACCAAAAAAAGAAGAAAAAAAAAAAGAAATAATAGAAAATTATAGTCAAGATAATTTCATTATATGTGAATATGAAATAAAAGAAATAGATGAACCAGTTCAAATTTTAAATTGCTTTGAAGAAGCAAGTTGTTCTAATGAAGGATTAGAAAATGAAAATGAACTTAGAGAAAATTGTGAATTACATTTAAATGATAAAATTATAGATTTTACTTTTAAATATCAATTCCCAAAAGAAGGAAAATATATTATTAAAATCATTTGTAAAAAACCTTTAAAAACAACTAATTATATGTTTTGTGAATGTTCAACCTTAATTTCTTTAGATTTATCTAATTTTAATACTGAAAATGTTACTAATATGAATTCTATGTTTAGAGAATGTTCAAATTTAACTTTTTTAAATTTACAAAATTTTAATACTAGTAAAGTTACAAATATGAGTCATATGTTTAGGAAATGTTCATCATTAATTTTTTTAAATTTATCTAATTTTAATACTGAAAATGTTACTAATATGTCTTATATGTTTAGAGAATGTTCTTCTTTAACAAATTTAAATTTATCAAAGTTTAATACAGAAAAAGTAACTAATATGTCTTATATGTTTCTTGAATGTACCTCGTTAACAAATTTAAATGTATCAAGTTTTAATACTAAAAATGTTTCAAGTATGGAAAGTATATTTTTTAAATGTTCTTCTTTAAAGAATTTAGATTTATCTAATTTTAATACAGAAAAAATTCAAAATATGAGTTGGATGTTTTCTGATTGTTCTTCTTTATTGTCTTTAAACTTAAAGAATTTTATTACAGATAATGTTGTTAATATGGGAAGTATGTTTTCACATTGTTCTTCTTTGAAAACTTTAGATTTGTCTAATTTTATCACTAAAAATGTGAAAAATATGAGTTGGATGTTTTCTCATTGTGATTCAATGGAAAATTTAGATTTATCTAATTTTGAAATAGATCCTTCAAATGATGTAAATTTTATATTTTCTTCTATGAATAAACTTTGTTATATAATTTGTAAAGATCCA
>JAEEGI010027720.1_pt1 | contig 10822 bp, 6 predicted proteins | sample 8958751 | NCBI WGS metagenome assembly JAEEGI01 (sample SAMN16246545, study PRJNA631951) | gut metagenome | biome: gut microbiome; feature: rumen; material: KS-attached | host: Bos | place: Iran: Karaj | collected 2018-10 | reverse complement strand
GCTGGCGGATCCCTCACTGCGCTCCCTATCATCGAGACCCAGGCGGGGGACGTCTCCGCCTACATCCCGACCAACGTCATCTCCATCACCGACGGCCAGATCTACCTGGAGTCGTCGCTGTTCAACTCCGGTTTCCGCCCGGCCATCAACGTGGGCATCTCCGTGTCCCGAGTGGGCGGCAGCGCGCAGGTGAAGAGCATGAAGAAGGTGGCGGGCACGCTGAAGATAGACCAGGCGCAGTTCGGGGAACTGGAGGCGTTCAGCAAATTCTCCTCCGACATGGACAAGGTGACCGCGATGACCCTGGACAAGGGTCGCAAGAACAACCAGCTCCTGATCCAGCCGCAGTACAGCCCCATGCCGGTGGGCGAGCAGGTCGCGGTGCTCTATTGCGGCACCCACGCCCTCCTTTCCGACATCCGCACGGACCAGGTGCGCGAATTCCAGGACCTCTTCCTGGACAGGATGCGCAGTTCGCACAAGGATGCGCTGGATGAACTGGCCGCCGGCGTGCTCTCCGACGACACCGCGAAGGTCATAGAGAAGGAGGCTTCCGACATCTGCCTGCAACTCGTGAACGCATCATAAAGCTCCGTTGGAATGGCTTCGCTCAGGGAAACGAAAGACAGGATCAATTCCGTACGCAGCACGCTGAAGATCACTTCGGCGATGAAGCTCGTCGCTTCTGCCAAGCTCCGCAAGGCGCAGCGTGCGATCGAGGCCCTGCGTCCCTATGAGCGCCTGATGGCAAGCATACTCGCCGCCCTGCCGGCAACTGCGCAGGGCAGTTCGGTGCAGGAAGCGGAGGCCGCGGACGGATTCTTCCCGACGGATCCCGCCGCGGCGCCAGGCCGCACCGCCATCGTCGCGATTGCCAGCAATTCCTCCCTCTGCGGCGGCTTCAACGCCAATGTCATCCGCAAGGCCCTGCAGGTGGCAGGGGAGTGCGAGGGGGAAGTGGAGGTGCATTCGCTCGGCCGCAAGATGGCCGAGGCGATGAAGAGGGCGGGCTATCCTTCGCCGGATGACTACGCCGACCTGGTCGCCCATACCACCTACGAGAAGACCACCGCCCTTGCCCGTAGCCTCGCCGGGCGCTTCGAAAAGGGGGAACTGAAGGGGGTTACGCTCGTTTACACGCATTTCGTGACCTCCTCGCACCTGGAAGTTGTGGCGGAGCAGTATCTGCCGTTCGTGCCCGAGGTGTCCGGGGCCGGGGCGGAAGCGTCCGGGGCCGTCGAGGATTACATCATCGAACCCTCCCCGGAGGAGGTGGCGGGGCAGATGCTGCCGCAGCTGATGATGCTGAAGTTCTATGCCGCGGTGCTGGATTCGGAGGCCTCCGAGCACGCCGCACGCACCATAGCCATGCAGACGGCGAGCGACAATGCCGAGGATCTGCTAGGGGAACTCACGCTCGAATACAACAAGGGCCGCCAGCAGAAGATAACCGCTGAGATACTGGACCTCGTGGGCGGTTCGCGGGAATAGGGTTGCGCGCAGGTTTTTTTTCGTTTTTTTTGACGCTTCTGATTTGAAAGTATTTTCGCCGATTTGCTTTCAAATCAAAATTAAAATTTTTTAATAAGCCGTAAAATGACTGAGAAAACGGCAATTCTTGCGCATGGCTGGTTTTTTCGGGTTGTAAGCGCGGTTTGTTTTTTTGGATATTTTTTCCGATTTTGCAAACCAATATTTCATCCAAAAGGGGATAGTGTGCCCTTTTGGAGATGCTAATCTATTGATAACTAAAGGATTAGTTAGTATATTTATTGTTTAATTAAAGTTCAACCAATGAGAAAAATCAAATCGTTTTTCGCGGTTGTAGCCTTGCTTCTCTCAGCAGCGGTTTCCTTCGCCCAGGTGAAGGTCTCCGGTAGCGTGAAGGAAGCCACCGGCGAAGTCATCGCCGGTGCGGCAGTACAGCTCAAAGGCAGTGCTACCACCTATGCCCTTACGGATGCATTGGGTAATTACAAGATCACCGTCCCTTCTGACGGCGTGCTTGTGGTCAGCTGCCTCGGTTACCTCCCCACGGAGGTTGCAGTGAACGGCAGGACAGTCGTCGACGTGATTCTCACACCTGATTCCGAGAAACTCGAAGACGTGGTCGTCGTGGCTTACGGTACGGTGAGCAAGGAATCCCTCACGGGTTCCGTCACCACCCTCAAGTCCGACGAGATCGCTTCCGCTCCGGTCACCTCCGTCGACAAGATGCTCGCCGGTAAACTCGCTGGTGTCACCGTGACATCCGGCTCCGGCCAGCCTGGTTCAACCTCCACCATCCGTGTCCGCGGTACCTCATCCATCTCCGCAGGCAACGAGCCCCTCTGGGTCATCGATGGTATCCCTATGATGGCCAGCGACTTCCGTCAGCTCGCAAACGTCGGTGTCGGTGGCGGTTCATCATCTACCTTCCTTAACCCTAACGACATCGAGAGCATCACCGTGCTGAAGGACGCCGCTGCGGCTTCCATCTACGGTTCCCGTGCTGCAAACGGTGTCATCCTCGTGACCACCAAGACCGGACGCAGCGGCAACGCCCGCTTCACCGCCCGCGCAAAGTATGGTGTCCAGCAGCTTGCCAACGACAACAACCTCCGTCCGCTCACCGGCCTGGAGGCCCTCGAATACAAGCGCACCGCCGTCATCAATGCAGGTCAGGATCCTGATGATCCCACCGGAAGCATGTATTTCCCTTACACCCTGCTCGAGAACGGCTGCGACAACTGGTACAAGGAACTCACCAAGGTCGGTTCCGTCCAGGAGTATGAAATCAACGCCACCGCAGGAAACGAGAGGTCTTCCTACTATTCCTCCGTCGCTTACCACAAGAACGACGGTGTCTACCATGGACTCAACTTCCAGCGCTTCACCGCCCGCGTGAACGCCGACAGCCAGCTTACCAAGAAGCTCAAGACCGGCACCCGCGTGAACGTCAGCTACTCCGATTCCAACTCGCCTCAGATGGGTAATTCATACTATATCAACCCTCAGTTCGCGATGTGGCATCCGCTGCCTTGGCACAAGGTACGCAACGAAGACGGTTCTTGGAACTATGGCATCTCCGAGATGAGCAACAACAACCCTCTGGCCGCAGTCGGCAACGATATCTACAACGATAAGGAATATCGCATGCAGGGCAATGTCTATCTCGAGTACAAGATTCTCCCTACCCTTACCTTCAAGACCACCAACGGCGTAGAGTTCCTATATCTCGAGTCCCACCAGTACTGGAGCCCGAACGGTTCAAAGCAGGGTCGTGATGCCACCGCGTTCAACATCTGGACTACGGACATCCGCTACACCACTTCCAACACCCTCACCTACGACCAGACCTTCGGCGACCACCACGTGCGCGCCATGGCAGGTCAGGAGGCCATGATGGATACCTATAAGTATATCTATGGCTACTCCCCGGGCGTGGATCCCCAGATCCCTTATCCGACCACCGCTCCTGCAGCCAACGACCGGGTGGACTACAACCTCGTAGAGGAAACCCTTGAGTCGTTCTTCGGATATGCCGAGTATGGCTTCGCCCACAAGTATGCCATCCAGGCTACCCTCCGTACCGACGGAAGCTCCCTCTTCGGTTCCAACAAGAAGTGGGGTACCTTCTACTCCGTAGGCGCCAGCTGGAACATCGCTAACGAGAAGTTCATGAAGTCCATCAACCACATCGTCAGCCAGGCCAAGCTCCGTCTTTCCTACGGTGTGAACGGTAACAACAACATCGCTGCATACAGGGCATACGGCACCTATGCGAGCGTACAGAATATCGGTGCCAACGGTTACTCTCCTTCACGTCCGGCCAACCCCGAACTTTCCTGGGAGAAGAACAAGACCTGGAACGCCGGTCTGGATTTCGGTTTCTTCGACGACCGCCTCACCGGTAGCGTCGACGTCTACAACCGTCTGACCACCGACATGCTCCTCAGCACCCAGGTTCCCTACACCACCGGTTTCGGCAGCAACCTCAAGAACGTCGGTTCCATCCGCAACAGGGGTGTCGAATTCCTCCTCGACGGCGTGATCATCCGCAACGGAGACTTCCTCTGGACCGCAGGATTCAACATCGCGTTCAACAAGTCCCTCGTGCTTGACCTCGCAGGATCCGAGTTCCTCACCATGAGCGACGCCCGTATCGACGACAGCACCGCCATCCGCGTCAAGGAAGGATACAGCCTGTACACCTTCTATCTCCGTGACTGGTACGGCGTTAACCCGTCCAACGGTGACGGTCTCTGGTGGACCGAGGACAACACCCTCACCAACGACCGTAACAAGGCCCGCTACATCTACTACGGCTCACCTGAGCCGAAGGCAACCGGCGGTTTCAACACCAGCCTCAGCTGGAAGGGCTTCACCCTCAGCGCATATTGCCAGTTCGTGGCAGGCAACAAGGTGCTCACTTCCAACGCCTACGTGGATGACGGCTACAGCCTTACCTCCAATACTTCCAACGCTGCTCTCAACTACTGGAAGAAGCCCGGCGATACCGGAGTCACTCCCAAGCCCGTGGCACAGAATCCCGGTGTTTATCACGCCGGTTATTCCACCCGTTTCCTCCAGGACGGCAGCTACCTCCGCATCAAGGACGTAACCCTTTCCTACAATGTTCCTGCAAAGGTTCTCGACTATGTCAAGATCAAGGGAGCAAGGGTCTATGTCAGCGCTCTCAATCCTTACACCTTCCACAACGTTACGGCCATGGATCCTGAAGCAGGCCCCCTCGGAAACATCGAGGTCGGTGTGCACACCGCGGTCAAGACCCTCGTAGGTGGCGTGGAAATTTCATTCTAAATCTAGGAGGATGAATTTATGAAAAAGATCAGTTTATACATACTCGCAATCGTAGCGCTCGTCAGCCTTGCCGGATGCAAGAAGGACTTCCTCGAGAGGGCTCCTAAGCTCCAGCAGACCACCGAGATCCAGCTGGCCACCTATGCCGGCCTCAATACCGCTACCCTCGGAGCATACTACTACCTCGGCTCCACCACCTGGTACACAGGAGATCGCGTGGTAGAGAACGAGATGCGCGCCGGCAACGGTATGAAGCAGTCCTACAAGAACTCCGGCCGCTGCACCCAGGGCTTCAACTGGCAGTACACCGCCGATGCCACCAATACCGGGATGTGGGCATATTGCTACTACACAGCCGCAATGGCCAACAACGTGATCGACAATCTCGAAGGCAAGGCCGACGGCACCACCGTCAAGGAGCAGGACCTCAACAACCTCAAGGCAGAGTGCCTCTTCCTCCGTGCTTTCGCACACTTCGAGAACGTGCTCTACTTCGGTCAGCCCTACACCTATGTGAAGGCCAACGAGGGATCCCTCGAGGATGCTGCCAAGCTTGGCGTTCCGTATGTCTTCCATACCGATCCTACCGCCAAGCCCGCACGTGAGACCGTGCTCAAGACCTATGAGTACATCGTTACCGACCTCCTCGAGGCCGAGAAGATCATAGATCCCGCTTATTCACGTGCAGGCACCGCCGACAAGTTCGCCACCGTGAACATCTACACCATCCAGGCTCTCCTCTCCCGCGTATATCTCTATATGGGCGAGTGGCAGAAGGCTGCAGACTATGCTACCAAGGTCATCAACAGCGGCAAGTTCAAGATGTGGACCGCCAAGGAGTGGCCTGATGTCTGGGGAAGCGAAGTCGGATCCGGCGAAGTCATCTTCGAGGTTTACGGCAAGATCTCCAACGGCACCAACGGTTCCTGGGACGATATCTCCTATCTTACCAAGCCCGACGGCTACGGCGATCCCGTCGCTACTCCTTCCCTGCTCGCAATGTATGAGCCCGGTGACGTCCGTCTTACCGCCGGTTTCCGTACCGACGCTGCCGGCGAGTCCGGTTACTATTGGACCGCCAAGTATCCCGGCAAGGGAGACCGCGATCCTAACGATGTCAACAACGTGATCATCCTCCGCCTTTCCGAGATGTATCTCAACCGTGCAGAGGCCATCATGAACGGTGCATCCGTTGCAGGTGTGGACGGTCTTGCCGACCTCAACACCATCCCTTCCAACCGTGGTGCCAGCACCTACAACGTGCTCAACAGGACCAACATCAAGGCTGAGCGCCGCAAGGAGTTCGCCTGGGAAGGCAACTACATCAACGACCTCGCCCGCTGGGGAGACGGTCTCACCCGTTCCAACGAGGACTTCGTTCTCGGTACCCAGAACCAGAATGTCGAGTTCCCGAGCTACAAGTGGGCTCTGCCTATTCCCAAGCGCGAACTCGAGCTCAACGAGAACCTGGTTCCCAACCCGGGTTATGCCAATACGAAATAATTAAAGAAGGAAGACAATGAAAAAGATATTTGCATTTATCGGAATCGCAGCCGTTTCAGTTGCCATTCTCTCTTCCTGCGGAAAAAGCAACGTGCCTTCCGTCTTTGACGACAGCAACGCTTTCGTGGCATTCAACATCGCTTCTGCCAACATCGACGAGGACTCTGCCGATACCCTTCGCATTCCCGTCACGCTGGCTTCAGTGGCCGGCCTCAACGAAAGGATAAGCTACACCGTCGTCGACGGAACCGCCAAGGATGGCGTGAACTTCACCATTCCCGACGCTTCCAAGACTCTCAGCTTCAATGCCGAGAACCGTGTGCAGTACATCGAGGTCGTTCCCAAGGCCGACGGTCTCTATACCGGCGACCAGGCCTTCACCATCAAGCTCAATGCATCCGACAACGTAAAGCTCGGAGCCGCATCCACCTGCAGCGTGAAGATCAACGACATCGACCACCCGCTCACTCCTATCCTCGGAACCTGGACCTTCACAGCAATGAGTGCTGCTTCCAACTCTCAGGTCGTCTACACCGTCACCATTCTCAAGGATGACACCGATGACCACATGGTATGGTTCGACAACATCTTCGGTCTCGACGGATGGAAGGGCGACGACATGCTCTACTACGGTAACGTTTCCGATGACCTCACCCAGATCGTCGTTCCTTGGGGACAGGAGTCCGAGTACCTCTATAAGGGAACCACTCCTATTTCCATCTATGGTTTCGATTCTGAGGGATATTATTACACTTCAGGATCCTCCACTGCGAAGATAACCTTCGGAGAAACCACGAAGATCAGCTTCGGTACCGAGTATGGTTTCTACTTCAAGGTTGGAGATTACGGCGGCCTCACGGGTCTGTTCCCTGAGATTACCGGTGTCAAGAACTAAATCTGATTACAAGTATGAAAAAGTTATTATTTGCAATATCAGTAGCTATCGTAGCCCTTGCCTCCTGCCAGAAATTCGCAGATGAAGGCGTGGTCAACTTCGAGAAGGCCGATGTCCCTACCGTGAAGCTTGCCGTCACCGGTGACAACTCGGTGTCCTTCACCGTGACTCCCGGCGCCAACACCGGCTACTATGCTTATGCCCTCCTCTCCGGCGAGGTGGATCCTAAGACGGTCGATGCCGCCACCCTCCTTGCAGGCAAGGTGGCCGGTTCCGTCGACAAGGATGTCCTCAATGCAGCGAAGGCTGCTTCCGTCGAGAAGGAAGTCAAGAAGCTCACCCCCAATGCCAAGTACACGCTTGTAGCAGTGGCTTCCAGCAAGGGCACCCAGTCCCGCAGCGAGGTTGTCGGCACGACCGTAACTACCACTGATGAGACCGTTCCCGATGTGAAGAGTTACGATTTCGAAGTCGACAGCAGCAAGCTTACCTACTTCGTGACTTTCGACGATCCCGTGGAGCTTACCGCACTTCCCAAGTTCACTGTCCGCAAGTATGCGAAGAACATCGACGGAGGTGCTCCTTATTACATCCTTGAGCCTATCGATGAACTCATCGTCACTGCGAAGATGGTTGACGGTGACGTCGTAGTCGAAGTTCCGGAAGACTTCTACACTCCCGGTGCTTTCACCGCCCTCTTCATCAGTGCCGGATCCGTGATCAACGCCCTCGGCGCCGTCAACGAGGAGTTCAGCGATAACGTCATTATCCTCAAGGGTCAGTACGCCGGCACGATCGATGGCCTCATCGCCCAGTATGACAATGTGAATTTCGACCTTGTAAGTCCTCTCGAGGAGGAAGAAGTCGTGAAGTTCAGCGATCCTGAGGAGTTCGAGCTCACTCTGGAGGCGGACCTTTTCGGCGAGGACAATGTCCTCTTCGGTCAGGGAGAAGGTGCGATCACCGTGAACGCATACCTTCCTTCCACCGGACGCACGGTCAGATATGCACTGCAGAACTGGGCACTGGACGAGACCGCCGGAAACTCGATCGTCCTCGGCCTTGACGAGGGTCCCGATTTCGGATACGTCTCCAACTACGACATCGAGGAAGGTGTCGTGGAAGACCTCTTCGGCAACGTGAACAACGCCTTTGCAATCGAGGACCAGATTCTCTACTCCTTCGGTTATACTCTTGAAGACGTAGTCGGAACCTACTCATATAAATTCCTCAACACTGACGAGACAGTCTCCACCGGCGAGTTCATCCTGACGGAGGCCGACAAGGTGACCGTCCTCGGCGATGATGATGAATTTGAGTGCAACGTGATGTTCACCAAGTTCTTCAACTGGACTCTCAATGCTCCTCTCTATGCGGTGTTCGATCCCGACGCAGGTACCGTCACCATCCCCGACTGGCAGCAGATCTATATGCAGCCCGTCGTCCAGGACGGTCAGATGGTGGATGCTTATATATACATCTACTCCACGTACAACAATCCTGCTACCACCTTCTCGGTACCCGAACCCGGTACTTTCGGAGGATTCAATGACGATGCATTCGGCTATGCCGTATACCAGTATACGACCGGTCAGCGTCTCGGCTTTGTCTGGTTCCTGGACTCCTTCGCCCAGAGGACCGGCCCCGTTCCCGCAGCGGATCCTGTAACGGCTCCCGCCAGCGTGGAAAGGATCTCCGTAGAGAAAGGAATTCTTCCCGCAATCCAGTAGTCTCTGACATACTTCTCTGATAAGAGAGGGTGACTTTGAAAGGTCACCCTCTTTTTTTATATTTGTAAGTTGCTAAAAACGCACTGATATGAAACGACTCCTTATGTTGGCGGCCCTGCTGGCGATGATTCCGGCGGCTGCACAGAATCCAAGCACCACCTGGCCGTATCTCTACGGCGATTTCACTCCCGGCGTGGTGTATATGAACAACGGGTCCAAGAGCGAGCTTCTGCTGAACGTGCACGTCCGCCGCGGGCGCCTGCATTTCATCGACAAGGACATCATCAAGGATGCCGACCTCACTCCGGTGCTCGTGGTCACCGTGGGGAATGACAAATACTTCCCCGTGGCCGGCGAGTTGCGCAAGGTGGTGGCCGAGAACGAGAACGGCGTCGTGGTCGTGTCGCAGCTCGGCAATTTCGCCGCCCTGCAGGAGACCGGCGGCGGATACGGCGCCTCGTCCGAGACCGCTTCCACCCGCAGGTTGTCTTCCGTGGAGGTGGACGGGCAGGTGAACCAGAACCATATGCTCATCCTCCAGGAGAAGGAGAACGGCGCCGAGCTCGAGCTCATCACCAACTACTACCTTCTCCGTAACGGGAAATGCATCAAAGCCGCCCGCAAGGACGTGGAGGATGCCCTCCCGGATTCCGCCAAGGCAGGCTGGAAGGCCTGGCTCAAGGCCAACAAAATCAAGTGGAAGGACCCCCAGAGCCTTCTCAAGGTCGTTGATTATCTCAGCGCCGCAAACAACTAGAAAATGAAGAAACAGATACTATTCGTCATCTTGTCCGCAGCGCTCGTAGCGGGCGGATGCAAGGCCGTCGACGAAGCCTCCCTCGCGGAGCCGGCACAGACGGCCGCAGCGAAGACGCTGAACGGTTTCGTGCCCGACAGCGGCCTGCTGCCGTACGTGAGCATAAAAGTGAATGAAGACTTCGCCGCCGAACTCGAAGAGGCTACCGGTGAAGACGGCTACGTTACCCTCGCCAAGGTCAAGAGCGTGCCCGGCGACGGAATCCTGAGCATGCGACGCCTGTTCCGCAACGGCGGCAAGTTCGAGGAAAGGATGCGCCGCTACGGCCTGCATCTCTGGTACAAGGTCGAGTATGACGAGGACTGCAGCATCACCAAGGCGGGTTCCGGCCTGAACATCCCCGGCGTGGAGATCATCGAGTACAACCCGAGGATACATATCGTCGGTGACCCTGTCGTGACTTCCGTCGTGGAGCCTTCGTCCGTGACCCCGACGGCGACTACTACGGCTTCCGCCCCCTTTGACGACCCGATGCTGGAAAAGCAGTGGCACTACTACAACGACGGTTCCGCACCCTCTTCGCTGAGCGGCTGCGACATCAACGTCTATCCGGTCTGGAAGTCCTACAAGACCGGCAATGCCAACATAGTCGTGGGCGTCGTGGACATGGGCGTGGACTTCAATCACGAGGACCTTGCCGACAATATGTGGATCAATCCTGAAAAGCAGGGCAACAACCGGTTCGGCTACAACTTCGCCACGGGCTCATACTCCATCAATCCCGGTGACCACGGCACCCACGTAGCCGGAACCATCGCCGCAGTAAACAACAACGGCAAGGGCGTCTGCGGAATCGCGGGCGGAAATGCCAGGAAGAAGGAATCCGGCGTGAAGATAATGTCCTGCCAGATCTTCGACGGACAGAAGCAGGGCTCCGGCGCCGAGGCGATCGTGTGGAGCTGCAACAATGGCGCGATCATCTCCCAGAACAGTTGGGGGTCCACCGTGCCCGGCACGACTTCCGCCGTTCTCAAGGCCGCCGTGGACTACTTCACCGACAATGCCGGATTCGACGAGAAAGGCAACCAGGTCGGCCCCATGGCCGGCGGCCTCGTGGTCTTCGCGGCGGGTAAC
>JAEEGI010027719.1_pt1 | contig 10822 bp, 7 predicted proteins | sample 8958751 | NCBI WGS metagenome assembly JAEEGI01 (sample SAMN16246545, study PRJNA631951) | gut metagenome | biome: gut microbiome; feature: rumen; material: KS-attached | host: Bos | place: Iran: Karaj | collected 2018-10 | reverse complement strand
CACCCTCAACCGACCAACTCCGTTTGTTGTCCGCTTGTTGTCCGCTTTAAAAGCGGACAACAAGCGGACATCAAGCGGACAACAAACAGACCTGATATGGCGGAAAAGCGGCGAGAACAGATGTCTGTCGCAGGGTCGTGGCGACGGCCGAGGCGAGGGATGTGCGGCAGGCGGAAGAGCAGTTATCAACGGACGTTGAAAAATTGTTTGCATTTTTTTTCACCAATTGCTTTTTATATTGTATTTTTACAAAATGTTTTCCGTTGCAGAAACCCCTGCAATGGGCTAATTGTCAGACTATAACGAAGAATACATTATATGGAAAAAGCAAGCAAAACCCTTTCAAGCCACGTCGAAGCCATAAAGGAACTGGCTGCGCGGCTCGAAAACAACGAGGGGCCTGTGCCCCAAATCGAGGTCGATATGCTATTGTCGGCTCTGCGCGAAATGTACGATGCCGTATACCGGCTGCCGGGAACGGAAAACGGAAAGCTTGTAACGGAGAACGGAGAACGGAGAACGGAGAACGGGGCAGTGCCGGAACCAGAGCCTGTTGTCGCTGCACCTGAACCTGTTGTCGCTGTGCCTGTAGCCGCCGTGGCGGAACCCGAACCCGAGCCGTCGATACTGCTGGCCGACACCGACGCCCAGCCCGTCTACGCCGAGGAACCGGAGCCGGAGCAGCCCGTTGTCGCTTCGGGCAGCCAGCCTTCGGTCGACGAGATAGAGGGTCAGCCCAACGACGACCTCTTTGAAGAAGAGCCGACCGCTCCCGAGCCTGAACCGGAACCGGAGCCGATAGTGCCCGAACCGCAACCTGCAGCGCCCCAGCCGCAGCCCGAGCCCGCTCCCGAACCGGAGGAAGAGCCAAAGCAGGAGCAGCCGTCGCTGTTCGACTATCTCAAGCCCGGCAGCACAGAAAAGACCGCGCAGCGCACCATCGCCGACACCCTTGGCGGCAACGTGAAGGGGGGCATCGAGCAGAAGATAGCCTCGAACAAAGTCGAGGACCTGCGCACCATCATCAACATCAACGACAAGTTCAGCTTTATGAGCGAGCTGTTCCACAACAATATGAAGGGCTACAACGACTTCATACTGCGCCTCAACGCCACCGAAAGCCGCGAGGAGGCCCTGGCCTATGTGGGCACCATCGCCGAGCAGTACAGCTGGGACAACGAGTCGCTCGCCGTCAAGACTTTCTACAGCATTTTCGACCGCAAGTTCTAAGCTTCGGTCGGCCGATACGATATTTTTTGTCCTTTAACGATTATCAACCCATTCAACCTAAAGAACCTCAAATGACCCGCACAGCAATACTTTTTTCAGCCCCGTCGGGGTCGGGCAAGACCACCATCATCAAACGCCTGCTGCAGTATTTCGACTGCTTCGAGTTCTCTATAAGCGCCACCAGCCGCAAGCCCCGCGAGGGCGAACGCGACGGCGTGGACTACTACTTCCTGTCGCCCGACGAGTTTGAGAGCCGCGTGCGCGACGAGCAGTTCCTGGAGTGGGAAGAGGTCTATGCCGGCACACGCTACGGCACCCTCAAGAGCGAGATTGACCGCATCTGCGACAAGGACCGCGTGGTGATTTTCGACGTCGATGTCAATGGCGGCATCAACATCAAGCGCTACTTCGGCGACGACGCCCTTGCCATCTTCGTTATGCCGCCCTCAATCGAGGTGCTGGAGCAGCGACTGCGCAGCCGCGGCACCGAGAGCGAGGAGTCGATACAGAAGCGCCTGGGCCGCTCGGCCAAAGAGCTGGATGAGGCACCGCGCTTTGACGTGACGATAGTCAACGACGACCTCGACCGCGCCGTAGAGCAAACCAAACGGACCATAGAGGCATTCCTGAAAGACAGAAAGTAGGAGCAACGACAAGTGGAGAAATTAGGGGAATTCATAAGGAAGCATTCGCACGTGATAGCCTTCATCCTGCTGGAGGTCATCGCGGTGCTGCTGATAGTGCAGAACACGTTCTATCAGCGGTCGCGCATAGTGCGTGTGGGCAACCGCGTGGCCGGCACGTGGCACAAGGGTGTTTCGACGGTGACGGGCTATTTCGGCCTGAAGGCCGAGAATGAATATCTGGCCGCCGAGAACGCCGCTCTGCGTGCACAGATGGCCTCGTCGTATATCTCGTATAGCGACAGCGTGTTCCAGGTGAACGACACCGTATACAAGCAGCGCTACTCGTACACCGACGCGCAGGTTATCAAGAACTCGTACAACCAGGCCAAGAACTATATGATGATCAACAAGGGCTCGGCGCAGGGCGTGAAGGTTGATATGGCTGTCATCTCGCCCAAGGGCATTGTGGGTGTGGTGGTGAACTGCACCAAGAACTTCTCGACAATTATGCCCGTGCTGCACAGCGACAGCCGCCACAGCGTCAAGCTGAAGCGCACCAACTCGACGGGCTCGCTGATATGGGAGGGCGGCGACTACCGCTATGCCACTCTTATAGACATACCTACCACCTACCCGCTCTACAAGAACGACACGATAGTCACCAGCGGCCTCGCCAACGACTTCCCCGAGGGCATCGCCGTGGGATATATCGAGGATTTCACGAGCGTGCAGGGCAGCGGATTCTACAACATACGCATAAGGCTGGCCACCGACTTCAACAACCTGAACCACGTGTATGTGGTAGACAACCACTTCAAGGCAGAACAGGATTCACTAATGAGAATAACGGAGGGCGGCGATGAATAGTCAACTTATATTTCGCAACATAGGCCGATTCCTGCTGCTCGTGCTGCTGCAGGTGCTGGTGTTCAACAACATCTATCTGGGAGGCTATATCAACCCCTGCATCTACGTCTTGTTCATCGCTATGCTGCCCACCACCACAGGACGTATACCGATGATGCTGATTGCCTTTGCAACAGGTCTGTGCGTGGATGTGTCGACCAACATTCTCGGCTTCCACACTTTCGCCTGCACCGCCGTGGCGTTCCTGCGCGGCATCTGGCTCGACAAGATTATTATCCGCGACAACGACGACGGCGTGGAGACACCAAGCATCTTCAGCGTCGCCTACCAGCAGTTCCTGATATATCTGTTCCTGCTGCTCTTTGCCTTCAACATCATCTACTATACGCTGCTGGTGTTCAGCTTCAGGGAGTTCTTCAGCGTTCTCTTCACCGCCCTGCTTAGCACCATCGTGACTTGGCTGCTGGCAATCTTATACCAGACGTTGCTGCTTCGCAAAATGAAAAACAGCTCTGCACAATGAGAAAGAGATTAGCCATAATGACCCTCCTCCTTGCCGCCAGCATTGCCACGCTGCACGCACAGCTGGCTGTAGGCAAATGGCGCGACCACCTGTCGTACAACGAGCTGTTTGCTGTTGTGCAGGCAGGCGACCGCATATACTGCTCGGGGGCAGGCGGATTGTTCTACTACGACCTGGGCGACTATACGGTGAACAGGGTGAACAAGACCAACATTCTGAACGATGTGGGCATCAGCACTTTTGCCTACGACGAGCAGACAAAGTATCTGGTTGTGGCTTACAACAACGCCAACCTGGACCTGATAAAGGACGACAAGGTGTTCAACATCAGCGACATCAAGCGCATCAACATCGGCGGCAACAAGCAGATTAACAGCATTCGCTTCAACGACCGCTGCGCTTATCTTGCCTGCGGGTTCGGCATAGTGGTGGTGGACCTGACACGCAAGGAAATCAAGGAGACCTACTATCTGGGCGCCGACGGCACCTATATGAACATCAACGACATCGCTTTCACCGACAGCCTTATCGTGGCTGCCACCGACAACGGCATTATGACCGCCGACAAGCACAGCCGTATGCTGAACATCGTAAGCAACTGGCATCTCGACGAGACTTCGCTGCTGGCCGGTCAGGTTGTGTCAAAGCTTGCCGTGGACGGCTCAAACCGAGTGCTGGCGCTGGCACACTTCGCCACAGGAGAAGTCACAAGGTTGTTTACCGACAACAACGATTTGAATTTCCTGCCTATGACGTCGGGCAACCTGCGCAACTTTAAGTTTTCGAAGGGGAAGATAGTGCTGTGCCACGACAACAAGGTTGAGGTTTTTGACGAAAACTTGATTTCACATTACCGCATCGGCGACGTTGACTGGATGAAGATGGAACCCAACGATGCCGAGCTGACTGCCGACGGACGCCTGTGGGTGGCTCATCGCTGGGCTTCGCTGGCATCGGTAAGGCTCGACGACCCGAGCCACGTGGACCTTTTCTATCCGCAATGCCCGGCCAGCGACAATGTCTATCGCCTCACAGCCTTCGACAACGACTTGATGGTGGCTCCCGGCGGACACCGCAGCACCTATAGCGGAGTGTATTTCCCCGCCGACCTTTACACCTTGTTGGGCAACGACTGGAAGACCCTCAGCGACCCCGACGGTTTGCTGAACGGTGTGTACGACATTCTCGACGTGGCCGTGAATCCGCGCAACCAGAAGGTGCGGTTGGCTCCGGCGTGGGGCAGCGGCATTGTGGAGATTACCGATGGCAAAGTCACGAATTTATACAACGAGAACAACACCAACGGCGCCCTGACGCCCTTCACGCAAGGGTCCTTCAAGTCGCTGTTCACCGGTGCTGTGGCATACGACGACAAAGGCAACGCCTGGATTACAAACTCCTTGCAACCCAACGGACTTGCTGTAAGATACAGCAATGGCGAATGGGCAAGCTTCGCAACACAGAATATGGTGGGCGCCAGCGATATCGACCACATCATCTGGGACAGCATCAACGGCTTGAAACTGTTTTGGGGGCGCGCCAACAAGATATTCGTCCACGACGGCAAGGACAAGATGGCATATATCGATCCCAACAACGGCTCTAAGCTGGAGACATCGAATGTCAACTGCGTTGCGCAGGACCACGAGGGACATCTGTGGATAGGCACCAACAAGGGCATCAAGGTGGTGTACGACCTGAGCCGGGTGTTCCAGAACGGAGGCGAGGGCGAACGCTCGCCGGTGACGTGCAGCAATATTCTCTATAACGAGAACGGCATCGGCGAATACCTTATGGCATACGAGAACATAACCTGCATCATCGTCGACGGAGCCAACCGCAAATGGGTGGGCACAGCGACGGGCGGCCTCTATCTGCTGTCGGCCAACGGACTTGAGCAGAAGGAGCATTTCACGGCTTCCAACTCAGCGCTGTTCTCCGACAAGATTGTAAGCCTTGCCGTGATGCCGTGGAGCGGCGAAGTGTTTGTTGGCACCGACAAGGGGCTGCAGTCCTACCGCTCCACAGCGACCTACGCCTTCACCGAGCCAATGGAGGACATTCACGCTTTCCCCAACCCCGTAAGGCCCGACTATGACGGGCTGATAGCCATCAAAGGCTTTACCCGCAACGGTATAGTACACATCACCGACGCTGCAGGGCACACCGTCTATTCGACCCGTGCCGACGGCGGCCAGGCGGTGTGGAACGGATGCACCAACAGCGGCAAGAAGGTGGCTTCGGGAGTATACTATGTCTTTGCCTCTGCCGAAGACGGCTCGATGCGCTCTGCCACCAAGATATTAATCATTAGATAATCCGACAACTCTGATGATACTGACGACACAGGGCCTGGTGCTTCACACCACAAAATACGGCGAGACCAGCATAATAGCGAAGGTCTTCACCCGCGAATTGGGCTTGTGTTCATACATCATCAAGGGCATACGCAGCTCGTCGGGACGCACAAAGCAGAACCTTATGCAGCCATTGAGCCATCTGGAGATGACGGTTTACAACAACCCCAAGAAGCAGCTGCAGTACATCAAGGAGATGCGTCCGGCCTTGCACTACAACAATATTCAGAGCGACGGCATTAAGATGGCTCTGCTGTTCTTTATGGACGAAGTGCTGTACAAGTCGCTCAAGGAGGAGGAACTGAACACACAGCTGTTCGACTATGTGGTGGATGTCCTGAATCTACTGGACAACACGGAAACCGGCAGTCAGGATGCCTCAAGAGAGATGTCCTCGTTCCCCATCAGCTTCCTTATAAATACCGCCCACCATCTCGGCATTGCCCCTATGGACAACTACAGCCAGCGCGAGCCGCTGTTCAACCTGAAGGAAGGGCGCTTTCAGGCAATACCGTCTGCCTACAGCGCTGCCACCAACCCCAATGCCGACTACTTCCTTGACGAGCCGGCAAGCTCAAACTTCCACTCCTGCCTGCACAGCACGCTTAACAACAGCCAGATGCCGCCGCTGACGCAGAAGCAACGAAGCGCAACGCTCTCCAACCTGCTGGAATACTACCACGTGCACCTCACCGACTTCCGCAACTTCACCTCGCACGAGGTGCTGCACGCAGTTCTAAGATAACAATAAAACAACATACCAATGAAGAAAATACTCTTAATCATCGCTTTGACCGTTGCCGCAATCGGCACCAACGCCCAATCCTGCTACTGGGTCTTCCTGACCGACAAGGCCGGCACAACATTCGACCCCTACAGCTATTTCGATGCCAAAGCCATCGAACGCTACCGCATCAACAATGCCGACCTCTACGACATCAGCAACTATCCGCTCAACGACAGCTACGTCAATCAAATCAACGCCATCGCCACCGAAGAGGTTGGCCAGAGCCGTTGGTTCAACGCCATTGCAGTGATGGCAACCGACGACGAGATAGCCCGAATCGAGAAGCTGCCCTTCGTCAAAGGCATAGATATGATTGCCACCGAGATGCAGATTGCCGCCGCCAGAGATACCCGCAAGGCCGACAGAACGGAAACCACCGACCTGCCTTGGAGCTATGGCATCACCGACCAGTTGCTGCGTATGCAGGGCAATATCTTTGTCGAGAAAGGCTTCAACGGCACAGGCATCCGCATAGCCGTCTTCGACGGAGGCTTCCACGCCGTAAATACGCACAAGGCTTTCAAGCATCTGCGCGACAACAACCAAATCGTCGCCACCTGGAACTTTACCGACAAGACTGCCGATGTCTACGACAACCACAGCCACGGCACGATGGTGCTGAGCTGCATTGCCGGCAAGATGGGCGACAAGCTGTTGGGTTTGGCAACAGGTGCCACTTTCCTGCTGGCCAAGACCGAGGTCGACCCCGAGCCCTTCAAGGAGGAGGTCTGGTGGGCACAGGCCGTTGAGTGGGCCGACAAGAACGGCGCCGACATCATCAACAGCTCGTTGGGTTACACCCAGGACCGCCACTACACGTGGGAGATGGACGGCCGCAGCTACGTCTCAAAGGCCGCCAACCTTGCTGCTCGTAAAGGCATACTTGTATGCAACAGCGCCGGCAACTCGGGCGAGGACGAGAACTGGAAAATCATCGGTGCCCCTGCCGATGCCGACAGCATCCTCTCTGTTGGCGGCATCGAGCCTTCGCTGACCACCTACCAGCACATCGGCTTCAGCAGCTACGGACCTACTGCCGACGGACGCCTGAAACCCAACGTCTGCAACTTCGGCTATGCCGAGGTCTCCGACCCCAACAACGACACCGCCACAACCTTCGCTGCCGGCACCTCCTTCTCGTCGCCGCTGACGACTGGCTTCTGCGCTTGCGCTATGCAAGCTGTGCGCGATGAGAAAAACACGGCAATGCAGATGAAATCCCTCATCGAGCAGTCGGCCGACCTCTATCCCTACTATGACTACGCCTTAGGCTACGGTGTGCCGCAGGCATCGTTCTTTACCGATTTTGCCGTAAGAAACATTGAACACGCTGCCACATTCAGATTTATGCAGCTTGGCGACTTCATCGTCATCTATCCCAATGCACAGACAAAGAAAAGCACCATCAATATGACCACAGTCACAAACGGCGTCATAGAGACCAAAGAGAACGAGGATGTCATAATGTTCAAAATCCAGGACGAGAACGGCCTGATAAAGAACTATGTCAACCTCGGCATTGAGAATATGGACCCCGACAAGAACTGCATCGCAATCCCCAAAGGTGCTGTCTACGGGCACACGCTGGTGGCTTACGTCAACGGCTTCACCAACAGCATAAGCCTGAAGGGGAGCGATGTCACCGATTACGCAGATGCCGACCACGAATTCTATTACTACATCATCGACACCAACGGATTAATCCAAGAGAACATCTTCGAGAACGGCAGTCGCAGCCTTGCCGACAACGCCGTCAGCAACTGGGGCGTGGGCAAGAAGTATACCAGCGAGGTCTACTTCCAATACGGCATCAACTGGTTCTTCCCCTACACGATGCGCTACAGCGACGCCTACAACGTCGGCTTCCGCTTCTTGCGCAACTTCCGCAAATGGTATGGCCTCGGCTTAGGCTTTGAGGTCACCGACAAGATATTCCGCTACGACCCCGCCACAGCCAACGGCTGGGACAACACCCTTGCCATCACCGACTTCACCAATGTCGACACGAAGCGCTACTTCTGCTACGACGTGAACCTCGAGCTCTTCCAGCGCATACGCATCGTCAACACCGGCAAGACCAATAAAGGACTCCATTGGGACCTCGGCATCTTCGGAGGCCTGCACGCCAACGAATACATTGTCCGTTACAACGAAAACCAAAACCCCGGCGCCGCGCTGATGCAGACCAACATCTACAGCGAAGTCGAGCCCGCAAGCAACTGGAACTGGGGCCTCACCTCGCGCCTCGTCTGGAACTGGATAGGCATCTACGGCCGCTACCGTATGAGCCAGCCAAGCCTCGACCTGCCGCGCCTCGAACTCGGAATTCAATTATCATTCTAACAAAATAAACAAACAATGAAGAAAATCCTTTCCATCGCTGCGGCGATAATCTTCAGCCTTCAGCTCCAGGCCCAGAACAACTACTGGGTGATGCTGACCGACAAAGCGGGCGTAACGTTCGACCCCTACAGTTATTTCGACAGCAAAGCCATCGAGCGCTACCGGCTCAACAATGCCGACCTCTACGACATCAGCAACTATCCGCTCAACGACAGCTACGTCAGCCAAATCGACGCCATCGTCACCAACGATTTCGGTCAGAGCCGCTGGTTCAACGCTGTTGCCGTCACCGCCACGTCCGACCAGATAGCAGCCCTCCGCAAGCTGCCCTTCGTCAAAGATGTGGTGATGCTCGAAAGCAATATGCATCTGGCCAAAGCCGAAGACAGCGAGCCGATCGACCTGACGGGCCTCTTTTCCGAAGGCGCACCGGCCGACCAGCTCATACGTATGGGTCGCGACAACTTCCGCAATGCCGGCATCGACGGCAAAGGTGTGCGCATCGCTGTGTTCGACGGTGGCTTCCCGCAGGTCAACACCCACATAGCCTTCAAGCACCTGCGCGACGAGGGCCGCATCATCAAGACCTGGAACTTCCCCAACAAGAAAGAGAACGTCTACGGCTGGAACAGCCACGGCCTGATGACCCTCAGCTGCATAGCAGGCATCCACCGCTATCAGAGTGACGACGGCGAAGTCCGCACAGACATCGGTATGGCCACCGGCGCCGAGTTCCTGCTGGCACGCACCGAGATTGAGGCCGAGCCCTTCAAAGAGGAGGTATGGTGGCAGATGGCCGTCGAGTGGGCCGACAAGAACGGCGCACAGATCATCAGCTCGTCGCTCGGCTACGGCAAGGACCGCTACTACACCAAGGATATGAACGGCCAGAGCTATGTGGCTAAGGCTGGCAATATGGCTGCACGCAAAGGCATCCTTGTCTGCAACAGCGCCGGCAACGAAGGCACCGACAACAGCTGGCTCACCATCATCACCCCCAGCGATGCCGACAGCGTGCTCTGCGTGGGCGGCATCAGCAACAGCCTTACAGAGTATGAACATATAAGCTTCAGCAGCTACGGCCCCAGCGCCGACGGCCGCCAGAAACCCAACGTCGTCGCCTTCGGCCACGCCTACACAGCCAACACCGGCGCCAGCAACGACAAATACCATTTCGTCGACGGCACCAGCTTCAGCTGCCCCCTCGTGGCCGGCTTCGCCGCCTGCGCCCTGCAAGCCAAACCGGGCCTCACGGCAATGCAGCTCTTCCACGAGATTGAGAAATCCGCCGACCTCTACCCCTACTGCGACTACACCTACGGCTACGGCGTGCCGCAAGCCAGTTATTTCACCGGCAACAGCAAAAAAGCCGCTCCCACCTTCAAGTTCGTCAAAGAGGGAGAAAACCTGAACCTTGTGCCGCTGAAGAACTACGACAACTGCCGCATCTTCATCAAGAGCAGCACACCCGACGGCACAATCCACAACTACAAGAAACTTGAATTGAAGGACTTCAACACCGAAACCTATCTCGAAATCACCAGCGGCGAAGTCATCACCGCACAGCTGGACGGCTACGTCGAGAGCTACAACCTCAACAATGGTGATTATATGAGCGTTATGTATGTCGGAATGACTGGAGACCAATACGACGAGACAGACAAGCTCCACTTCAGCCAAAGCCTGAAAGAAGAGAAATCGCTGACAGAGCGCTACGTTATGCTCGGCGTCCCCGTCAACATCCGCGCCGACGAGCTGGAGCACAATTTCTGGTCGCCCGCCAAACGCATCGGCATCCGCAAGACCCACTATTTCACCAAAGGCTACGGCTGGGGCTGGGCCCTCGAATACGGCCACACATCATTACGTTTCGGCAACGAGGCCAATCGTCTCGACTCGCTGGCAGCTATGGACGACGATGTCCGCTGGCTCGACAAGAAAGTGACCAAACACAAACTCAACCTCGGCGAGTTCGGCATCGAAATCTACCAGCGTGTGCGTCTGCGTCCCGGCGGCATCTTCCACAAGGGATGGCATTGGGACATCGGCGTCTATGGCAACTGGAGCTATAATGCCTATATACTCAAAG
>JAEEGI010027718.1_pt1 | contig 10822 bp, 13 predicted proteins | sample 8958751 | NCBI WGS metagenome assembly JAEEGI01 (sample SAMN16246545, study PRJNA631951) | gut metagenome | biome: gut microbiome; feature: rumen; material: KS-attached | host: Bos | place: Iran: Karaj | collected 2018-10 | reverse complement strand
CCCGATCATCGGCTTCCTCGAAAATACGCAGCCATTCCTCGCTGGTCAATTGCTTCACCGGAACCGCATCCACCGTGGCATTATTACAGCGGGAATAGCAGCCCGCACAGTGCAGATTGCACTGGCTGGTGATGCTGGCAATCAGGAAAGGAGGAATATGTTCTCCGGCATTTTCCGCTTTCCTGCGCTTTTTAGACGCAGCGCGGCCGGCCAGGGCAAATTTCGCCATATAGGCGCTTTCCTTCGGATTCTTGAATGTGGCCTTGATGATATCACCCACGACTCGTTCCACGCCATGGATCATATAAGATTGAATGTCAAACGGTTCGCTCATGCTTTGTTGAACTTCTCCTTGGGCTGCCTGCAGCGCGGGCATCTCCAGTCCTCAGGCAGTTCCTCAAACGCCACACCATCATGCTCGGCGGGGTCGTAAACATATCCGCAGACGGAGCAGACATATTTGCCGCTGGCCTGCTGCGCTGAAAAATCTACCTCCGCCGGCACGGTCGGTACCGGATAATCCAGATCCATCACTCGTTTGGCTTCCAGGTTTTCATAGCCCTGAGGCGTATGGGTGCCGCAGTACACCGTAGGATGGTTCCGCACGAATTCACGTACGCGGTCAAGCGTCTCCCTGGCCGCGGGGAGATCTTCAAATACCACAGACAGTTTGTTGGCGTACAGTGCTTCGTCCACATAGGTGATATCGCCATGCAGCATGTAGAAAAGGCCGTCCAGTTCCGCGATTATGATGCTGTTGCCGCTCGTGTGTCCTTTCGCTTTGATGAGCCAGACACCGTCAGCTATTTTCTGGCTTTCCGGGAAATTGTAATACGCGCCGTCAGTAAACTGTACCGGAACGAGATTCGGCAGGCCCTTAAGCTCGTCAGCAGTCACTTCATCCGCATTGACGTAGATCTTCGCGTTCGGGAATGAACGAAGCTCACCGGAATGGTCGGCGTGCTTGTGTGTGAGGAGGATCTTCGTGACCTGCTCCGGCTTGTAGCCGAGGGCGGCGAAGGCTTCCATATAGCTGCAGATATCCTTGCCGGTAAAAAGCGGGCTTTTCTCGTCCGGCACCTCCTCCGGCGTGCCCGCGGGGAGTCCCGTATCGACGAGGATCACTTCGTCTCCGGTATCGATCAGGTAATTCTGCAGGCTGCCGCGATAGCGGAAATTCGGATCGCAGTCATCCATGCCCCCTTCTCCGCCCATAACAAAAGGCTGCGTATAAAAACCGTCTTTTCTGAACTTGACTGCCTTGATGATCATGTGTGTTCCTCCTTTGACCGGCGTTCCATCGCCGATAGTGATTTATCCAACAATTTTCGTAAAATTGAGCATTCTTTCGTGTTGAGTCCGATACAGTTTTTCATCGTTTCCGGTACGGAAAGCGCGTTTTCCTGCAAGGCGATCCCCTCATCGGTCAGTGTGATCCGCAGCACGCGTTCGTTCTGGACCGGCCGTTCACGTTTCACTAGCCCCTGCTTTTCCAGCCGTTTGAGCAGCGGGGCGAGCGTGCCGGAATCCAGATGGATCTTTTCGCCCAGTTCTTTTTCCGTGATGCTGCCGCATTCCCACAGCACCATCATGACCACATACTGGGTATAGGTCAGGCCCAGCGGTTCCAGAGGTGTGCGATACTGGCGCACGATCTCCTTAGCGCAGGCATACAGGGAAAAACAGAGCTGATTATCCAAACGGATGGATTCATAAGGATCTGTTCTGGCTGCTTCCACGAATCAGCTTCTTCTTTTATCCTTTGGCACCCAGCAATGCCACTTGGGAGCTTTCGGCATGGGCTCATGTTTCACCAGCGCTTTGATGACCCTGCGGTGAGTAAAGCAGCAGCACACAACCAGCACCGCAACAATAATCCAGATAATAGTTCCTGTTGACATGTTTTTCTCTCCTGAAAATCACAATCACCGGCATAAGGAGGCTGTCCTGTATGCCGGTGTGTTCATCGTTTACTTTTCAGCAGGCTCCCACTTGCAGCGAACGGGAGAAACGATGGAGCCGTCCTTCTTCATGGCTTCCATCGCCTTGTCGACGAGTTTTCTGTCAAGCCCGGTCAGTTCGGCGATCTTGCCCGCGTTCAAAGGCTCGCCGGCCTTCTTCATAGCTTCGAGTATGATCTTCTTCTCTTCCATATAAGTGGCCTCCTTCTTTTCAACTTTTTCTACGAATTGGTCTTTCGGCTTCCGGCAGCGGGGGCATTTCCAGTCCTCTGGAAGCTCTTCAAACGGCGTTCCGGGCGCGATCCCATGCTTTGGGTCGCCGGCTTCGGGATCATAGGTAAATCCGCATTTCGCGCATTTATACTTCTTGCTTTCCATAATGCGTCCTCTTCCTTATTAACCCAATTGTTCGATCAGGTAGTTCTCCATCCCAATCTGCTCGATCAGGCAAAGATGGCCCTTGACCCAGTTGTAATGTTCCTGCTCGTCAATGATGAACTCTTCGATCATATGCCTGGTAATATAGTCGTCATCGAACATTGCCAGGCTCCTGCTCATCATGGGCAGCGCTTCAGCAGCGTCCTTGCAGTCGTATTCCAGCATTTCCTTCACATCCGTGATCACGGGATATGCCTCGATCTCCACGCAAGGAGTCTCGCCCAGCTCGATCAGGCGGGCGTTCACTTTTTTGGCCTCGGCCCATTCTTCGTCGGATTCTGCCATGATCTTGTCCGCCAATTTGACCAGCCCGCGCGCTTTCAGCAGCTGCGCGTGGATGGAATGCTGCTGGGAATTGCCGAACCAGCCCTTTGCAAAGGATTTAAGTAACTCGATCTTCGTCATGATGTTGCCCTCCTGTGTTTTTGTTTGCGCTTTCGGATTGTGCGCAATTTCATTTACTATTCTACACAGAAAGGCTTTGTTTTCAATTCAGAATGCAGCTGAAATCTCTCATTATGAGAGAATGTATCAAAACTCTCTCATTATTTGTAAAGCAGTGGTTTTAATGGCAGCGGAAGCGCCTGCTCAAACAACGTCGCAAGCTCGTCTTCTTCACATGCAATATCGCCCATCAGCCATGAACAGACTGTCATGACCATCCCACAGCAATAGATGCGCACATAAATCAATGTGTCGTTATCCAGTTCTTCCCTGCCGTTCAGCTTTTGAATACACCGTGTCAGATGCCCGATATTTGTCTCGCTCAGGTAACGTACAAACGCATCGTGCCCTGAGGTGTTTTTGAGAAGGTTCTGTATATACACACGGTTTTCAGCATAGAATTTCACCGCGTCCGCCAATGTGTTGTTCCATTGATAAGCATCAACGCCGACTTTGTCCATGATGGCGGTCGTCCGAGTGACATAATCCCAGGCGATCAGATCATATTTATCCCTGAACTGCCGATAAAAGGTGGCGGGCGAATAACCACAGTTATCTACGATATCCTGGATGGTGATCTTGTCGATCGGCTTCTTTTCCGCTACTTCCCGGAAGGATTCGGCAAGAATTTCTTTGGCTGTTTTGCGTTTCATTCTGTCCCTCCGGTGATTATTTTACAACTTGTCCTTTGTAAGCTGTAATTCCGCCTATGCTTTTCGCGTTCTTATAGCCCATCCGTTTCAGTGCCGTTTCGGCTCTTCTGCTGCGGGTTCCTCTGAGACAGTAAAGGTAAAGCGGCTTGTTATTTGGAAGATCGATGCTGCTGATTGATGACAGTGGCATATTCACTGCACCGGGAATATGTCCGGATTGATATTCATCGACTTCACGAACATCAATCAGAACCGCTCCAGGCGTATTCAGACACTCATTTACCGCATCATTGATGGTCTTCCGTATATGAAACAGCATATTTGTCACTCCATATTATCCGCGCACAAACAGAGCACTGTATATAACTCTCGTATTTCTTGACTTGCTTGGCTATATCGATACTATGAATTGTTTCAGTAACTGTTTACTGCTGTTTGATTATACCATTTTCAGCCATGATAAGCAAATGAGAAATGAATGGAGCCGGGCAGTAAGCTCGGCTTATTCTCCAAATTCAACGTACAGTATCATCAACCAGATGTCCGCCAACATTCATGTCAAAGGTGCAGTGCGGCAGTTGGGCACGAAGAAAGAACGCCTTTTCGCCAAGTCACGCATTCTGCATGAGTTTGCTAAAAGACTTAGGAGCGTAGAGTGAGGTGCATTCCCGTCTCGAACTCATTTATTAGCCCTCGAAGTCATTTAGCTTTCGAGGGCTTTCTCTATCCTTATCTTCTCCCCTTTCAAACTATTCGCACCTAACAATGTGAATGGCTTGCCTGATTGGTGTGGTCAGGGACGCAGAAGAACATAATCTGATTATTTTGGATATCTACGAAAGTATTGGTCATTCTCGTGAGGATCCTTTTCCCTTCTGCAACAGTATCCGGTCGGTGTCCATCGTCTTCCCGGAGCTCTCCCTGAATCGTTCAAGGAGCTTATTTACCGTCATATCCTCGCGCTCCCGTCCGGATATGTCCAATTCGATTCTACCGCTGTCCATCACAATGGTGCGGTTGCCCAGCTCGAGGGCAAACTGCATGTTGTGGGTTATCATCAGGCAGGTGAGCTTGCGTTCTTCCACGATCCGACGGGTCAGCGCCAGCACCTTTTCCGCCGTAGCGGGATCGAGCGCCGCGGTGTGTTCATCCAGCAGCAGCAGCTTTGGCTCGGCGATGGTAGCCATCAGTAGCGAAGCCGCCTGACGCTGGCCGCCGGAAAGTAAGCCCATGCGGGTCTTGAGGCGGTCTTCCAGCCCGAGGTCCAGCGATTTGAGCAGCTCGCGGAAATATGCGCTGTCTCGCCGGTTGACCGCAAAAAAGCTGCGGTGCGCCTGACGGGTATAAGCAAGTGCAAGATTCTCTTCTATGGTCATGTTCGGCGCGGTGCCTCGCAGAGGGTCCTGGTAAAGGCAGCCGATGTTCAGCGCGCGTTTGTAGTCCTTTTTGCGGGTAATATCCTCCCCATCCAGTATGACCTTTCCCCTGTCGAGGGGAAATTTGCCGAGGATAGCGTTAAACAGCGTGGACTTGCCTGCGCCGTTGGAGCCAAGGATCGTAACAAAATCGCCTTTGGCCACTTCAAGATCGATATCGTCCAGCGCGAGCCTTTGGTTGGGAGTGCCGCGCTCGAATATCTTTCTGAGTCCGATCAAACTGAGCTCGCTCATGCCGCGGCCTCCTCTTTATCCCTTCTGCGCTGCGCTATCAGGCGTTTCACTCTCGGTAAGATAAGCGCGATCACGACTATCACCGCGCTGAGCAGCTTAACAGCATAGCTGGGCATGTCTATCTTGTATGCGAATTGCAAGATTAGCCGATAGACCAACGAGCCCGCCACGGCGGAGATTATTCCCAGTGTCACGCCCCGCATCCCGAAAAATACCTGCCCGATGATCACTGAGGCCAGTCCCACTACCAGCATGCCGGAACCGAAATTGAGATCGGCGTAGCGTTGCTGTTCACACAGCAGTGCGCCGGAAAGCGCTACCAGCGCGTTTGAGACCATGATGCCCAGCACACGTGATCGGTCCGCATTGATCGAAGAAGAACGCACCATTTCTTCATTGTCACCGGTCGCCCGAATCGCCATACCGCAGCGCGTGCGGAAAAACACTGCCAGCACTGCCGCTACGAACACAACTATGACCGCCGTTACGATCAGCGCGCTTAAGTTGTTGTCAAATCTTCTGTTGCCAGTGAGGCTGACCATAAGGGCTCTGAATGACTTGTAGAGCGTATCGCTGGCCACCTTGGACTCTACTCCCGCACTGTTGACCACCGAGCGCTGCAGATACAGGTTGCTCTGACCGCCCAGCATCATGAAATTGACCGTGTACAGTCCTGTCATCGTGAGTATGCCGGACAGGATAGCGTTGATCCCCAGCTTTGTCTGCAAAAGTCCGGTGATCAGTCCTGCCAGCGCCCCCACCAGCAGCCCGCACAGCAGCGCCAGATACGGATGTCCGGCTATGGTCACCACAGCGCAGGCGCACATTCCGGCAACGAAGCTGCCGTCTATGGTCAGATCCGGTGTCTTCAGTATCCTGAACGCGACAAACACGCCCAGTGCCATAGGCGCGTAGATCATGCCCTGACTGAGTGCGGAAATAATCAAACTTACTGTGTTCATAACGGTACTTCCATCTTAAGATTCATTCCGGGTGCAATACTGCGTTTTTCTTGCAGGCAGGAGCGTCATGCTCCTACCTGCAAGGATACAGATCATTCGCCGAAGTGGCTGGTGCCGTCAGCCTCCACCAACACGTTGTACATGGCGAGGATCTCGTCCGAGATGTCCATGCCGATCTGTCCGGCAGCCTGCAGGTTCACAAAGCGGGCGTAATCCGAAAGAGTCTCATAGGGAATATCTTCGGGCTCTTCTCCCATAGCGATACGCTCCACCAACGCAGCAACCTGGCAGCCCAACTGCACATAGTCCACGCCGATGGTGGCAAACCCGCCGTCAGCGACCATGGAATCCGCGCCGCAGTAGACCGGTATGCCGTATTCGTAGGCCACATCGATGTATGTGGACATCGCAGAAGCTATGGAATTGTCATTGCCTGTATACAGCGCGTCCACATTGCGGGAGATCAGCGTTTCAACCGCGGTCTGCAGTTCGGAGAGATTGGCAATGGAGACCTCCTCATAAGCAATGCCGCTGGCGTCGCAGTAGGCCTTGGCCGCGTTTATCGTCGACACTGAATTGGTCTCGGAAGAAGTGTACAGAAAACCGATCAGCTTGTAGTCCGGCTGGAAATCAGAGATCAGGTTCACGATCTCGGCAGCAGGGATGTTGTTGGACACACCCGTGATAAAGCCGCTGTCCTCACCGGTCAGGCCCGCAGCCACCGGGTCAGATACCGCCGCGAACACAACGGGAACACCGGCGTCATCAAACACCATTTTGGCCGACTGGGCGGTGTTGGTGGCAATGGGGACCAAGATATCGATGCCATCCGCCTTCAGGTTTTCGAGGATTGTGGAGAGGGAAGCGGAATCTCCTTCGGCGTTGCGGGTGACAATCTCAAAGTCGATCTCGCTGTTCTCAAGCTCGGCGATGATGGTATCGCGGATCTGGTTCAAGGATGTGTGGGTCAACGGCTGCACGATCGCTACGCGCACAGTCTCTGCCAGCGCGCCGCACGTCGCACTAAGCAACATTACAATGGCAAGAATGAAAAGGGCGGTGCGAATGAAGTTGCGTCTGAACATGGTAATTACCTCCCTGAATTAATATCACAGGCTCGCGGCGATCTCAGCCGCAAGACGGGTGTGCTTTTCGAGTACCGCGGCAGAGGCGGCGAGCGCTCCGCGTTCCGCTTCGGTAAGTGGCAGTTCTATGATCTTCCGGATGCCATTCCGCCCGATCAGACATGGCACACCGCAATTGAAGCCGCGGAAGCCGTATTCGCCCTCCAGCTGAACGGAAAGCGGCAGCACCGTTTCATTTCCGCACAAGATTGTTTTGCATAAATATGTCGTGGCTTGTCCTATTCCGAATTCCGTTGAGCCTTTGCCGTTGATAATGTCCATACCGATCATATGCGTGCGCTCAAGCGCCAAGGCAGGATCGAAAGCCGGCACATCCATAACAGGCTTTCCATGCACTCGCAGGCTGGAAAACGGAATCATCGAGGAGTCCCCGTGTTCCCCCATCACATAGGCGAGGATCTCATCCCGACAGGCACCCGTCTGTTCGCTTATCACGCGGATTAGTCGCGCGGTATCCAGCAGAGTGCCCGTACCGAAGGCACGGAAACGGTCCATATCAAGAAACTGCCTCAGGCAGTCCGCGATTATGTCGCAGGGGTTGGTAATGCTGATCAGCAGGCCGCCTACGCCGCCTTTGCCCAGCTGATCTGCCAGCACATGTGCCATGCGCACTGAGTCGCCCAGCAGATCCAGGCGCGTCTGTCCAGGCTCACGCGGCTTGCCGATCGCGACCACGGTGATATCGGCGCTCTCACACTCGGTGTGGTCACCTGCACGTACGCGGGTCTTTACCGGGGGAAAGCTGAGCGCGTCGGCGATATCCATGGCCTGTGCTTTCGCTTTGTCAGGAAGGAGATCGATCAGAACGATCTCATCCGCCGCCTGACCGGCGGCCAGCGCTCGGGCTACGTGAGAGCCGACATGTCCCGCACCGACAACGGCGATCTTTGTATTCATGTCTTTCGCGTCCTTTCAGATAAATAAAAACCTGTCCCAACAAAAATGCTGGGACAGGAGTAAACATCAATCCTGCGGTACCACCCTGCTTGGCGTTATCAAAACGCCCGCTCTGCGCATACTATCATATGCCGGCTCATTTTAACGGAGTGCCTGCTCCGGCTCACATACACAACCCGAAGGTTTTCTGTTTGCCCTCAAAAGTCCATTCACCGCAACGATTCCTGCCGCACTCGCACCGACGGCGGCTCTCTGAGAGGAACAAAGATGCGATTACTCACTCTTTCTCATCGGTTTGCTGCATAATAGCACGGTGCATCGGCTTATGTCAATAACAGATTATGTTAATTTATCCTTTTTGCATGAGATATTTGCAGTGGAGCGCTTCAAAATTATACACCTTTCACGATGTGTATGGTTTCAGGCAGGTTTGCTGCTTCTGCGGCCTTAGGCATTGGTTCAACATACAGTATCATAAACAAGCTGTGCGCCAGCGCCAGGGTCAAGGGCACCGTGCGGCAGTTGGGCACAACGAAAGAACGGCTTTTCGCAAAGTCACATATACTGCATTGTCGTTAGTCATATCAGCTCCTGCCTTTCTTCTGAGAGTAGACAATTACTCCCTCTGAATCGGAGAAAAGTCAAGTGTAGTTTCTGATACCCACACATGAACACATGATATATCATGTGCGAGTTTAATATTCGCACACGAACTCATTATATATCATGTGCGAATATGAAACCCCCTTAGGATGAGAAACTCAGTCAAAAAGGCGTCGCGTTCGAGTAAACACGCGTTTTGAACCAAAACTAAAAGACTCTCCCATATCGGGAAAGCCTGAAATTGAACCATTTTATAAGCAAAAACAGCGATTCTATGCCTGTATTACATATAAAAATGTAGTATTTTCGACTTTTTTGATTTAGTACATTCTGGCCAGATTTTTGTATTGTATCCGTTTTAATGATTGGTTTGACCGGGTTGCGGAAGCGGTGGTTTTCTTATGCAAAGCAGATTTTTTTCTGCAGCATTCTCTCGGTTTTTGTTATAAAGTGCTTGTATCGTAAAGGGGAGCTTAGCGTCCCCTAAGCTGAGGTATTTGATACAAACACATAATTTCCTGAGGAAAATCTGAAACCCCCTGAAACCCCTAAGTGAAACCCCTTGAAACCCCTTTTGAAACCCCTTAAACGATACGGGTCTCACCATGCGCCTGCACCTCCTTTCGCCGACAGAGAAAAGCAGATTTCTATAAAGCTGCCAGCGATAGGATCATATCTGGAAGCACAACATTTCTACCGTTATCATATTGCCTTTGCTGCTCTTCGCTGCGGCCTACCAACGCTGCACCTGAAGCTGAATTATCAGACACGACGAGCAGAGCAATACCCGGCAATTCAAACAAGTCTGTCATCAGATAGAATGAACTCGTTTCCATTTCAATGAGATCTGTTCCAAAGGATCTGATCTCGTCCAGATGAGTGTATTCCAATGCGATAGACGGCGTACAAAAAACGCTCGCTTTGTGAATCGTGTGGCCTTTTTCTTTGCCGATCCTGATCACCTGATCTACATACTGCATATCCGGAACAACACGTGTAAACAGCATATTTTCCCGAATGGATTCCTTCATCAGGTATGCATCCGCATAGCTTCCCGATATCGAATACGCCGGAGTGCAGACGTCTCCAAGCTTGAAGGTGTCCGTCAAGGCTCCGACCGCGCCGATAAAGATCATCCTTTTGAATGAAAGTTCTGCGCACAATGCCAGATGGTCAATCAGATTTCCTGCCGATGATCCGATCTTGATCCATGCGATATTCAGCCCATCCGCTTCTACCAGATAGCCTGCTATATATGCCCCTTCTTTCAACGTCGTGACTTTACAGGTTTCATCCATATGCAGTTTGTACGGAGTAAAACTCGGAGCGATGACGAGCGCATCGTAAACCATGTTCTCGCTTAAACCAAATGCCTGCGCCGCCATGTGTTCAGAATTATACCGATGAAAATGATCTACGATTTTTTTCAGGGCTTCTTTCATCGTGACCTCCTAATTTCATATTATCCGACAATCCCTTCACTCCTGAACTTCGCAAGCATCTCCAGCATATGCTTCCCGATCTTTTCGGGATCATAGTCAAAGCTGGCACAGATGATCCGGAGCCCGTCCGGCGTCAGGGTTCTGCCATGCAGCTGGTCGGTCAGGTACTGCTGGTACTTTTCATATTCCTTGTTCGATATCTGCTTCATCGTGCCCTCCGGTCATCTCGGGAAACTGGAATTTATCCGGAAACAACAATTCTATGAGATTATATCAGAGAAGCTCTCTGCATAATCCGCTCATCTATCCTGCGCACAACACTGTTGGTATAGGCATGAAAAAACTTAAGCCAAAACCCGCTGCCCGACGGATTGACGCTTTCAAAATCCACTCCAAGTCTGGTATATCCCTCAGCTTTCAAGGTATTGATAACATAATTCAGCAGCTTCTTGTATACACCCCTGCCCCTGTGTTCCGGTAAACAATATGCACCCATGATATGACGATAAAGATTCCCGGATGCAACGAAGGTTTCACCCTGATCTGACACTTCCATATAAGCGCATAATTCTCCGCCTGTCTTCGCTGCAAAGTAACGTTCCTTTTT
>JAEEGI010027717.1_pt1 | contig 10822 bp, 7 predicted proteins | sample 8958751 | NCBI WGS metagenome assembly JAEEGI01 (sample SAMN16246545, study PRJNA631951) | gut metagenome | biome: gut microbiome; feature: rumen; material: KS-attached | host: Bos | place: Iran: Karaj | collected 2018-10 | reverse complement strand
TAAAAATAATAAAAAATAAAAAAACAAAAAAATTAAAAAAAATAAATAAAAAAAAAAAAAAAAAAAAACAAAAAAAAAAAAAAAAAAAACAAAAAAAAAACCCTTTGAAAAAAAAGATTTCAAAAAAATAAAATTATATTAATTATATATCATTTCAAAAACTTATCTTTGCTAAAAAAAAATAACTCAAATATTATCAATATCAACATCCTTTTCATCTTCTTCATCACTTTCTACTTTTTTCTTCTTATCTTTTTTTTTATTTTTTCCTTCATCTTCTTTTTCATCATCACTTCCAGGTAAATCATCTTCAAAGACAATATCATTATAATTATCATCACTTTTTTCTTTTTTTTCTTTTTCAGAATCAGGTAAAGTAATACTTTCAGGAATTTCACCAGCTTTTTTTAATTTTCTAATTTCTTCTTCAGTATATTTATCAATCACATCACATTTTTCTGGTTCATAATCTCTAATTGAAACTAATATTACATCTCCATTTGCTATCCAATTTCTCTTTCTCATTTTACCACGAATATGTCCTATTCTTTTCACTCCATCACAACATTGAATTTCCATTCTTGCATCTCCTAAGAGACGAACTACTTGACCGTATTCTTCTGATTCTCCTTTAAATGTCAATTCTCTCTCTTGTTGTGTCATTTTCTTACCTTTTTTACGCTTGTTTCCTCCCATTCCTGTGTTCTTTGGCATTTTTTTTTTTAGATAAAATTTTTTTTTTAAATGGGATTATATATTTGTGGGGATTTTTTGGTTTTTAATTTTTTTATTTTTTTAATTTTTTTAAGTTCTTTATTTTAGTTTTTAATCAATTTTTTTTTGATATTAAATTATCATTATCAATTATGTGGAATTGATATTTATTATATGTTTAATAAAAAAAAGATTAAGTATATTATAAAAAGTAGATTAATATAAATAAATTATATGTTTTTGATTATAAAGTTTAATTTATGATTATACAATATAATTAATATTAATGTAAAAAAATAAAAAAAATAAATTAATTTAAATTTCAAATCCAAAAAAAAAAATGGAATCAGAAAAAAAAGAACAATCTCCTAAAAAGATAAAATTTGATTATTCATCAAGAAAATTAGACATATGTGGAGTATGTCGTCACAAATTTAACGTAGGAGATAAGATTCCAAGAATTTTAGTAAATTGTGGACATACATTTTGTACTTCATGTTTAATGAAATATTACCATAATACTCATATAAGATGTCCATTTTGTAAAAAATTAGTAAAACATTTAGATAACGTTGAAACTCTTCCTTTAAATTTATCTATATTTGGAGAAATAGTAAAAAATGATCCTATTATTATGTTATTAATTGATCCTTCTTCAGATATTTCTCTTTCTAGTCTTTGTAAACAACATCCTGAAAAACAAAAACATTATTATTGTTCTTATCATGAAAATAATTTTTGTAGAGAATGTATTAAAAGTTTTCATAGGAATGAAAAATGCTGTGTTGTTGATTTATTTGATATTCATAAATTATATCAATTAAATGAACAGAATTTAATGAAAAATGAAATGATCGTTAAAATGAGGAATAAAGGAAAAGGAAAAATGAAAAAAGAAGAATTTTTTATTGCTAATTATTAATATTATTTATTATTATTTTTTATAAAGCTCACATTTTATTTTATAAAATACTTTTAATAATCAATTAAAAAACTCATAATAAATATAAAAATTTATAGAAAAAAAAAATAACTAAAAAAAAAATCAATTTTTTTTCAAATCATTTTATTAAAATTTAAATATTATTATTTTTAATGATTAATACCAGTTTTAGCTCCTCTACCTAAACCAGGAATTATTCTCTTTCCACTTTCAGGAGCTGATTGTTCTCTCCTTCTATCATCATCTCTTCTAAAATGATCACCTCTTCCTCCTCTTCCTCTTCCACCTCTTCCTCTTCCACCTCTTCCTCTACCTCTATCTCTATCATCTCTTCCTCTTCCTCTGAAATTACCGCCTCTTCGTCCAAAATCATCTCTTCTATCTCCTCTTCTTCCACCTCTGAATCCACCTCTTCCTCTGAAACCAGGTCTTCCAGTTCTTGGTCTGTCTCTATCACCTTCATCATTTGCTTTAGCTTCGCTTATTTTTTTTAATTCTTCTTCAGTATAAGGAGCTTGATAAAAACCTTTAGGAGGATTTGAAGGTTTATTTTTATGTAATTCTACTTTGAATCTTGTTAAAAATTTCTGAGAATCAACTTCGTCTTTTTCATCATCTTTCATTTCCATTGTTATTGTTTCTATTAGGTTATATTGGTGAAGACCTGGAAATTTTATTTTTGATATTTCTGTTATCAAAAGTACTTTACTTATTCCTGTGTTTATTCCTGATAATACTATGTGGTCATATTTCTTTAATGCTTCTTCTATACGACTTATTGCACGAAATACATTGGTCTTTCCTGATACACGAACTTCATTCTCTGGACCATTGTTTTGACGAGGTTCTTGTGTAGGAGTTGTCATTTTTTTATAATGGGATATTTATTTTTTTTAAAAGATATATTTTTTTTTTATTAAGGAGGTTTAAAAATTAATTTTTTTTTATTTTAATTTTTTTTATTTTTTTTTTTTATTCTATTATTTGAAGGTTCGATTTAATTTTTTATTTTTTTAATATTATTCAATTTTTTTTGGTATTATTTTTCAATTGAATAATGATTAATAAAAATGGGTATCACGAATTCATGTTGTAATTCCGAAAGTAGGAATAAAAAAAGTGAAATTATTGTTCCTTTTGATTTAGATAGTGAAATAAATGATAAAGTAAATAACATTAATTTCGATAATGAATCATATAAAGATATTAATCCAGGAAATTCATTCCAAGAAGTATTTGATTTAATTATTTCTGTAAAGTATTATTCGTTACTTTTAAAATTTTTGTATCCATATGTTTTAATAGGAAAATATATTCAAAATTTAGAATATTCAGAATTATTTTCATTAATTCAAAAATTAATAGAATTTTGTTTGAATTATAAAATAAATAATAAATATATTGATTATTTAAAAATAAATTTGGATTATGGAACTAAATTAACTTTATATAAAATAAAAAACTTAAATTTAAAACTAATTAACCACAATGATTCATTTAAAAAATTATTTACAAAAATTATTTCAGATTTATCTTTAATTTCTCATTATATAAAATATGAAGATTTAAAAGAAAAGGAGGATGAATATAAAGAAAATTATTGGAAGAATGTAAATATAAAAGATGAGATGAAAACCTTAATATATAAAATTGATTATAATTTAATAAAATTAAAAAATGAATTAATTATAATCGTAAGTCCTTTAAATAATGAATTTGCAGGAAGTATTAAAACATGTGAGGATTCAAATAAAATAGAAAACCAAAAAACAAAAGAGTTAATTATTAAATTATATAAAGAAATAGAAGTTTTTGTAAATAAAATTTCTCATTCATAAATATAAACCCAATTAAAGGATATAAATAATAATTATAATATAATTTTATATTTTTTGGAAATAAAAATTATATAAATAAATACTATTTTAAAAGAAAAATGAAAATAAATAGTTATTATTTAAATAATCAAAAATAATTTTTTAGATATAAAAAAAAAACATGTTTAAAAAAAAATTAAAAGAACTTCGAATGGGGAATCAATCATTAGAGAATGAGCAAAACAAATATCAACCAATTAAAAAAGTAAACATAATTAACAATCAAAAGTTTCCAGATAACTTTACAAAGAGAAATCTTCCAGAATTAAAATTATCAAAACTCAAATCGAAAATCGCAGTAGAAACCGACGCTGACGTAAAAGAAGAAGGTAATAATAGTTTACAAAAAATAAAACCATTAAATAATATTAGAAAACCTAAAAGTAGATCTCAAATGAAAAATAGAGATGTAATTTTTCCAAAAATTAAAAATGTTTTTCCAAATGTTAATCCAATTTCAGATAATAGTAAACAATCTAAAAATTTTCCAATACATAATTTACATAATGTTCATAATATGCATAATTACAATTATAATATTCATAATATTCAACCAATTCCTAACTCAAATAATATCAATAATCCAATTAATATTCATAAAATAAAAAATATTTTACCAATAAATTCAAATCCAAAAACAATTCCTCAAAAAAAATTAAATAAAATAAAAAAAGAATCATCTGAAACACATCATCCATATACATTAATCCCATCAAATCCAAATTTATCAAATATAAACAATACAAATTTAAATATTTCTCCATCTCCAAATTCAAACATTAATAATATTAATTCAAATATTAATGGAACAATTCCCCAAAATTCAAATAATCAAATATCAAATATATCACCAAATACAACAAATACAACAAATACTGCAAGTTCAGAAATGCAAGAACAAATGCAAGAATTAGATATGATGACAGAAAAATTAAATATGCTTCATTCTTTATTTAGTTCCTTAACATCTTTATCCGGAACAGGACCATCATATCCTTTCTTTAAGCCAAAAACAGTGAATGTAACACCTGAAATATTAACTCAAACTTTTCAACATTTTGAAGAAAGTAAATATTCAGAATTATCAGAATTTTCATCTTCTGATTTTATTAAAGGATATTCATACTGCACAAGCCAAGGTAATATTCGTGATTATAATGAAGATACAATAACAGCAATTAAGTTGTCAAATAATAATGATAATTTCTATTTCTTTGCAGTATATGATGGACACGGTGGGAATGGTTGTTCAATTTATTTACGTGATAACTTACATAAATACATAAATGACTTTTCAAAAGATAGTATAATAAAAGCAATTGAAACATCAGAAGATAATTTTTGTAAAAATTATGCAGTAGATGAAAAAAATGAAATAAAAGATGCAAGTGGTTCATGTGGAATAATGTTAATGATAAAAGGAAATAAAATAATAATAGCAAATGTAGGTGATTCTCGATGTGTAGTATATAAAAAATCAAAAGTAGAATTTTCAACAAGAGATCATAAACCAGGAGATGAAGAAGAGAAGAAAAGAATAGAATTAGCAGGTGGAAAAATTTATCAAACAGCATCATTTATACCATTATTTCAAAATGGACAAGAAATAGAAATTCCTTGGAGAGTTCTTCCAGGAAGATTATCTGTTAGTAGAACTTTCGGTGATATTGAAGCTAAAGATGAAAAATTTGGAGGAATGAAAAATGTTGTTTGTGCTCTTCCTGACGTCACTGAAATTGAATTAGATGATGATTTTAGTTTCATTGTTATTGGATGTGATGGTATTTTTGATGTTTTAAGTAATGAAGAGTTAGTTGAATGTGTTAAAATTGTTTTAAATGAAAAAAATAATTTGGATGTTAATTTAATTTGTAAAGAATGTAGTAATATGATTATTAAAAGTAGTTTAGCTAAAGATTCTTTTGATAATGTTTCTTGTATTTTTATTGCTTTGAATTTGAAAAAAGTTTTGGAATAAAAGTTTGATTTTTTAATTATTATTTTAATTTTCTTTTAGAAATTTTAATTTTGGTGTTTAAAATGGATAGGTTTTAATTGAGAATATTATTATTTTATTATTTGATTAAATTTAAATTTGTTTGATTTTAATTTTTTTACTTTTTTTAATTAAATATAATTAAATAGAATTTTCTTGAAAGAAAAAAATAACTTTTAAAATCAATATGGATAATTTTTTTTCAATAAATAAACAGGATTTTTATAGAGGAAGAATAAATAATGATCAAACAATAAATGAAAGGAATAAAGTTGTAGAAGATTTTATGAATGATATGGATGATAAAAATAATGAAAATAATAATTGGGAAGATGATGAAGAAGATGATTTCGATAAAGTTGAAAATGAATATATGAAAAAAAAAAAGGAAAATGAATTAAAAAATATAAAAGATAAAGAAGTTGATTTGAATAAATATAAAAAAGAAGAAATAAATGAAGAAAAAGAAACAATTGAAGATAATAATATTATAAAAAAATCAGATTTTGATATTTTTTATAATAATGATGAAAAAAATAAAAATAATTATCAAAAACAATTTTTCCCAAGATTATATCAAAACCCAGAAAATTTATATTTATATGAAGCAAATAAATATAAAGAAAAGCAGAAAATAAAAAAATTATATGAGAGAAAGAATAAAAAAAATGAATATGAAGATTTAAATAATTTTAAAAACTTAATAAATAGACAAAATAAAAATAAAGAAATTGATAAAGGAAAAAAGCAAAATATTAGGATTTTTAAAACAGGAAAAAAGACAAGTAAAGAATCTCGTTCTTTAAGTAAAACTAAATTTAAAAATGGAAAAAATGAAGATACAAAAAATCAAGAAGAAAATGAATCATTTGAAGAAATTAAATCTTTACTTTCAAAATATAGAAATAATAAAGGAGGAGTTAAATCAGGAAGAATAAGAAGACCTAGTAATAAAGAAAAAAAATTATTTGAAAATTTTCAAAATGTAAATAATAATATTTGGAATAATAATTTAAATAATTATAATTTTCAAAGTAATATTCAACAATATGAAGTTAATAAGTTAAAAAATGATTTTATTCTTCCTCCTATTTATAATCCTATTCAAAGTAAATATAATAATATTTTTAATGGAAATAAAACTTTTACTACTTTTTCTAATATGAATGGAATTAATATAAATTATCTTAATGATAAAAACAGAAGTAAAAGTAAGAATAAAAATACAAAAAAAAATTATGAAGATAATATTTCAAATAACAACCAAATTCAATTTGATGTTATTTTAAACCATTTTGATAAAAAAGAATAATTAAAAATTATATAAAATCTTTAATTATCTTTTTAACTATTAAAACTTTCAAAAATACTTAAAAAAAATCAATTAAATAAAATAAAAAATAAAATTAAAATAAAATCTTCCTTTTCATTAAAACAAAAAAAATTAAATAAATTAAAAAACAATTAAAAAATATATTTAAATCCATTTTAAAAAAAAATTCATATAAAAAAAAAAATGATGCTGCATTTCCATAAAAAGGATTCAAATCAAGGAGGAAACAAATATTTTCAAAATTCTAGAAATGCTGAAGTAACAGAACTTCAAGATGGATTAAACTCAATGAAAATAGAGAAACAAAAAGATGCAATGAAGCAAATAATAGCATCAATGACGATAGGAAAAGATGTATCAATGTTATTTCCTCAAGTAGTAAAATGTATACGTACCAAAAATATAGAATTAAAAAAATTAGTATATTTATATTTAATAAACTATGCAAAAGTGAAACCAGATTTAACATTTTTGGCAGTAGCATCATTTAATCAAGATGCAAAAGAAGGAGAAACTCCTTTAATAAGAGGATTAGCAATTAGAACAATGGGTTGTATAAGAGTACCAATGATAGTATCATATTTATGTGAAACATTAACTTGGTGTTTTAAAGATAATGATGCTTATGTTAGAAAAACTGCCGCTTTATGTGTTGCTAAATTATATATGACTAGTAGTCAATTAGTTAGAGAAAATGGTTTTATTCAAACTTTACATGATTGCTTAAAAGATTCTAATGCTATTGTTATTGCTAATTCTATGAGTGCTTTAAATGAAATTAGTATTTTAAGTGGAGTTAATCAATTACAAATTAAAAGTAAAGTTTTAAAAAGAATTTTAGAAGCTATTCCACAAGCTAATGAATGGGGACAAGTTTCTATTTTAGATGCTTTAATATTATATAATCCTAAAAAACCTTCTCATGCTGAAGAAGTTATTGAAGGTGTTCTTCCTAGATTAAATCATACTAATCCTTCTGTTGTTATGAGTGCTATTAAAGTTATTTTGAAATTTATGGATCATATTGATAATATTGATAAAGTTAGAAATTATTGTAAAAAAATTTCCAATTCATTAATGAGTGTTATGATGGCTTCTCCTGAAATTCAATATGTACTTTTAAGAGCTTTGAGGGCTATTGTACAAAAAAGACCTATGTTACTTGATAAAGATTTTAAATTTTTCTTTGTTCAATATAATGACCCCATTTATGTTAAATTAGAGAAAGTTGATATTTTATATAAATTATGTGATAATAAAAATTTCGAAGCAATTATAAAAGAATTTACTTCTTATGCTTTAACTGAAATAAATCCTGAATTAATTCATAAAAGTGTTAAATATATTGGTTTTATAGGATATAAATATGAGAAAAGTGTAGATTTATGTGTAGATTCATTAGGAAAAATAATAGATAACAATAATGATGAAGCAATAACAGAAAGTATTATAGTAGCAAGAGATTTAATGAGAAAATACAAAGGAAGAGCATTAGAATTAATAAAAAAAATAACAATAGATTTAATTCAATCAATGACAGATCCAAATGCAAAAAGTGCTGCATTTTATATAGTAGGAGAATTTTGTACTATGATTCCAAAAAGTACAGAAATAATATCTCATTTTGTACATAATTTCAGTGATGCAGATATAGTATCAAAAATAAAATTACAAATATTAAACGCTGCTGTTAAAAACTTTGTAAATAAACCAGATGAAGGTGAAGATATAGTTAAATTATGCTTACAAAAAGGAGCAGAAGAATCAGAAAATCCAGATGTAAGAGATAGAGCATATATCTATTGGAGATTATTAGAAACTGATCCTGATATTGCAAAAGATATGATGGTAAGTGAAAAACCTCCTTTCGATTTTAGTGATGATGATAATATGATTGATAGTGAAACAGTCGATGATTTAATTGATAATATGACTAATGTTTCTGCAGTTTATTTAAAGAAAGGTAAAGAAATGATTAATGAAGAAGATATGATTCTTGATACTGCTGCAGAAGGAACTGTTGAAGAAAGTCCTTCTAAAAAAAAAGAAGAAAAGAAGGAAAAAGTAAAAGAAGAAAAACATAGAACTAAGAAAAAAGAAAAGAAAAAAGAAGTTGAACAAGTACAAAATGTAATGGATGCTGATTTATTAGGTTTAGATGAAGAAGTTATTACTAGTTCAAATCCTAATCCAATTCAACCTAATGTTGTTAATCAACCAAGTAATAATAATAATCAAAATAATAATCCAATGGGTGATATATTTAGTATCTTTAATACAAGTTCAAATCCACAAACTTCAAATAATAATCAAAATAATAATAATATGGGAATATTTGATTTTGGTTCAATGGGAATGTCAAATACTAATGTTCCAAATACAATATTTCAAAATAATACACAATTTCCAACTACACCTATTAAAAATATATATACTGGAAATGGAATAACAATTTATTCTCAATTCCAAAGAGCAAATAATCAAGTTTCTCTTGGTTTATATTTCCAAAGTCAAAATCCTGTTCAACAATGTCAATTAATGTTAAATAAAAATTCATTTGGTTTATCTACCATTCAAGGTAATAATTTATCACAAATAAATAATAATTGTGCTTTCTTTAATATTATTAATGATAATAATAATAATGATATGAAACCACCTAGTTATCCTTTTATGTTAGATGCTATGATTAATTATGGGGGAAATAATATTAATACAAAAATTCCTGTTAATTTAATTGCAATGTTTATTGAAGGATTTAAATTAAGTGGAAATCCTTTTGTTCAATTTTTCCAAAGTAATAAAGATCATCCTTTTAATTCAAATGAATATGTATATAATAATCAAAATAATGAAGACAGAGTTAAAGAATTATTTGAAAAAAATAATATTGTTCTTTCTGCAAGACAAAATAAAGCTAATCCACCAACTGCATATTTTTCTGCAAATATTTGTGGTGGAATTCCTATTTTAATTGAAGTTTTTATGAAAAATGGAGTTATTACTGTTAAAATTATTGCCAATCATGAAGCTATTGTTCCTCTTGTTAAAGAAGCTATTGATAATATATTAGCTTAAAATATACAATATTTTTCTTATAAAATAATTATGAAATTTAAATGGTTTTTCTCTTTTTTTCTTTAATTAAAATTTTTCAAAAATGTTTTTTCTTAATAAATAATTATTAATATTTCTATAAATATAATAATACTATCTGAATAAATATTTAATTTACCAGAAAAAAATAATTTAATATAATAACATTTAATTCATTAAATATAAATAAATATTCATCAATTAAGAAAGGAATATTTTAATATATTTCAATTTAAATATAAAAAATATGTCTTTAAATATTTGTCATCTCCATTTAAGTTTCTTTTAGATTATATTTATTTTTATTTTTTACTAATTCCTTTATTATCCTTTTTCTTAATAAAAAAATTCAATACTTTCTAATAAGTTTAAATTTATTGTTTTCTTTCTATTTTTTTTTTTAAATAGTTAATTAGTTTTTTTTTGCAAAAAAACGGGGGCTTCCGGGAATCGAACCCGGGACCGCTTCTACCCTAAAGAAGAATCATACCGCTAGACTAAAGCCCCAATCAATATTTATTTTTATTTTTAATATCATAAACAATAAAATCTATTATAAATGTTACATAAGTATTTTCTTTTATAAAAAAAATTATTAAAACTTATTTAATTAAATTGATGTAAAAATTTTAACTATTTAAAGATACAATAATATAATAAAAAATGTTCTTGGATTCGCTTTTTTCATTCATGAAGTAAAAAGAAAATTATATTAATTAAAATATTTAAAGTTTTATTTATTTTCATTAAAACTTTTTGTTTTCATAAGACTTATAAATATGAAATTGTTAAAAATAATAATTAAATTTAAAAAATCTTGATTTTTTATAATTTAAATTTTAAATTTTAAAATTATTATTAAG
>JAEEGI010027713.1_pt1 | contig 10823 bp, 9 predicted proteins | sample 8958751 | NCBI WGS metagenome assembly JAEEGI01 (sample SAMN16246545, study PRJNA631951) | gut metagenome | biome: gut microbiome; feature: rumen; material: KS-attached | host: Bos | place: Iran: Karaj | collected 2018-10 | reverse complement strand
GACGCTCTTCCGATCTAGATTAAATGAAATACCGTTTACAGCCTTGACCTCACCTGCATCTGTAAAAAAGCTTGTATGGAGGTCTTTTACTTCAAGTACATATTTTGAATCTGCCATAATATCCTCCTAAATTAATCAAGCTTTGTATCAAATGCATCTCTAAGACCATCACCAAGAAGGTTGAGTGCAAGTACTATTAAGCAAATAATAACTGCTGGAATAACAAGTCTTGCTGGATAAGACTGCATACCGGCTCTTGCATCATTGGCTAAGGAACCAAGTGATGAAAGTGGTTCTGAAACACCAAGTCCTAAGAATGCCAAGTAGCTTTCTGTAAAGATTGCACTAGGAATCTGAAGGGCAGTGGTGATAATGATTACTGATAAACAGTTAGGTAAAATGTGCTTTCTAAGAATCTTACCGTTTGATGTACCAATACATCTTGCAGCAAGTACGTATTCGTTATTCTTGATTGTAAGAATCTGGCCTCTGATAAGACGTGCCATACTTACCCAATAAAGAAGACCGAATACAATAAACATTGAAATCATATTTGCTCCCAATTTTGAAAAGACTGTTCCAGCCAGTTTTCCTGCAAGATTTTCTTTAAGAACAACTGAAATCAAAATGATAATAAGCATATCAGGAAGAGAATATATGATATCAACAATTCTCATCATAATAAGGTCAACTTTTCCACCAAAGTAACCAGCTACTGAACCATAAATAATACCGATAAGTACTACCATGATTGCTGCAATGATACCTACAGAAAGACTAACTCTTGTTCCATAGATAACACGAATGAAATAGTCTCTACCTAAACTATCTGTACCAAAAATATGTGGGAAAAGGTCTTCACCTGTTTCTCTCATATATTGGAGTTCTCTATCTGAATACATAAAGAATCCAAGGTTTGCACTACCCTTATCTCGAACTCCATTTACTGAAATAATCTGGTCGTATGAGTAAGGTACAATGTGTGGTGCAATAATAATTATTAAAATAATAAGTGCAAGTACTACGATACTTCCCATAGCAAGTGGATTCTTGCGAAGGCGTCTCATACCATCCTTGAAAAATGTTGTAGACTCACCCATAACGTCCTGCTGACGTTTTTCCTCATCTGTCGCCTTTTCAAAATTTGCTGAGCTAAATTTTGAAAGATCTACCTGTGCTGACAGGAGGCTTTTCTTCATTTCTGTATTTTCCAATTTCTGATATCCTCCTAATCAAGCTTAATTCTAGGGTCAACAAATTTATAAACAATGTCAGTTAGCAAGTTTGCAACTACCATAAGAATTGCAAGGAATATTGTTACTGCCATGATTGTTGTATAGTCTCTGTTAGTGATTGATGTGACAAATGTTGAGCCAAGTCCACCGATTGTGAAAATGTTCTCTACAACCATTGATCCAGTTAAAATATATGCAACCATTGGTCCAACATAAGTGATTACTGGAATAAGTGCATTTCTAAGGGCATGTAAGAAAATTACTTTTACCTTTGAAACACCTTTTGCTCTGGCTGTTCTGATGTAATCTTGATTTAGAGCATCTAACATACTTGTCTTTGTAAGACGAGTAATATAAGCCATAGGATATACAGCAAGTGCTATTACTGGAAGTGTATAGTTTGGATCTGAACTAAGACTAACTACAGGGAACCATCCTAGTCTTACACAAAATACTAAAAGTAGAAGAGTAGCCAAAACGAAGGATGGCATTGCTGTACCTAAAGTTGTGAAAAAGATAATCAATCTATCAGGTAATTTATTTCGATTCAATGCTGCGATTGCACCGAGAATGATTCCGATAATAATAGCTACAACTGCTGCTCGTCCTCCAAGCTTTGCAGATACTGCAAACTTTGATGTCATATCAGCCCAAATAGGACGACCTGAATGTAATGAGATTCCCCAGTCCCCATGAAGCAAATTTTTCATGTAGAGAACATATTGCTCTCCAACTGGTTTATCCAGATTGTATCTGGCCTCCAATGTTGCAATAACAGCTGGAGATGTGGCCTTTTCTTTATTGAAAGGACCGCCTGGAATAGCGTTCATAGCGAAGAAAGTAATCATTGTTATTATCCAAATGGACACTATAGCCAGCAAAATTCTTTTTGCGATATACTTTGCCAAAACATTAAACTCCTTTTCTTTCTTTAATCTATATTTGACTAAATTCTTTGATAGCAGTTTCGTATAGATTATTTCCTTCACTGTCTACAACAACAATTACTGGAAAGTCCTCTACATATAGCTTTCTAATGGCTTCTGCACCTAAGTCATCGTAGCAAACTATCTCGGAACTTTTTATACATTTTGATAGTAGTGCACCTGCGCCTCCAACAGCTGCAAAATAAACACCTTTATTTCTAACTATGGCGTCTATTACCTCTGGTGTTCTTTTGCCTTTTCCTATCATTGCCTTCATTCCAAGGTCTAATAATCTCGGAGCATATTTATCCATACGACTGGCAGTGGTAGGACCTGCGGAACCAATTGGTCTTCCTGGTCTGGCAGGAGATGGTCCCATATAATAAATTGTGCAATTTTCTATTGGTATTGGAAGTTTTTCTCCCTTATTTAGAGCTTCATTCATGCGTCCGTGGGCTGCATCTCTTGCAACATATATTGTTCCTGAAATATAACAATAGTCTCCAGCATGAAGTGAAGTAGCAATTTCTGATGTTATTGGTGTATTAATCCTATGCTCCATTATAATTCCCTCGTTATATGTCTATTTACGTGACAGCAAATATTAATTGCAACTGGCAATCCTGCAATATGGGTTGCATATGTATTAATATTTACTGCAAGAGCAGTAGTAGTACCACCAAGTCCGCCTGGACCAATGCCAAGCTTATTTATCTTTTCAAGCATTTCATCCTCTAATTCCTTTACCCAAGGTATATCAGGACGCTTTGAAAATTCTCTTGTAAGTGCCTGCTTTGCCATAAGTGCCGATTTTTCAAAGGTTCCACCAATTCCTACTCCCACAACCATAGGAGGACAGGCATTTGGACCTGCATCCTTTACTGCTGTTAGGATTGCTTCCTTTACACCTTCAATTCCATCAGCTGGCTTTAACATAAATATTCGGCTCATATTTTCTGAACCAAAGCCCTTCGGAGCAAGTGTAATTTTTAATTTGTCACCAGAGACTATATCGTAATGAATAATTGCTGGTGTATTGTCTCCGGTGTTTACTCTTTTAATTGGGTCACCTACTACTGATTTTCGTAAGTACCCTTCTGTATATCCAAGTCGCACTCCCTCATTTATAGCATCTGTTAAGCTTCCGCCTTCAATGTGAATTTCCTGACCAACCTCTACGAAAAATACTGCCATTCCTGTATCCTGGCAGATAGGAATTTGCTCTTTATCAGCTATACTTAAATTTTCTTGAAGCTGGTTTAAAATTTTCTTTCCAAGCTCTGATTTTTCAGTATCAACGGCATTCTTAAGTGCTAAATTCATATCTTCTGAAAGATAATGATTAGCCTGTATGCACATATCTTTTACTGTGTCTCGTATGATATTTGTCTGTAAATTCTTCATTATTCTACCCTGTTAATACTTTAAATAAATCACACTTTAAATCACTAAAGCGTCTGTTTAACAAAAAAGGGACTGCTATCTGAAATAAATAACAGCCCCATTGCTATTATGTTAATTATTCTTCGGTTGTTGAACCTTCATTTAATTCTTCAACCTCTTCTGCGAGTATTGTATCACTTTTTCTAACTTTTGCAATACTAATTAACTTAGTATTTTCTTTTAGATCAATTAATTTTACTCCAGAAGTAATTCTGCTAAGAAGAGTAGTACCAGCAACCTCAATTCTGATGATTGTACCTGCTGTATTTATAAGCATTACCTCGTCATCCTTTTCTACTGCCTTAGCACCAATAAGATTACCTGTCTTCTCAGTAATCTTGTAACATTTAACACCCTTACCACCACGGTGGATAGTGTTAAATTCTGTCATAAGTGTACACTTACCAAGACCATTTTCTGAAACAGTCATAAGACTCTCACCCTGAGAGATAAGCTGCATTCCGATGATTTCATCATCTGCAGAAAGATTCATACCAATAACACCCATTGTTGCACGGCCTGTTGGTCGAACCTCAGTCTCACTGAAACGAATTGCCTGACCATACTTTGTAACCATAATTACATCTTCATCACCGTCTGTAAGTTTAACCTCGATGAGGGTATCATCATCGCGAAGTGTAATTGCTGTAAGACCGTTCTTTCTGATGTTATCGTACTCAGTAATCTTTGTCTTTTTAACAAATCCATCAGCTGTAGCCATAAAGAGGTATTTATCTTCGTGATAATCCTCAATAGGAATCATAGCTGTTATCTTTTCATCTGGCTGAAGCTGAAGAATATTTACAATTGCAATTCCTCGGCTTGTACGGCTAGACTCTGGGATCTCGTATGCCTTGATTCTGTATACACGTCCCTTATTTGTAAAGAATAGGAGATAATCATGTGAAGACATCATAAGCATTTCAGTAACATAATCGTCGTCGATTGTCTCCATGCCCTTGATTCCCTTGCCGCCTCTGTGCTGAGCCTTGAAGTTGTCCTCATTCATACGCTTAATGTAACCAAGCTTTGTAAATGTAACAACTGTATTTGTAACAGGAATCATATCCTCCATGCTGATATCAAACTCATCAAATCCGATTGATGTACGTCTATCATCACCATACTTATCAGCGATTTCTGTAATTTCTGTTTTAATTACTCCGAGAAGAATCTTCTCATCTCCTAAGATTGCTTTCAATTTTCCGATTAAAATCTGTAAATCATCATATTCCTTCTGAATCTTGTCACGCTCCAAACCTGTGAGAGCACGAAGACGCATATCTACAATAGCCTGTGCCTGAGCATCTGAAAGACCAAAACGCTCCATCAATGTAAGCTTTGCTGTAGCAACATCTTTAGAACTACGGATAATTTGAATTACTTCGTCAATATTATCAAGGGCAATAAGTAATCCCTCTAAAATGTGTGCGCGCTCCTCAGCCTTATTGAGCTCGTATTTTGTACGACGAGTAACAACATCCTTCTGATGATCAAGATAGTGCACAAGCATCTGCTTAAGATTAAGAATCTTTGGCTGATTATTTACAAGTGCAAGCATAATTACACCGAATGTATCCTGAAGCTGAGTATGCTTGTAAAGCTGATTTAAAATGATATTTGGATTTACATCGCGACGAAGCTCGATACAAACTCTGATACCTTCACGTGATGACTCATCACGAAGATCTGTTATACCATCAATCTTTTTATCTTTAACAAGCTTAGCGATATTCTCGATAAGTCTTGCTTTGTTAACCATGTATGGAAGCTCAGTTACAACAATTCTGTTCTTACCATTGTCCATAGGCTCGATTTCAGAAACTGCACGCACTCTAATTTTTGCACGACCAGTACGATAAGCTTCTTCAATTCCAGCCTTTCCAAGAATAACACCGCCTGTAGGGAAATCTGGACCTTTTACAATTTCAAGAAGCTCGTCGATTTCTGTCTCTCTATCTTCTTCAACCTGATTATCAATAATTCTATTTACTGCACCAATAATCTCACGAAGATTGTGAGGTGGAATATTGGTAGCCATACCAACGGCAATACCTGTTGTACCATTTACAAGAAGGTTAGGGTAACGAGCTGGAAGAACAGTAGGCTCTTTTTCAGTCTCATCAAAGTTTGGCATAAAATCTACGCCATCCATATCGATATCTTTACCAGTTGTAAACTTCTCGTCCTTGTAATTGATACCAAACATTGTCATTGATATCTTTGAAAGACGAGCCTCTGTGTATCGCATGGCAGCGGCACCATCACCGTCTTCTGAACCAAAGTTTCCATGACCATCAACAAGTGGATAACGAGTGTTCCACTCCTGAGCCATATTTACAAGAGCCCCATAGATTGAGCTATCACCATGAGGGTGATATTTACCCATTGTATCACCGACAATACGAGCACATTTTCTGTGAGGTTTGTCGGGACCATTATTAAGCTCAATCATAGAGAAGAGGACTCTACGCTGAACTGGTTTTAAACCATCTCTTACATCTGGAAGGGCTCGTGAGGCAATAACGCTCATGGCATAATCGATGTATGAGGTTTCCATTGTTTCTTTTAGATCAACATCATGAATGTTATCAAAAATTTTGTCGTCCATATTTTTCCTTTATCTTTTGCTTTTTGGGGCGAAGCCCCGATTTTTATTTTAAAAATTAGATATCTAAATTCTGTACGTACTTAGCATTTGCCTCAATGAATTCTCTACGTGGCTCAACTTTATCACCCATAAGAGTAGAAAAAGTTACATTGATTTCAGAAGCATCCTCATCATCAATAACTACACGCTTAAGAATTCTCTTTTCAGGATCCATTGTTGTTTCCCAAAGCTGCTCAGCATCCATCTCACCAAGTCCCTTGTATCGCTGAATCTTATTGTTATTATCACGACCAACTTCAGTAAGAATCTGATTTAATTCCTCATCAGAATATGCATACCAAACCTTTTTATTTTTCTCCAACTTGTAGAGTGGAGGAGTAGCAAGATATACATAACCCTGCTTAATAAGTTCTGGCATGAATCTGTAAAGGAATGTAAGCATAAGTGTGGCGATGTGAGCGCCATCAACATCGGCATCAGTCATGATAATAATTTTGTGATAACGAAGCTTTGAAATATCAAAATCTTCATGAATTCCTGTACCGAATGCTGTAATCATAGCTTTAATTTCGGCATTACCGTAGATTCTATCCTCGCGAGCTTTTTCTACGTTAAGAATTTTACCTCGAAGTGGAAGAATAGCCTGTGTTGCACGGCTACGTGCTTTTTTAGCAGAACCACCAGCGGAATCTCCCTCTACGATGAAAATCTCGCAATTTTTAGGATCTTTATCTGAACAATCTGCAAGCTTTCCAGGAAGTGACATTCCCTCTAAAGCTGTTTTTCTACGAGTAAGATCGCGAGCTTTTCTTGCTGCTTCTCTTGCTCGCTGCGCGAGCAGCGATTTTTCGCAGATATTTTTTGCTATTGTAGGATTCTGTTCAAGGAACCATGTAAGCTGCTCTGATACGATAGCATCAACAGCACCACGTGCTTCAGAGTTACCAAGCTTTTGCTTTGTCTGACCTTCAAACTGTGGCTCCTCAATTTTGATAGAGATGATTGCAGTAAGACCTTCACGAATATCATCACCATCAAGCTGTGGATCACTATCCTTTAAAATCTTGTTGTCTCTAGCGTATTTATTAAATACCTTTGTAAGAGCACCTCTAAAACCAGTAAGATGAGTACCACCTTCTGGAGTAACAATATTATTTACATAACTGTAGGCCTGATCCTGATATCCATCATTGTGCTGCATAGCAACCTCAACATAGATATTGTCTTTTGTTCCTTCGCAATAAATAACCTCGTCATAAAGAGCTTCATTACCACGATTTATATACTGAACAAATTCTTTAATTCCACCTTCGTAATGGAAGCTTTCTTCTTTGTCTTCCTCACCTCTAGTATCCTTAAGAGTAATTCTAAGGCCCTTTGTAAGGAAAGCAGTTTCACGAAGTCTAACCTTTAATGTCTTAAAATCAAAGACAGTTGTCTCAAAAATTGTGTCGTCTGGAAGGAAAGTGACCTTAGTTCCTGTCTCTTCAGGAGCACAGGTACCAATTTCTTTAAGTGGATACATGGTCTTTCCACGCTCATAGCGCTGCTTGAAAATCTTTCCTTCACGCTTAATTTCTACTTCTACCCAATTTGAAAGGGCATTAACAACAGAAGCACCAACACCGTGAAGACCACCAGATACCTTATATCCGCCACCGCCAAATTTTCCACCGGCATGAAGCACTGTAAATACTACCTCAACCGCTGGAATTCCAGCCTTACTATTGATTCCTGTAGGTATTCCTCTACCATCATCAACAACAGTTATTGAATTATCTGGATTAATTGTTACCTGAATATGAGTACAAAATCCTGCAAGTGCTTCATCAACAGCATTATCAACTATCTCATAAACTAGGTGATGAAGACCTCTCTCTGAAGTTGAACCAATATACATACCTGGGCGCTTTCTAACTGCTTCTAGTCCCTCTAAGATTTGTATTTGATCTGCACCATATTCCTGATTAACTTCTTGACTCACTATTGTTCCTCCGTTATTAAATCTATAGAACCATTTGTTACTTTGTAAACTGTATTAAGCTTAAATCTATTTTTTACAAATTCATCAATACCTGTACAGGTAATGATTGTTTGAGTATCCAGTAGATTATCTAATAAATCACTTTGTCTGTTTTTATCTAATTCTGATAAAACATCATCTAAAAGTAATATAGGTTTATCATTAATAGTGTCTTCCACAAGCTTTATTTCTGAAAGCTTAAGTGAGAGAGCACAAGTTCTTTGCTGACCCTGACTGCCAAATTTTCTAATATCAATTCCATCAACAGTTATTTTAATATCATCCCTGTGAGGTCCAACGGAAGTTTGACAAAATCTTAAATCCTTTTCCTTGTTTTTTACTAATTCATCAAGAAAAAAGATATCTTCGATATTTGGATCATAACTAACATCAATATTTTCCTTGCCGTTTGTAATTTTACTGTGAATATCTTTGACTATAATGTTGATATCATTAATAAATTTTTGACGGCGTGTTATTATCTTTTTACCATAATTAATTAGCTGCTCATCCCAAATTGAAAGAGTTTCTTTTAATTCTGGCTTATAAATAATTTCTTTTAAAAGTGCATTACGCTGATTAAGAGCTTTATTGTAATTAGTCAAATCTGAAAGATATATTTTATCAATCTGACATAGCTCTGCATCCATAAATTTTCTTCTCTCAGCGGGACCATTTTTTATGATGTTTAAATCCTCTGGTGAAAAGAAAATTATATTTATAAGACCAAATAAGTCCGCAGCTTTTTTTATGGGAACTCTATTAATAGCTATCCCTTTGGACTTATTTTTTTTCAAATGAATGTCAATTTGATAATCTCTGTCATTTTTAGAAATTATAGTTTTAATATGACTTTCATTTTTATCAAATTTAATTATTTCTTTATCACGGCTACCTTTATGAGATTTTGTAGTTCCAGAAAGATAAGCAGCTTCTAAAATATTGGTCTTACCTTGGGCATTGTCACCGAAGAGAATAGTAGTATGTTCATCAAAATTTATATTTAATGATTCGTAATTTCTAAAATTCTCTAACTCAATGGACTTAATTATCATTAGTAACTGTTACGCTTTCTCCATTAAATTCAACAATATCACCTGGGTAAATCTTTTTTCCACGACGAGTTTCAACCTCGCCACCTACTTTTACAAGACCATCTTCAATAACTTCTTTTGCCATAGCTCCAGACTCTACGAGATTGGCAAGCTTAAGAAGCTGACCTAATTTGATAAATTCGTCTCTAATTTGAATCTTTTCCATTAATTTGCTCCTGGATTATTAAAGTTTACAGGAAGGACAATATAAATAAATGAACCTTCATCATCCTTTATGAAACAAGGACTCTTTGCATTAAGCATGTAAAGATTAATTTCTTCATCATCAATTACTTTAAGGGCATCCATAACAAATTTTGGATTAAATCCAATCATGATATCTTTACCCTCTTTAACAATATCAATATCCTCATTCATAGAACCAATGTGAGATGAGATAGAAAGTGACATTGTAGATCCTGCAGCACTAACAATGATAGGCTTTTTATCACCTTCATAAACAAGGATTGTCGCTCTATCAATACAATCAAAGAATTCTCTTTTATTAATTTTAATTTTTGTTTCATAATCAGCTGAAAGCATCTGCTCAATTTTAAAGTATTCACCTTCAATGATTCTAGAAACAACTGTTGTTTGATCAAATTCAAAAATGATGTGATTATCAGTAACAAAGATATTTACTTCATCATCAATACCACCATCAACAATCTTAATAATCTCATTAAGTGTCTTCTTTGGAACTACAACCTTAACATCTTCTGCTGGATTTTTGAGCTCTACATTTCTAATTGAAACTCTATGTCCATCAAGTGCAACTACTTTAAGCTTATTATCTTTGATTTCAATAAGCTCACCTGTCATCATTTTATTATTTTCATTATCAGCTACAGAGAAAATTGTCTGTCTAATAATATCTCTAAGTGTAAGCTGAGATATAACGATAGGCTGATTTCTTTGAATATTAGGAAGATAAGAAAAATCTTCTCCAGACTTTCCAATAATATCAAACTTAGCCTTTTCACATGTGATAGATGTTTTATAAGTAGAATCTGTTTCTATAGTAACTTCATTATCAGGAAGCTTTCTAACTATTTCTGAAAACTTTTTAGCATCAAGAGCTATAATTCCTCTTTCTAAAATATTTCCATTAACGATAGTTTCAATTCCTATTTCCATATCGTTAGCAGTTAATTTAATTTCTCCAGCAGAAGCATCAATAAGAATACATTCTAGTATTGCCATTGTTGTTCTGGTTGGAACTGCTTTTGATACAATATTTACACCTTTAACAAGGTCCGCTTTTTGGCAAGTGATTTTCATTGGTATTCTCCCTTTCAAAAAAAATAAAATAAATAAAATATATTTTCTTAGTACTCTTATTATAGGTTGTGGATTTGTATATAACTGTGAAACACCAGTATTTACACGTAAAACCTAATCTAATAACTTTTAAAAATTTGTGAATTTAATATTGATAATGTATGGATAATTTGTGAATAAAAATTGTCTAAATTTTTAAATATCTACCAA
>JAEEGI010027707.1_pt1 | contig 10824 bp, 8 predicted proteins | sample 8958751 | NCBI WGS metagenome assembly JAEEGI01 (sample SAMN16246545, study PRJNA631951) | gut metagenome | biome: gut microbiome; feature: rumen; material: KS-attached | host: Bos | place: Iran: Karaj | collected 2018-10 | reverse complement strand
AAGATACGGTGTGCCGAAGGTGTTATCAACGATAAACGGAATGCCGTGCTTATGGGCCACAGCAGCCACACCCTCGAGGTTGAGCACATCGGAGTTGGGATTGCCGAAGGTCTCGGCATATACTACCTTTGTGTTGGGCTTGATGGCTGCCTCGAGGGCTTCGAGGTCATTCACATTGATAATCGTATTGCTGATGCCCTGTGTAGCCAGCGTGTGGGTGATGAGGTTGTACGAACCGCCATAGAGGTTGTCGGCTGCGACGATATGGTCGCCATTCTGTACAATGTTCTGCAGGGCGTAGGTAATGGCAGCAGCACCAGAGGCTACGGCAAGACCTGCAACACCACCTTCGAGGGCTGCGACGCGATCCTCAAACACACCCTGGGTGGAGTTCGTCAGACGACCGTAGATATTACCGGCATCACGCAGTCCGAAACGGTCGGCGGCGTGCTGCGAGTTGTGGAACACATAGCTGGTGGTCTGGTAGATGGGCACGGCACGAGCGTCGGTTGCGGGGTCTGCCTGTTCCTGGCCTACGTGAAGCTGTAAAGTCTCAAAACGATAATTCTTCTTACTCATAATCTTTTCCTTTCTTTTATTTGTTATTAATTAATTTCTGGGTGCAAAGGTACGAAGTTTAGAAATATCCACCAAATTTCTTGCATAATTCAGAAAATATCCCTAATTTTGCAGCCGAGAAAGAAAATCTTTCCCTTTCGGGCTCCCGAAAGCCCCTCAAACAGAATAAAACTCTAAAATATGGCAGAAATCCTGGATGAAACCGACCTGCAGATCCTCAGAACGCTGCAAAAAAACGCGAAATTGACCACAAAAGAGCTGGCAGATGCCGTCCATCTGACCCCGACACCTGTGTTTGAGCGTCAAAAACGCCTCGAACGTCAGGGTTATATCCGCAAGTATGTGGCTATCCTCGATCCGGAGAAATTGAACCTCGGACTGCAAGTCTTTTGCAAGGTGAAGCTCAAGCAGATCAACCACGAGATTGCCGATGCTTTTGTGCGTCGCATCCAGCGTATCCCCGAGGTCACGGAATGCTACAACACCTCCGGCGCCTACGACTATCTTTTAAAGGTACGCGCCCGTGATATGAAACAGTATCAGGAGTTCGTGCTCAACAAGTTGGGCGAGATCGAGAGCCTCGCCTCCATCGAGAGCACCTTCGTGATGAGCGAGGTGAAACAGACCTTTGGGGTGAATATTTAGTTTTTTTGTTTACAGTTTACGGTTTACAGTTTACAGGTGATAACTTTGCAAGCCCTGCAATGGAGCCTATAGATGTAATTATCTTAAAGCGTAAACTATTCATGGTGGTATGGTTCGCCACGGATGATCGTACAGGCCCGATAAACTTGTTCTGTGAACACGAGGCGGATCATCTGATGCGAGAAGGTCATCTTCGATAGTGACAGTTGTTCGTTGGTTCTGTCGTAGACCGCGGGCGAGAAACCGTAAGGACCACCTATGATGAACACGAGACGACGGACGGTGTTACGTTTTTGTTCGAGCCAACGGGCGAACTCTATGCTACGATATTCCTTTCCATGTTCGTCGAGCAGCACGACGGTATCACTGGCTTGCAGTTGTTTTAGGATCAATTCTCCCTCGGCGGTCTTCTGCTGTTCTTCCGTCAGACTCTTTGTATTCTTCAATTCCGGTATCGTCACGATTTCGAAGGGCATATAGTGCCCGATGCGCTCCACATAGTCAGCAATCCCTACCTGGAAATGCTTATCCGTCGTCTTCCCCACCAGAATCAATATTGTCTTCATAACTATCCTCCTAATTATCCTCCTTAATTATCCTCCTAAAGTGTAATCATCTGTAAACTGTAAACCGTAAACTGTAAACTGTAAACAAAATAACTACTTAATCGTCGTTTCTTCTAAGAACGCCTCAAACTGGCTCTGGTAGCCATTGAACACGTTGATGTCCACATCGCCTTGTATTCCTGCCACGCGACCATCCGGACACAGCTGCCAGTAGGTCAGCTTCACGTCGGGTTTATACTCGCTGTATCTGGCTATCCACACGCCGTAGTTGCGTTTCAGGTCTGTCTGTTTCGAGAGGTGTTTGTTCACGAACATCTGGTTCACGTAGAGGATGGGCTTCACGCCACAATAACGCTCCACCATATTCAACCACGTGCGTATATGCGCGAACATCTTCTCCTCTCCGCCCATCATCTTTATCTGTGCGTCCGTAGGCTCCACGTCGAGTACAGGAGGCAGGTCGCCGCTGCGGAACAGTGTGTTGCGGATGAACCACTGTGCCTGTTGTGCCCCGCTGCTGCGTACCGACCAGAAATGGTAGGCACCTGTACGGATGCTGTGCTTGCGGGCCTCGGTATAGTCTTTCAGATAGAAACGGTTGCGGATGGTCGTGCCCTCCGTCGATTTGATATAGACGAACGACACGGGATAGTCTGCCGTGCCGCTGACATTCTGACTGCCCCGCTTGCCTACGCTGGTGATGCGCAGCTTATCCCACAGGATGGGCACTGGCCTCCGTCCTTTGCCGTGCTGGTACTTCGCTATGTCGATGCCGTAGATACGTTCCGTGGTGTAGCGCATCCTTTCACCCATAAACCGGTCATTCTTCCAGATGCCCACCCGCAGGCTCGTCTCATCCTCGGCATTGGTCTCTGCCGCCAGTCCGAAGCCGTTGCGACGACCGTTAGCCCAATGACCTTCGTAATAGCCTCGTTCGTCGGCACTGGTATAGGCCCCGTGCCCTTCCGGTTTCTCCTCGCGGAAGTCACCTGTATAGTTGCCTAATGTGTCGATCCTGATACCCGTCGTGAGTGAGTCGTCGCGACAGGTTCCCACCACCGTGCGCCCCAACGAATCGAGCGCGAGGGCAGTCCCCTCCCGGCGATGACCTTCCCACCGTCCGACGTTCCACGCAGACACATACTGGTCGATACTCACCTGATGGCGCTTGCCGCCCGCAAAGGCGACCACCATCTCATACCCCTCGTCCTGCATATTGTGCCGCTCCATATAGTAGTTGATATCCTCTTGCACAACAGGGATTGTCGCTTTAGTGCGATTGGGGAGGAGTGGGTCAAGCGGTCTGTCGGCGAGACTGCACCAGGCTTCTCCCAATCGTGAACCTGTTTGACTGGGCTTGCCTGTGAGTATGCTGGTGGCGATGAATGTGCCTATGATGATAATGGATATACCTACAATCTTTTTCATATCTGTGTGCAAAAATACTAAATAAACTGCATATTCCGCAAAAATAATTGTAGAATACACAGATTTCGCTGAATATTTTGATTTATGAATATTATTTGGCTAAAATTTTTGTAATATCGCAAATTTTTGTATCTTTGCAACGAAATAATTATTCCAGATGGAGAATACTAAGAGATTTGACGAAATTAGTATTATGCGCGTGCTGGCTATGACGATGATTGTCGCATTCCATAGCATGTGCTTCTACAATGGGCGATGGACGAAGGTGGATGCCATTACCATTCCGTTCTGGACGAAAGTATCAACGTTTCTCGATGTTGTCGACCTGAACATGTTTGTCTTTATCTCAGGCTATCTCTATGGCTATCTGTATATTTATAGGAATAAATACCGTCACCCGTCGGAAGTTATTGTCAATAAAGCGGTCCGCCTGCTGTTGCCATATTGCTTCTGGGGAATCCTAATGGTGATAGTATGGCCATGGAACAGTTGGTATAACTTCTCTCATGGTGTAGGCCATCTTTGGTTTCTGTTGATGCTATTCGAGGTCTTTACACTCACAGTTATTCTTCAATTATTGAATGCCCAAAGATTCAAGTTTACTCTATGGAGAGGTGTATCGCTGATTGTCCTTGGCTATATCGTCTGGTATGTTTTTTCCAAGTATATCAATCCATATGATTTCCTTTGTATCACGAGAACATTATATTACTTTCCGGCTTTTATGATTGGCTATGTAGGTGCCAAAGTGCGTATAGGATGGATGCTGCCTAACTGGGCATATATAGGTTTCCCTTTTGTTGTATTTGTCTTGTTTGTCTTTGTATGGTATCCTCTTCCTTTGCCGAATGAAATTATTATTCTTGTCAGAACTGTCTGTGCCTATATCATCTGTATTGATCTGCTGATCATTCTGAGTAAGAGTTTATTGCCAGAACGTTCACGAGCCATAATCCAAAAATTAGAGTGGCTCAGTATGGGGCTTTATATCTTCAATCAGATGGCGATGGATATTGTCTTTACGACACCGGTTTTACACAGGTGGTTTGAGTTACATTGGATGATTGGTCCTTTTATTCTGTTTCTGATAGGCTTCTTCCCGCCATTGCTCTTGTCGTACGTGTTTAACAGTTGCAAGTACCTGAAATGGACGATTGGAGGATAATTATTATTCTAAAATGAAAATAAGATATGAAAAAGATATTAGCTGTTGTCTTCGTTGTTTTGCTCATATTAATCGTAGTGGGTGTGATTGTCGTCAACCGCTCGATTGTTCACATTCAGTTGCCGCATCATGCCATATTGCATGTCTTGCCCGCCTCGAAGAATAATCATGCCCGAAGTGCCATCATACTGTGTCCTGGGGGCGGGTATAGATATCTGGAAAAATGGAATGAGGGCTATATGTGGTTTCCTTTTTTCTATCTGCGGGGTTATACTGTGGCCATGTTAGAATACAGAATGCCGAAACTGAATCGTCAGGCTCCAATAATAGACGGGTCGGAGGCCGTTTGGATGATGAGGAAGTTGGCATCGGAATGGGGGTATGATGAGAACAATGTCGGCGTCATGGGTTTTTCAGCAGGAGGGCATGTCGCGTCGACTTTGCTGGTTAATGATAAAGTTTCAGCGCGCCCCGACTTTGGAATTCTCTTCTATCCTGTTATTTCTATGAAAAGGGAGTTGACCCACCAGGGCACGCATGACAACCTGCTGGGATGGGATGCTTCAGAAGAGTTGGAGGATCAATATAGCAATGAGCTTCATGTCTCAGACAATACGCCTCCCGTTTATATAGTCGTGGCAAGTAATGACAAAAAGGTTAATCCGGGGAATTCCTTCCGTTTTTATGACGAGATGCGTGCAAAGAACCGTCCTGCAACTCTTCGTGTGTTTCCTTCATTTGAGCATGGCTGGGGTTATCATTTGTCTTTTGACTATCATGGTGAGATGATGGACGGTCTGATAGATTGGTTGAAGGATCTGGAAAACAAAAAGGTTGAATAATTAGCGAAGCACACAATGAGAGAGTATAGATTCGATGTCGCCCGTGTCATTTGTATGACCTATCTTGTCACTTATGTTCATCTGTATGGTTATATTTATCCTTATGCCCCGGCATCGTATAATCACGTCAGTGTCGCCATGGCTCATGCGTGTCTCGGCGTGTTTACCTTTGTGTCGGGTTATCTGCTGGGAAAGAAATATTGCTTCGGACAGCAGGGGAATACCAATGTATGGAATTTCTATGAAAAACGAATACTGAGAATCGTACCATTGTTTGTGGTCTCCTCATTCCTTCTGTGGATGGTAGACTTTAATGATGCAGATGCTACATTGAACGGCTTGTTATGCATTTCTCCTTTTGTCAATCCCAAACCCAAGACCATATATTATATTCCGATCATCCTGTGGTGCTACTTGGTGACTCCCATAGTTGCAAGGCGTAGTCTGAAATGGCGCTTATGGGCTTGTCTCTTTCTTTATGCATTACTGGTCGTGGCTCGTTGTGTGTTCCCATCCATAGACATTCGCATGGTCTTCAACGTGTTCTTCTATTTCGTGGGTATTGTGTCTGCTTCCTGCTTTGACTGGAAACTCAGCACATCTTACGGGACTGCTATTAAGACGGTTGCTGGCTTGACATTGGTTCTTCTGATAGCAGCAGCCATACTCTTTTCATTAAAAAGCACTTTCTGGCAACTGGTTATTGGCGCAACGGGTGTGCTGGTCATCCTTTTTGTTTGTGATGATATGAGCAAACTGCTTTTTGACACTCGAGATACTCAGGATGGAGATATTAAAGCATTTGCAGCCAGGATCATTTGTCTGGTTAGTTATGCAAGCATGGCCTGTTACATGTTCCATCGGTTTTTCTATTGGTTGGCTCCAAAGATATGGAATCCGTCTGTCGCGTCCGTCAAATGGGTTTATATGGTAGGAATAGTGTTCCCTGTTATCGTCGCGATTTCTTATGCCATTCAAAAACTATATGACAGTTTGGCGAAAAAGAAGAAAAACCTGATGATTCATATGCTCCTTTTTGTCGTACTTGGCATCTTGGGGCTTGCGACATATCATTTTGTTGACAGAGAGTTTATGGTTGCCAAAGAAGTGCCATATTACCGTGTTGGCCCTCGCCCCGACGATGACACGATACGGGTGGCGGTGATTGGCGACAGTTGGGCCCAATTTCACAAGTCGTTTAATTGTGACGCGCTCTTTGAACAGTATGCGAGAAAATGGACGCCAAACAAAGTCAAGTGCCAGTCCTGTGGAAAGGGTGGGGCCATGTCCAAGGAAGTCTATCATCTGATGTTCAGGAACCATACCCCGGAGAGCTCATGGCCGGATGGCTTCTGTACTCAACCTCTCATAGAAGCGCATCCAGACTATTGTGTGGTGATGACTGGAATAAATGATACATGGAAAAAGCGTCCAGTATCCTACTATGCAGGGAACTGTCGTCTTATCATAAGACTTTTGCTTGCCAACGATATCCGTCCCGTCGTTATGGAAATTCCAGATTTTGAAATGGGTAAGTGGTTAGACACCAACAGAAGGCCCCAAAGGTTTCTCTTTCGCATTTATTCATATTTTACAGATGTCGTAGAGGATGATATTACACCATTCCGTAACGGACTAAAAAAGATGCTCAATGAAACAGGCCTTGCCGATAGTGTATTGTATATCCCTGCCGACAACTGGCTTCCGAAAGACCACCACTATTCAGAAGATATTTACCAGATTGACCATGTCCACCTGAATTACCAGGGGTATCATTTGTTGGATTCCTGCATGGCATCTGAGATCATTAAGGATTATGATAATAGAAAAAAGACACAGCGGATTATTCATTAATATAAAATAAGGTATGAAGGACTTTAATTTCTATGCCCCTACGCGGGTGGTGTTCGGACGTGAGTCGGAGGCCAGGCTTCCGGAGTTGATCAGACAGTATGGCGGTACGAAGGTGCTCATCCACTACGGTGGTGGCAGCGCCCGTCGCTACGGACTTCTCGACCGTGTGGAACAGATGCTCCACGAGGCGGATATCGACTTTGTGGAGTTGGGTGGGGTAGTGCCTAATCCCCTGCTGTCGAAGGTGAAGGAGGGCATCGGCCTCTGCTGCCGTGAGGGTGTCGATTTCATCCTGGCCGTCGGTGGCGGATCGGTCATCGACTCGTCGAAGGCCATCGCCTACGGCGTACCCTATGAGGGTGACGTGTGGGACTTCTGGGACGGCAAGGCTGTGCCTCAGGCATCGCTGCCCGTAGGTGTCATACTGACCATCCCTGCTGCAGGTTCCGAGATGTCGTCGAGCACCGTCATCACCCAGGATGAGGGTATGCTCAAGCGCGGCTTCAACAGCGACCTCTGCCGTTGCAAGTTTGCCATTATGAATCCCGAGCGCACCTACACGCTGCCGCCTTACCAGACCGCCGCCGGTGCCACAGACATTATGATGCACACGATGGAGCGCTACTTCTCGAAGTACGAGGATGCCACGCTCACCGACGCCATCGCCGAGGCCCTGCTGCGCACGGTGAAGGATGCCGTCTTCGAAGTTCTGAAGAATCCCGAGGACTACCGCAACCGCGCCAACATTATGTGGGCCAGTTCCCTGTCGCATAACGACCTCACGGAGTGCGGTACCGAGAAAGACTTCGCCGTCCATAAGCTTGAACACGAACTGAGCGGACTCTTCGGCGTCACCCACGGTGCCGGACTGGCTGCCCTCTGGGGTTCCTGGGCCCGCTACGTGATGGACAAGCATCTCAGTCGCTTTGTGCAGTTTGCCGTCAACGTGATGGGCGTCACCAACGACTTCAGCGATCCCCGTGCCACAGCCCTGCGCGGCATCGAGGCCATCGAGCGTTTCTTCCAGCAGATCGGCATGCCCACGAGCATCCCCGCCCTCATCGGTCGCAAAGCCACCGACGAGGAGATCGAGACGCTCGTTGCCAAGTGCAGCCGAGGCGGTAAGATCACCCTCGGCGCGATGGAAATCCTCAAGCCCGCCGACATGACCGCCATCTACCGCCTCGCCAACACTTGAAAATGAATTAGCTATGCATAAATTTCGGTTTTTGCGGAGGTCAATGGTTCTCTTGACAGTCGTCGGTTCACTATTGATGACACCTTCTTGCTCAAGCAATGACACGCCTGTCAATGGGCCGATGCTCGAAGGCAAAATCGCATCGTATAATGAGTTTAGCGGAGCCATGCTCGATTTCACCGAAGCGGATATGGCGAAGGCTGGATTCACACTGGGCGATGTCATCAGTATCACCATCGACGGCAGAGAAATCGTCATGCCTTACTACGACGGTTATTACAGCCTCAGCGGTGAGTTCCTTTGCGTGGCTTATCCCACCTATCCAAGTATCTGCTTCACGGCAAGCATCACCGGCTTGCCCCAGGATCTCATGGGGCTGGAGGGGCATGCCGTCATCGTCAGAATGAAGGAAAAGGGCGGCTGTCTCGACGTACAGACGGCCATGAGCATGAAATACTCCAACGACCGCGACGACTACCAGATGCTCTCCGACGCGGAGTTTGCCAATGTGCGCGCCGTGAGAGCCGGCAACGTGGCTGACGGCATCCTGCACCGCAGTTCGTCACCGTTCAGCAACGAGATCAACCGTGCCTACTATGTTTCGGACTATATGGAAAGCGAAAAGGTAGCGACTGTACTCAACCTTGCCGACACAGAGGAGAAGATGCTGACTTACGACATGCCTCCCTACAGCCGTACACTATGGGAAGGAGGCAGCGTGATACTGTGTCCGCTGAAGGCCGATCCAACGGCCGACGACTATAACCACCGGCTCATAGAGGCGTTGAAGGAGCTGCCGTCGCACCCCGCTCCCTATGTCGTGCATTGCGTGGAGGGTAAGGATCGCACCGGATATGTGTGCGCATTGCTTGAAGGATTGTGCGGAGCAACGTATGAGGAGATGGTGGCCGACTATCTGATTACCTATGACAACTATTATTTTGTCAATCCCGCCCACGACCCCGATTTATGCAACACATTGGTATCGCTGAAACTCAACCCGTGCCTGATGCATTATGCCGGTGTTGATGACGAATCACAGTTGCCGGGCGTTGACTACGCACAGGCGTTCTCCGCCTATCTGCTTTCTCACGGCATGAGCCAGCAGCAGCTTGACGCGCTGCTTCAGGTGCTGACGACACCATAATATCTCACAAGGGGGACAGTCCCCTTTGTGACTAAACAGACTTTTTTGGTTCGCTGAATAAAACGGCTGGTTCGCTGAAAAAAGTTGCCGTTCATTCTCATTTGCCCTACCTTTGCACCACAAATCAGAATAAAGCAAATGAAAATGAAGAAGATGAATCAATTTTTGCTGGCCGTCGCCACAACGCTGACGATGGCAGCCTGTAACGCTGACGACAACTGGTATAACGAGAAATGGACCGACACGGCGAACACCACGGCGAGCGACGACGACAACTCGCAGACCACCGCCGCAGCCGACGATGTCATCAGCGGAGTATCCACTACCGGCGACGTCACTTCGTTCACCGTAGCCCTCAACAAGAACGCCATCGCCGAGACCTATAAGGCCGACGACAGCGACGAAGACTATCTTGAGAACACCACCATCGAGCGCACCATCACCGTCACCTTCAGCACCACCGCCGATGCGACGGTAGAGGGCGACGACGATGGCATTGTCAGCATCAGCGGCAACGATGTCATCGCCACCAACACCACTGGCGAGGTCATCCGCTACGTGCTGACCGGCACCACCACCGACGGCTTCTTCAAACTCTACTCCACGAAGAAACAGGCCATCGTGCTCAACGGTGTCAGCATCACCAACCCCGACGGTGCGGCCATCAACAACCAAAGCAAGAAGCGCACCTTCATCGTCCTCAACGACGGCACGAAAAACTATCTCACAGATGGCACAAACTACTCCGACGCGACCGATGACGAGGACATGAAGGCCTGCTTCTTCAGCGAAGGCCAGCTCATCTTCAGCGGCTCGGGCTATCTTGAGGTTGACGCCAACTGTAAGGCCGGCATCCGCAGCGACGACTACGTGCGCACCCTGCCCAAGACCAACATCTATGTCGATGCCTCATCCGGCAACGGCATCCGAGGCAACGACGCCGTCATCGTCACGGGCGGCGTGATCAACATCAACATCACGGGAACCGCCGACAAGGGCATCTCCACCGACGGCGAAGTGCGCATCGACGGCGGTCGCACCACCATCCTCACCAGCGGCGGCTACGAATACGACTCCGACGAGAGCGACTACACCGCCTGCTCGGGCATCAAGGCCGACAGCCTCGTCACCATCAACGGCGGCGAACTGAACATCAAGTCCACCGGCACCGGCGGCAAGGGCATCAACAGCGACGACCAGATTGTCGTCAACGACGGCACCGTGCGCATCATCACCACCGGCAAGCGGCAGAAGGACTCCAAGGGCAGCGTCTCGCCTAAAGGCATCAAGGCCGACGGCAACATCACCTTTAACGGTGGACAGACACAAGTACGGCTGGAAGGCTCCGGCGACGGCACCGAGGCCATCGAGAGCAAGAGCGAGATACACATCGAGGCCGG
>JAEEGI010027700.1_pt1 | contig 10827 bp, 4 predicted proteins | sample 8958751 | NCBI WGS metagenome assembly JAEEGI01 (sample SAMN16246545, study PRJNA631951) | gut metagenome | biome: gut microbiome; feature: rumen; material: KS-attached | host: Bos | place: Iran: Karaj | collected 2018-10 | reverse complement strand
CTGCAAAGATGCAAGGATTTCTCAGCTTACCTTTACAGGGGGAGAACCTACCCTCAGAAAGGACCTTCCCGAGCTGATCCGTCATTCGAGATGGTTTGTTACAAGGCTTAATACAAACGGAATACTTCTGACCAAGGAGCTGGTGCGGGAACTGGTGGATGCCGAGCTTGACAGCGTACAGGTAACTCTTTACTCGCATCTTGAAGAGGTCCACAACAAGCTAGTGGGTTCTTGTCATTTCAAGGATACAATACAAGGCATTAAAAATGCTCTCGAGGCAGGACTTAATCTTAGCGTTAACACTCCGCTTTGTTCTCTTAACAAGGACTACCTGGGAATGCTTGAATTCCTTCATGAGCTTGGCGTCAGATATGTTACCTGTTCAGGACTGATCGTTACAGGTAATGCCACTCTGGATGACTCCATACAGACTCAGCTCTCCAAGGATGAGATTTATGAAATTGTTCGTGCTGCCAAGGAATATACTGACAGTCACGACATGGAAATTGATTTTACATCTCCCGGATGGATATCTGAAGAGAGACTGATGGGACTTAAGATGGTTGTTCCAAGCTGCGGAGCCTGCCTCAGTAATATGGCAATTACACCCGACGGAAGGGTTATTCCCTGCCAGAGCTGGCTTTCTTCGGATTCCCTTGGCAATATGCTTACGGACTCCTTTAAGAAAATCTGGAACAGCAGCAGGTGTAAAAGTATAAGGGCAGAGTCAGCCAAGGCTGAGCAGATATGCCCACTTCGCAATAAAAATCAATCGGAGACCAAAGATGAGTAAGAGACTTAAGACAGTATTATCTGTATTTTTGATTTGCCTTGGGCTTTTGGCCGTGCCTCAAAGGGTGGCAGCCAGAAATCCTCTTGATGTTATCCATGATTATGAGGTTCAGGTGGATATTAGAGATGACGGTTCCGCCGATCTTACTTACCACATTGAGTGGGAAGTTTTAGACAGCACCTCTGAGGGGCCTCTTACCTGGATAAAGGTTGGAATAGCCAATGAATATGCTGATGAGTTTAAGGCTATTTCGGACAACATTAAGAAAATTAAGTATTACAGTGATGGCGGGGATTATGTTCGCCTTGACCTTGATAAAAAATACTATGCCGGGGATCTGGTGGTGCTTGATTTTTCTTTTCACCAGAAGAATCTCTTTACCATGGGAAGCGATGATGTAACTTATTCATTTACTCCCGGATGGTTTGCGGATACCCCGGTTGAATACCTTGAAATAAGGTGGAATGCCGAACATGTTCTTGAGGTTACGGGCGACCCCGGGTTTAGAAATGACTACTATGTCTGGTCTGAGGAAGAGGGCGGCTACAATATCAGAAAGAAAGTCACTGTGACATATACCCTGGATCAGTTTGATTACCTTGAGGGCAATGTATCCAGGGACTATGCCGGCTATAACAGCGAAGACATGAAGAAAGTTGCGATGCTGTTGTTTGTGATTCCCCTTGCTTCAGTGCTTTTAGTCTTTATCGTCGCATTAAAACACATTAGGCTTGGTAAGGATGAATATTCTGAGAATAGAGGCCTTGGTGCGCATCATTACCATTATATGGGACTTCACAACTCTTCAGGTTCCGGCAGACACGGTAGCACAGGAGGAGGCGGAGGATGCGCCTGTGCCTGTGCTTGTGCATGTGCCTGCGCCGGTGGCGGAAGAGCGGGCTGCTCAAGAAAGGATTTCTACGGCACCAAGCTCTATACCCGTGAAATACACAAGGTACTAAATTCCAAAGAGTCTTAAAGACAGCTCTTGCATTTATAAACACCTGTTCGTATAATGATAACAAGAACAAATGTTTGCGTGTTTATCAGGTTATGGGAGAATTCAGATGCAGGAACTGCTGGATCAGCTTAATATAGCGCAGCGTGAAGCGGTGACTTCCACAGAGGGATTTATCAGAGTCATCGCCGGGGCAGGGAGCGGCAAGACCCGCGCTCTGTCCAGCCGCTTTGCGTATCTTGTAAATGGTCTTGGCATTATGCCGGGCCATATTCTATGTGTTACCTTCACCAATAAATCAGCCAATGAGATGAGACAGAGGATCCATCGCCTCACCGGTGACAATGATACCGGGTATATCAATACCTTCCACGGATTTTGCGTATCGGTGCTCCAGGAGGATTCCCATGCGGTCCAATACCCCAAGAACTTTCTCGTCCTCGACAACTCTGATATCGATGATATGCTCAAGATTATTTACGAGGAGAGAGGACTTTCTCTGCGTGATATGACTTTTAGCTCAGCAAGGGATATGTTCGAGATCAGAAAGATCTTTGAGGAACCAGAATATTACCTTGATATGCTGCAGATGTCTCTTGATGCCCTCAAGGAAAAATATGACTCGGCCAATGAGGTTAGGGATATTTTGTTCTACGGATATCTATACCAGCAGAAGAAATGCTTTGGCCTTGATTACAACGACCTTATCAAATTCACACTCTATATATTCAAAGAGAATCCCGATATCAGGCTCAAGTGGCAGAAGCGTCTTGAGTACATAATGATCGATGAGTTTCAGGACATTGATTCTCTTCAGTATGAGCTTATGGATGTGCTGGCGGGCTATCACAAGAATCTCTTTATTGTGGGAGATCCCGATCAGACCATCTACACCTGGAGAGGAGCCAATACCAAGTACCTTCTTGATTTTGACCGGAACTATCCGGATGTTAAGACCATTCTTATGAATGACAATTACAGGTCCACACCGCAGATATTAAAGGCCGTAAACTCTCTTATAGACAAGAATACATACAGGATCAAAAAGGACCTTACGCCGGTATTGCCTGACGGTGAGAGTGTCCTGTGTCATCTGGCTCCGGATACTGCCGCTGAGGCAGACTGGATCACCGGTGAGATTTTGGCTCTTAAGGGCTTTGGCATACCCTATAGAGATATGACTGTTTTATACAGGGCTCACTATGTCACCAGGACCATTGAAGAGGGCCTTATGAAGGAGAAGATTCCCTACACCATTTATTCCGGAGTTCAATTCTTTGGCAGAATGGAGATCAAGGATGCTCTGAGTTACCTGAGGATGCTGGTGTACAGAGATGATATTTCCTTCAGGCGTATCGCCAATGTTCCCAAGAGAAATCTTGGTAAAAAGCGCATGGCCTTTTTGGAGCAGTATGCGCAGAATAACCGCTGCACCTTATATCAGGCACTTTATGAAAATCTTGAGCATGAGCTCATAAAGGGAACCGGAGGCTCCCGCTTTGTGGAGCTTATAGAGAGGTTTGCGGAGAGCTATGAGGGACTTCCTGTTTCCGAGGTCTTGTCCAAGATCCTTGATGAGAGCGGATACGAGCAGATGCTTCGCACAGAAGGCGCTCAGGACAGACTTGATAATCTGGCAGAACTCAAGCAGTCTGTATTTGAGTATGAGACTACCTGTGGTGAGGAGGTGGGACTTGAGGACTACCTTAAACACATAGCTCTTTTTACCAATGCGGATTCTGATTCAGGGCAGGAGGACAAGGTCAGGCTCATGACCGTGCATGCTGCCAAGGGCCTTGAATTTCCTTATGTATTTCTCTGCGGCATGAATGAAGGCATCTTCCCGTCCAGGAAGGTCCACACCTTAGAGGGCATGGAGGAAGAGAGGAGACTTGCCTTTGTTGCCATGACAAGGGCACAGAAGAGGCTGTTTATATCAGAGGCCGGAGGCAGTACCTTTGAGGGCATACCAAGATACCCTTCAAGATTTATCATGGACATTGATCCGGAGCTTCTTGAGTTTACTGAGGAGCCGGATGAGAGGATGATCACTGCCACCAGGCGCTTTATAGAAAACGAATCAAGGCATTTAAAGGGAGCCCGAAAGCTTGATCTCCTTGAGAAGGGGCAACGTATCAGCCACGCCATATTGGGACTTGGCACGATCCTTGATTACGACAGCGAGGAGGAGAGCTATCTCATTAAGTTTGACGGCATAGAGACGCCACGCAAGATATCATTTAAGATCAGACTTAGTAAGGTATCGGAGTAAGCATTTTTCAATGCTTACTCTTTTTTTGTAATAAAGTTACAAATTTTACCAAGAAAAAACTAAAATAATGACCAATTGACTATCTTTTGTTCAAAACCATATAATGTTTTCGTTAAGTTAAGCGCTTTACCAATTGTAACTAAAAGAGATAGTCGGAGGATGATATGAAAAAGAGGAATGAATGGGTTAAGCGATTCGCCGCCGCAGGACTTAGTCTTGCCGTTCTTGTGGGAGTGCCGGGCGTAAGTGCCTATGCTACCACAAATGAGGCTCTAGAACTTGCTACAGAGCTTGATGAAGAGCCTAAGGAGGACCTTGTCACCACTGAGGAGGACGGCGTTCCGGTTCCTGAGGATGAGGACACTGAGGAAGAAATCCTTGTTGAGCCTGATGCTCCTAAAGAGGTTGTAGGCGGAGCACAGGAGGAAGAGCCTGCCTTAGAGGAACAGGATGAGAAAGCATCTGAAGATCCTGAAGAGGAAACGGAAGAAGTTTCTGAGCAGGAAGAAGATGCAGAAGAAACAGAGGAAGATGCAGAAGAGGCAGAAGAAGAGGAAGAGGAAGAGATCCTCATAGAGGAAGATCTTACAGCCACTCTTATGGCTGTTGAAGCATCAGATCCTGTATCTGACAGCAAGAAGGCGGCCATGGACAGACAGCAGCAGTTCCTTGATGACACAATTTTCATTGGGGATGACAACGTAACAAGACAGTCAATTCATGACGGTGCGATCCTTCACGCATTCTGCTGGAGCTTTGACACCATTGTTGAGAATATGGATGCTATTGCAGATGCGGGCTTTACTGCAATCCAGACATCTCCAATAAATGAAGTTATAGCAACCAATACTGCCATGACACTTTACGGAAACGGCTATTGGTATTATCACTACCAGCCCACAGACTGGACCATCGGTAACTATCAGCTGGGCGACAGAGACGGATTCATCAGACTCTGCCAGGCTGCCAATGAGAGAGGAATCGGCGTTATCGTTGATATTCTTCCCAACCACACAACACCTACCAAGTCCCAGATATCAAGCTATCTGATGGACGCTGTAGGCGGTGAGTCCAACCTCTATCATAAGGGCGCCGGAAACATGGACTACAACAACCGTGTCAGCGTAACCTATGACATTATGGGCGGACTTCCCGATGTTGATACCGAGAGTGCAGACTTCCAGGAATACTTCTATGCATACCTTATGGACTGCATCAACTGCGGTGCAGACGGATTCCGTATCGATACAGCCAAGCACATTGCACTTCCCGATGACGGAGTTCCTTCATCCTATGCAGGCGAAGAGAGCAGAAACAATTTCTACCCCAACATGAAGGCTGCCATTGATGAGTACTCATCAGAGTCCGGCAAAAAAGACTACGATGACCTTTTCGTATACGGCGAAGTTCTTCAGGGCAGCACAGCAAGACTGGCTGCTTACCAGGATATGCTGGGCGGTACAACAGCAAGTAATTACGGAAGCAAGCTTCGTACAGCGCTTTCATCCAATAACCTCTCAGTTTCAAATCTTGAGAGCTATGATCTGTCTGATGACGGAGAATATATCGCAAACAGCAACAAGCTCGTCACCTGGGTTGAGTCACATGATAACTACATGAATGACAGTGAGGCCTGCTATAAGCTCATAAACGATGAAGATACTGTTCTGGGCTGGGCTATCGTTGCAGCAAGAAAGGACGGAACACCTCTGTTCTTCTCAAGACCTGCAGGAAGCAGCGCAAGCAATCCCTTTGGTGAGAACGTTATCGGTATTGCAGGAAACGATCTCTTTAAGTCACCTGAAGTTAGTGCCGTAAACCATTTCAGAACAGAGATGGCAGGTAAGGGAGAGATCCTTTCAAATCCCGGTGACAGCCATGTACTTCTCATTGAGAGAATTGCAGATGGCGCAGAGAATGCCGAAGGTGCGGTTATTGTAAATGCTGCTACAGAGCCCATCGTAATAAAGGGCGCAACAACTCTTGCTGACGGAACCTACGTAAACAACGTGGAGGGAAGCAGCGACGTATTTGTAGTAACAAACGGCAACATCGAGGGTATCGTAAGAGCCGAGAGCGTAGTTGTTCTCACAGATGCTACAGCGGGCGATTACACACTGGTTCACTTTAACAACACAGGCTTCTGGGGACAGGTTAATGCCAGCGTTTCTGTAGGCGGAGCTGTAACAGAGCTTGAGGGCCTTAACGAGAATGATGACTGGTTCCGCTTCTATGTTTCAGGAGAGGACTTTGATATTTCTTTTAACGACGGAGAGGGCAACAGCACAGGTACATACCATGTAGCTCAGGGCAAAGAGAGCTTTATCACACCTGAAAAGGCAGGGGTAATCTATTCTTCCAAGGCTGAAGCCTATGAAGCTCTTGGTATCACCATCAAGAACGTTTACTTCTTTAACTCAGAGCTTTGGAGTGACATCAAGTTCTACTCCTGGACCGACGACGGTTATCAGATCACCGGAGAATGGCCCGGCAAAAACGTAACCGACGAGGGCGGCTACTGGTACAGAGCTGACGTGAAGGTTCCTGCAGGCAGTGAAGATTCCTTCAATGTGATCTTTAACGCAGGCGGATCACCTCAGACCGAGAACATTACTATTAACGGAGATAAGATTTACTTTGCGATAAACGAAGGCCAGAATGATGGCAACAGAGTAGTCACAGGCTTTGCTTCCAAGGCAGAGGCAGAGGAGTTCCTCGGTCTTTCAGCCAACATGACAACCGTTCATTTCTACAACAGTGAAGGTTGGGATGTAGTAAGTGCTTATACCTGGGAGCCCGAGAGCTTTGGCGGATGGCCCGGAACCGTTGCAACAGATGAGGGAGATGGCTGGTGGACAATCGTAATGCCCAAGGCAGTTGGCTTCCCTATCATCTTTAACGACAACGGAGTTGGAAGTCAGACAGGAAATATGTCTGTAAACAGCTTAAATGAGAGATACATTGCAAACGGTAAGAATTACGCATCCAAGGATGCAGCTCTTAACACACCTGTTGTGAAAGAGGAATATACTACAATTTACTATTACGACACCAATGAATGGAGTGGTGATGGTTCACTGTATGCCTATATCTGGTCCAATAACGCAGATTACAACAACACCATCGGTGGCTGGCCCGGAGCTGAGCTTAAGCTTGGAAGTGACGGACTCTACCATGTGGATGTTCCTACCAATGCCATTGAGAACGGTGACCTTAATCTGATCATCAACCAGGAAGGAAGTAACCAGCTGGCTGATAAGAAGATCGCAGATACAGAGCATGTATACTTTAACACCAAGGATACCAACGGTTACTCAACAGCCAAGGAGGCAATCGGAGACAACGAGCTTGTTATCCCCGAGAGCGGAACCTATACAACGATCTATTACTCAGATGATAAGAACTGGTTCCCTATCAATGCCTATATCTATGATGCTAACGGAGTATATAACAACGCCATCGGCGATTGGCCCGGAGCTGAGATGAAGCTTGGAAGCAACGGCTTCTATCACACTGACGTGCCTACACAGTACATCCTGGACGGCGACCTTAGACTTATCATTAACGGAAACGGTGCTCAGCTCGGCGATAAAGAGCTTACAGATGTAGACCACGTTTATTTCATCACATCCGAGACCAAGGGCTATGAGTCAGCAGAAGCTGCTCTTGCCGCAAAGGGCGAGGGTACAGAACCTCAGGCTCCCGAAGAAGGAAACGAAGGCGGAAACTCAGAGTCAGGAAGCGGCAATTCCGGATCAGGAAGTGGCTCGGGAAGTGGTTCCGGAAATGGTAATACCGGATCCGGAAGTAACACAGGAAGCGGAAGCACAGGATCAGGAAGCACCTCCGGAAGCGGAAGCAATTCCGGCTCAGAAAGCAGCTCAGATTCAGGAAACAGTTCAGATTCAGAAAGCACCTCAAATGAGTCTTCAGCTCCTTCAGAGTCTTCTTCTCAGACTACGACTCAGAGTGCGGCAGGAGCTTCACTTCAGGCAGATGCCGGAACACAGGTGACAGCAGATGCAGCTGCTCAGGTGCTGGGCGCAACCAGAAGCGGCGGAAGCTCTTCAGTTAAGAAGAGTGCAGGAACCACTAAGGCAACTTCTGAAACCACTGAAGAAACAGAGCAGGAAGAGGCTGCAGAGGAAGAGACCACAGAAGAAACAGAAGTAGCAAAAGAGGAAGCTCCCGCAGAAGAGCAGATTGAAGAACCTGCTGAGGAAGCTACTGAGGAAACAACAGAAGAGGCTGCTGCAGATATAACTGATGAGGAGACTGCTCTTACAAACGGAGTTGATAGCACTTCTTCAAACACACTTCCCATTGTGATCGCAGTTGTAGCAGTAGTGCTGGCTGCAGGAGCAGGCGCCGGTGTTTACTTAACAAAAATTAAGAAGTGATCGGCTAATTTAATTGAGAAAAACATCATATAAGTTTATAATCAAGAGGGTGCCTTTTCAGGCACCCTTTTTGAGAATTGACAATGCAGGTAATATAAAATATAATTGTACACAATCTAATATATTTTGATTTGTTACCCGATTGTATACATGGAGGAATGTATTAATGGTTTTATATTATATCTTTGTCATTTTGATAGGACTTCTTTATATAGCATTTCTTGAACTTTCCAAAAATGTTATCGCCGGCTGGATAGTTGGAATAATTGCCACAGTGGCCATGCTGGTATACAGAAGTCGTTTTTACAAAAATGAAAAGGGAGCCAGGCAGACACTTATTGCCTTTGCACTTTTTGCCCTTGTTCTTGTTGTCAATTACGTACTTACCGGACCTCCCGCAAAAAGAGTCCCCGCAGTTGACAATAAAAATCCCGATGTGACCGAAGTTATTGAGATCGATCAGGGACAGCTGACAGGCGTTTATAACGAGGATCATTCAGCCAGGGTTTACGCAGGTATTCCCTATGCCAAGGCACCTGTGGGAGATCTCAGGTTCAGAGAGCCCCAGGCTCCTGAGGGATGGGATGGCGTTAAGGCTTTTGATCATTTCGGACCCATGGCCATGCAGCAGAGAGGCTCTGTAGCCTTTGATTCCCTTTCACACATTTTGGGCTGGCATGATTATCAGGTTAAATTCGGTGATGAGTATGTTGAGGAAGTCAGTGAAGACTGCCTTTATCTCAATGTCTTTACTCCCGGAGAGGAACCTGAGGAACTCCTTCCTGTTATTTTCTACGTTCACGGAGGATCCCTTACCACAGGCCAGAGCTCATACTCAGAGTACAGAGGTGAGGATCTTGCATCCAAGGGAGTTATATTTGTAAACTTTGCCTACAGACTCGGAGTCTTCGGATATTATGCGGCCGATGATCTCAAGGCAGAATCACCTAACGGAACCACCGGTAACTATGGACTTTTAGACCAGGTTGCAGCACTTCAGTGGGTTTACGACAACATAGAAGCCTTTGGCGGTGACAAGAATAAGATCACCATCGCAGGAGAGTCAGCAGGAGCTTCAAGTGTAAATGCTCTGTGTGTATCTCCTCTTACTGAAGGACTCTTTAGATATGCCATTGCAGAGTCCAGCGGAATTGTTCCCAAGGAACCTTTCCACACCTTCAGATATTACGAGGATGCTGTGGAGACAGGAGACGAGGTCAGAAGAGAGTTTGGCGTTTCATCATCGGCTGAACTCAGAAATATCCCCGCATCCGAGCTTGTGACCACAACAACCCAGAATTCATCAATGACTGTAGACGGTTATGCAATTGTTGAGCAGCCTTATCTCACCTATGAGAAGGGAGAGAACCATGAGCAGGCGCTTTTAAACGGCTTTAATGCAAAAGAGGCAGATGCTTTCCTCTTAAACACCAAGGCTACCAATGACAATTATGTGGAGCTTCTTGCTGAGGACATGAAGGATTATGCTCCTCAGATGGCAGAGGTTGTTCCTGCCAATCTTCCTCAGAGAGACCAGCATTTTATTATTGATGCTCTGGGAGAAGCCAAGGGTTCTCTTAACGTAGCCTACAGCGCAATGTGGTTTAGCTATTCACACTATGTGTGGAACAATTACATGGTAGAGCAGGGACGACCTGCCTACGAGTACTACTTTACCAAGACCAATAATATACTTTCCAACTATCACGCAGGTGAGATTCCCTATGCCTACGGCAATCTGTGGAGACATCCCGGTCTCTATGACGAAGAGGATTACAAGCTTTCACAGATCATGCAGAGCTACTGGGTAAACTTTGCCTACACAGGTAATCCCAACGGATCTCTTTTGACCGATGAAGGAGCCGATTCGGGAGAGATGCTTCCCGTCTGGGAGATGAGAGAGCCCGGGCAGGATAAGCTTCTTGAGCTTAACACAGACATTAAGATGATCGATGATCCCAATACGGAGATCTACGAGGTTATCGACGAGTTCATGGATAGTGCAGCCAAGTGATGGTTGTGAGGTTGATCAAATAACCAACAAGGAAGACTGAGCATTGAAAGAACGAAGCCTTAAGAGAACCATTATAGTAATCAGCTTTATTATAGTGTTTTTGCTGGGAATCTATTATTTTATCGGGAGACCAATGATAGCCTTTGTGGGCGATCTTGAGGGATTTCAGGAATATGTGGACAGCAAAGGCATCTGGGCGTTACTGGTCTTTGGAGGTTTCGTTTTTTTTCAGACTGTTTCAAACTGCATCCCGGGACTTCCCTTTTATCTTGCGGCGGGCTTTGTCCTTGGCGGGATCAAGGGAGCGATCCTCTGCGACATTTTTGCAACTCTCGGAAATACCGCAGCCTTTCTTCTGGGCAGAAAGTATGGCAGAAACCTGCTCTTATA
>JAEEGI010027693.1_pt1 | contig 10828 bp, 9 predicted proteins | sample 8958751 | NCBI WGS metagenome assembly JAEEGI01 (sample SAMN16246545, study PRJNA631951) | gut metagenome | biome: gut microbiome; feature: rumen; material: KS-attached | host: Bos | place: Iran: Karaj | collected 2018-10 | reverse complement strand
GCGCCGGAAGGCGCCATCATTTCCATGCCCCTGAGGGCTGCCGGGAATACCCGGATGAAATCTTTTCTCATCGGCGCGCTAAGCGGCATCGTCGAGCCCATCGGCGGCGCACTGGTGCTGCTGCTGGCTACTGCCGTCATCGGCATTATGCCTTACATGCTGGCTTTTGCGGCGGGCGCCATGCTCTATGTCGTCGTCGAGGAACTGGTCCCGGAGTATTCCGAAGGGAAGCACTCCAACGTGGGCACCATCGGCTTTGCGCTGGGATTCGCCCTCATGATGGTGTTGGACGTTGTACTTGGATAATTTTTTCATAATATCGCTTGCGATATAAAATATAATCCTTATATTTGCATCGTGAACGATATAAATGAAAAATTGATATGGAAAAGATTTACGATTTCAAAGCCCTGAACAACAAGGGTGAAGAAGTGGACTTCAAGCAGTTCGAAGGCAAGGTGCTGATGATTGTGAACACGGCGTCCAAATGCGGATTTACCCCTCAGTACGACGGTCTGGAGGAGCTGTACCAGCGCTACAAGGACCTGGGACTGGTCATCATCGGCTTCCCCTGCGACCAATTTGCCCATCAGGAACCCGGTTCCAACGAGGAGATTGCAGAGTTCTGCCGCCTCAATCACGGCGTCACCTTCCCCCTCATGGCCAAGATCGAAGTGAACGGGGACAACGCCCACCCCATCTACAAGTATCTGAAGAAAGCCGCGTCCGGTGTCTTCGGCGGCTTCATCAAATGGAATTTCACCAAGTTTCTCATCAGCAGGGACGGAACCGTCATCAAGCGGTACGCTCCCACCATCGAGCCTAAAAGAATGGAAAAGGACATTCAGGACATGTTGTAATGAAAGAAGAGTTTTTGCTTGACAATCAGCTTTGTTTCCGGCTGTACACGGCATCGCGTCTTCTGACGCAGGCCTACCATCCGCTGCTCTCGCAGCAGGGACTCACGTATCCGCAGTATCTGGTGCTGCTGGTCCTGTGGGAGAAAGACAAGCAGCCGGTGAATGACATCGCCCGGCGGCTGTATCTGGAGACCAACACGGTAACTCCGCTGCTGCAGCGCATGGAAAAAGAAGGCATCCTCCTTCGCACAAAGGGGAAGAAGGATGCCCGGCAAATGATTGTATCCCTGACGGCAAAAGGAAAAATGCTGCAGGAAAAACTCTCCGATGTGCCCATGACCCTGGGGAAGGCTGTCCTCTGCGGCAGCGTCACTCCCGAATCGGCCCCCAGCCTCTTTACGATGCTGGACGACATCATCGGCAAACTCAGCGAGCCTACTCCCGTGAAAAAATGAGTACGCAGCTGATGGCGGCCACGATACCGATGCACTGAGGCACGGTGGGCACCGCTGCGTAGAGAATCAGGGAGATCACGCACATGATGACAGGTGCGCAGGCATCTGCCAGCGGGGCAATCACCATGGCCTTGCCGTAACGGTTGGCATAGACCAGGGTAAAGGCTCCGATAGCGTTGAGAATCTGAACGAAAAACACCTTTGTTAGCTCCGGCCAGGCTTCCGCAGTGATTGCTTCGCCGGAGTTTTTGCCCATTATAAGGGCCACCGGAATGAGCACCACGGCCGAAAGGGCCATGTACACGAAGACGCTCTCTGCATCCGGCGTATTGTTGTTGGCCAGCTTCATGACAAAGGCCTGTACGCCCCAGCAGATAAACACCACGGAAGCATAGACAATCCAGACCCAGCTGCTTACGGCTCCGTCCGTATTGTCCGGAAGGGCGAAGCATACAAGCGCCACAAAGGCGAGCACGATCCCCACGATTCCCAGCCGGGATACCTTTTCCTTCAGGAAGGTGGCCGACAGCAGCACCGTCACGATGGGAGCGACGGAAATCATCGGCATCACCAGGTAGGCGGGCGCGTAGTCCAGGGCCAGGAAGAGCACCAGCTGTCCGCCGGCACCCAGCAGGCCTACACCCATGCTGAGGAGGGCCGCCTTCGGCCGCACGTCCCATTTGAAGCGGATATTCACCAGGGCGACGAGGGCGCAGGGGACCATGCTCAGCGCCCAGACTACATAGACCATGGTCTTGGGCAGGGTGGTCTGGTCGCTGAAGGCGCCCCAGATACCCCAGGTAACCATGGTGATAATGGCATACAGTAGCCAGTTGTGTTTCTTGTTTTCCATTCTATTTCACAAAGGATGCAATGATTCTGCCCCATTCGTCGTTCTCACGGATTCCCGTGAAGGCATCGCTGCCGGGGCCCCAGGCATAGACGGGCACCGCAATGCCGTTGTGGCTCTCGCTGGCGAAGAAAACGCCAATCTCGCCCTTCGCGAGATCACCGTCCTGAAGGGTAAGGCAGCCGGTGGAATGGTCGGCCGTCACAACTACGAGCGTGTTACCGTCGGCCGCAGCCCACTCCAGCACGTCGCCGATGGTACGGTCGAAGTCCAGCATTTCTTCCATGGCCTTGCCGATGTCGTTTCCATGCAGCCAGTCGTCGATGCAGGAGCCTTCCAGCATCATGACAAAACCATTTTCACCGCTCTCCGCGGAGAGGAGGTCCAGGCCGCGGCGTACGGTATTGCGGTAAAGGTCTCCGCGCTCCTCAGCCACGGGAAGGTTGTCGGGGGCCAGGATGCCGATGACGGGAAGTCCGGCATTCATCAGCTGCTCTTCCGTCAATGCCACGGTATAGCCTTTTTCCGCCATTTCCTTCGAAATGTCACGGCCGTCCTTGCGATTGACGGTGAACCAGTCCAGACCGCCGCCGCAGATATAATCTACGCCGCAGTCCAGATAGTCGGCAATGAGGTCGTCCTGGTTGTAGCGGTATTCATTGTGGCAGCAGAAATCGCAGGGGGTGGCATCGGCCAGATGGCAGGTTACGGCGACGCCGGTCTTTTTGCCCAGCTGCCGCGCTTTCACCAGCACGGACGGCAGATCGGTAGAGTCGGCGGCAGTGCCCACATGACTCTCGGCCGTCTTTACGCCGGCGGCGAGAGCCGTCCCGCCCGCACCGGAATCTGTGATGAGGCGGTCCGTGCAGTAAGTGCGGGACAGGCCGATGTAAGGGAACAGGTCCAGGTTGAGCTTTCCCTTGTTCAAGACCCAGGCGCAGCTCACCTGTTCCAGGCCCATTCCGTCACCAATCATGATGATGACATTCTTCACCGGCGCGGACGCGGCAGGCATCGCTACCTTCGCCGTTTCATAAGTGCGGGGCGTCGAGTAGTACTGCAAACCCTGCCCGGAAGGCTGGCAGGAAAGAGCAACGAGAGCGAAGCCGACTCCAGCGAGCCGGCTTCGTACGGTTGAGAATAAACGCATTACAGCGTGCATGTCAAAGTAACTTTCTGCATATCCTTGTTACCCCAGGACGTAACCTGGATCGGGGCATTCGGAATCGCCGGCAGGTCTGCGCGGGGAATTCTGTATTCAATATGTGCGCCAGACTCGTCCACAACGCCCTTGCACTGGATATTGGCGAGCGTACAGGTTGCAGGCAGGCATTCGGCCCCCTCGGCGGGAGCCTCGATGATGGCATTGTCGCCGTAAGGGAAGAAGAAGCCGATGAAGTCGTAAGGACCGTTGGAGTTCAGGGTGACACCGTTGGTGGGATCACCGTCGATCTCCAGGGCGATGTAGAGGTAACCGCTACCGTTCCAGATGGCGCTGTAGCGGCCGCCCGTGTTTCTGTACACGTAGAAGTACAGGTAGTTGGCGTCGGATGCGGCCTTGAACATACCGCAGTTTTCTTTGCAGATACCGTCATAGGCTACCCAGTCGGAGAAATCGCCGTCCAGGGTGATGGCCTTGGGCTCGCCCTGGTAGGCCAGGCAGTGGTTGCTGGCGGGAGCGCTGCCACCGTGGAAGCCTTCCTCACCGTTCCAGGTTTCGCCTTCCACATACTGGGTGTTGACATAGGCGCCATAGGTGTAGGAACCGCCGTTGAAGACAGCCTCGTTGGGCTTGTTGAAGCCGAACTCGTACTTCATGACGTCGCCGTCCACCTCTTTGTGCTCGAAGCCTTCGAGGTCCCAGCAGGCCATGTTGGCCACGCCCTTCTGCATGAGCCAGATGCCGTACATCTTGTCATACTTGGCGCCGGCCCAGTAGCCGTCGGAACCGAAGCCGCCCTGGTTGTCGCAGTTGTCGAAGCAGAGCATCAGACGGTGGGCGTAGTTGAGGGTCTCGTCGGTCTTGATGTTTTCGTTGGTCTTGTCAACCTCTACATAGTAGTAGAGCTTGTCGGCGGTCTCGTGCATCTTCATCGTCTTGATGGCGCCGTCGCCGGCGATGGAGGGAACGGACTTCCACTCGGAGAAGTCACCGTCGATATTGATTTCCACCTCGGGAACGGCCGGGATTTCCTCACCGTTCTTGACGACCTGCGCCAGGGAACCGCCGTAGGGGAGGTAGCCCATGATGGCGTAGTCGCCGTCCTGGATGTCGAAGCCCAGGCCGATGACATTGCCCAGTCCGCCGGGATAGGTGGAGTAATCCATGGCGCACTCGTAGTAGTTGTCCTTGCCGGCGAAGGTGAAGGTCGGGGACACCTCGGCGGAAGTCCAGGAACCGGACCACACGTTGGGATCGGTGCCGGTGTACTTGTAGTAGGAAGAGCTGATGGCGCACCATTCGCCACCGGCGGAAATCTTGCCTTCCAGCATGTAGTCGATGGCGGGCTTGTTCCACTTGTGGTAGTAACCGTCGGCCTTGCTGTTGTCGCCGTCGAAGTAGAAGTGGGCGCGGAGCTTGCCGTCGGCCACACCCTTGGCGATGGCGTCGTCGGTGAGTTCGAGGAGGACGTAGAGCTTGTCCTCGTAGAAGACCTTGGCGCTCTTGATGCCGGCGTATTCGGCGCCGTCGGGGCAGGCGATCTCGGTCACGTAGTCGCTGGGCAGGTTGGCCCATTCGGTGATCTCACCGTCCACGGTCACGGGAGCGGGCTTGGGAACGGTGATGGTCAGGGCGGTCACCTTACCGAACTGGGTTCCGGCGAGGGATGCGGTGATGACGGCCTTGTAGGCTACCTCGGGGGTCAGGGCGTCCTTGTCCACGGTGAGGGTGGCGGTCGCTTCTGTGGTACCCTTGGCGACGACGACCTCGGCCGGGAAAGTCATGCCGGCCATGTTGTTGGTGGCGTCGGTAGCCAGGGCGATGGTCACGTCGGCGGGGACGGGTACGTCGGAGGTAACCTTGAGCGTCGCTTCCGTCTCAGAGACTGCGGTGGAAGTGAAAGTGAACTGAACGGGGGAACCGCTCGGATTCAGGATGGGATTCTCCTTCTCCTTTTCGCAGGAGGAGAAGACAGCGGCTGCCATGACAGCAACAGACAGGTAGGTGAACAATTTTCTCATGGTGTATTAGTTAAAGATTTGTTATTGCTTGATATCGGCCTGGTATTGGATTTCCTGGCCGGAGACCAGGTGGTCACAGACAATGGAGGGCTTGGAGGCCAGGGTGGCCTTGCAGGGGATGACGAAAGTTTTGGTCTCTCCGGGCATGAGGGTGCGCAGGTTGAAGCTGCCCCTGACGCCTTCCACGGCGACGAAGGCATCGCGGTAGATGGGCGCGACACCTACGTTGGCGATTTCGACCTGGACGCCTTCTCCGGCCTTGACCTGGAAGTCACGGATCTCGAAGCGGTAGCCCATGGACATGGCGGCCTCGGTGATGCGCTCGACCGACTGCTTGCCGGGCTGGTCATTGCCGATGATGAAGCTCATGTGCACCTTGGCCACGACATCCTCGAACTTGCGGCCGTACATGCCGGCCTTGTCCAGGACGTGTTTCTGGTCATAGTCGGAATAGTAGCTGAACTCGCCGCCGGCAGGACCCACCTTATAGCGGTCCTTGCCGAAGAAGGACCATCCGGACCAGTTGTATCCGTCCCAGTCCTCGCACATGAAGGAGTCGTCGAAGTTGCCGAAATGCAGGTTCAGCAGGTCTTTCTGCTTGTGGAAGGGGGCGTATTTACTGTCGGAGGCGTCGATGGAGAAGAGCCAGGGCGTATCCTGGAACCACTCGTCCATCTTGGGCAGGAACTGCGCCTGGAATTCGTGGGAAGGGAAGGTGCGGCCGATGACGCAGGGCCCGTCGTAGATGTGATACTCGGCCCAGAGGCCGAAGCCGATCTCGACGAAAGCCAGACGGGGATCCTTGTCGTATCTTTCGGCGAAACGACGGTGGAATTCCATGTGGAAGCGCTGCAGCTCATCGCAACGCCAGTCCGGGAACTCCGTGTTACGCCCTTCGCTCTTGGCATTGGTGGCTTCGTAGCCCGGCCAGGACTTGATGTAGGCCGGCACGGCGCAGGAATACCCGGGATAGGTATAACGGAACCGCACGACGACCTGGTGCCCGCGGGCGGCGGCTTCTTTCAGGAGCTTGTCCATCGGGGCCCAGTCATACACGTCCTTTTCCTTGCAGACGTCACTGTAGAGCATGTAGGCATACTCCAACTGCACGTAAGACTTCTTGACGGAACCGCTGGTATTCCACAGGACGATACCGGTCATGGGCTGCACGTGCGTGATGGCCGACTGCAGCGCCACGCGGGTGCCGTAGTTCTCGCTGACGGGAATCTCGGGTTCCACTTCCGGCTCTTGCTTTTCACCGCAGGAACAGGAAACCAGGACAAACGCTATGAAGAAAAGAATCCGTTTCATGTCTAGTCCTTGATCATATAGTCGTCCAGACCCTTGAAGTCGTAGCGGTACAGATAGGAAGTGGAGCCGTAGTCGTCGCCGATCCAGACGCAGCTGTGGGCGTGGTCCACGTAGATGGATTCGGGATTCTCGATACCCTTGCAGGAGTAGAAGCCCAGCAGGGTCTCTCCGTCGCCGGTGAGGGCAAAGAAGCGGCGGGATTCGGAGTCCACGATCCAGAGCCAGTCGGTGAGGGGATCGTAGCTGAGGCCGGCAATTTCGGTGATCACGGGATATTTCTCCCGCAGGCCGATTTTCTTGACGACTTCGCCGGTCTTGAGGTCGCAGCAGAAGAGGTAGGAGCCGGTCTGCGTACCGCAGTAAACCTTCCCGTCCTTGTAGTAGGTGAGGCCTTCGAGGCCGGAGTTGCCGAAATTCTTGGCGTCGGCGATGGTGAACAGGCCCTTCACGCCCTTGTAAGTGGATGACTTGAAGATGTTGCCGATGTCGTCCTTGTCGATCTGGCAGACGCTGGCAGGCTCTCCGCCGATGAGCAGGTCTCCCGTGTCGTAGTTGACGGAGATGCCCTCGGAGTCGATGGAGGATCCGCTGGTGGTCTTGAGACCTGCTTTTCCCAGCAGTTCGCCTTCCAGGGAAAGACGGGCGATTTCGCCGTCGTCACCTACGGTCCAGAGAAAGGTCTTGTCGGAACTGAGGCACAGGCCGGACAGTTCGTTGAACTTGACGGTATATTTGGTCCGGTTGCCCATTTCAGGCATCCTGGGAGCGGGACCGTCGTAAGGCTTGAGACTGGAGGTGATGTCTCCCAGGTCCAGGGTCTTTCCAGCTTTTAACTTGATGTTGTCCTCGTAAGTGTAGATTTCGGTCCACTCGTCGCCCTTTCCCACGTAGAGGGAGAGGCCGCCGTCCATGGTAATGCCGCCGGGGAACCAGACGTTAACCTTTTCCCCGCTCTTGACGCTGACCTCCCGGAAGGGATAGCCGTCGTTGGAGACCTTGACGAAACTGGTCTGGGCCGTGGAGTGGGAGTTGGTGTACGACGTGAAACGAAGGCCGCCGCGGTCGGCGCCGGCGATGGAGACGCGGTCGTAGTCGCCCGTCACCGTGAAGGAGATAAGGGCCGATGCGTCGTCGAAGGCGAAGGTCTTCCCCTGCAGGTAGGCCTGGGCCAGGAGGATATCGGCCTTGGTGAAGACGGTGGTGGCGTCCATGAGGCCGTCCTCTTCCTTGACGACGGAGGCGGGATAGGCGGCGTACAGATAGTCAGGGGCCGATATGTATTCCATCATCTCGGTGCCCAGCCGGAGCGTGGCGGTCTTGCCGTCGGCGGAGATGTCGGAGGCCTTCAGGGTGAAGGTCTTGGCGGCGGGGCCGTAGGAGCCGTGGACGTAGATTTGGTCTCCGGCTTCCCATTTGCCCTTCATGGGAGAAACCGTGAAGCTGTAGTCGCCTGCCTTGGGTTTTCCGTCATCCTTGATCTCCTCTTTATTGTCGGTGTCCACCACGTCCGGGTTGTTCTCGGAACAGGAGTGGCAGCAGGGGAGCAGCATCAGGGATGCGGCCAGGGTAAGGATGGATATATAGTTGCTTTTCATGTTTTGTATTTTATACTGCAGGCGCGTAACCGCTTTCTACTTTTCCGTCGGCGGTTACGACAAAGTAAACGGGTGTCATGTTAAGGTCGAAAACGGAGCTGCCGTTTTCAGGGAAGAGGTATTCCCAGCCGGGGACAGCGGGCTGAGGGCCGTAGCCCAGGCACACTGCGAGTTTTCTGGTTCCGCTCCACGCCGGGGATCCGGCCAGCTTTTCCAGCGCTTCGCGGCAGGAAGGGCATCCCAGGTCCAGGACCAGCACCAGCGTGCGGGTTCCGAAGCGGGAACAGCCCGGGACGAGGGCTTCGCTTCCTTCCTGATTGTATTGGATCCATTCCAGCTTCTGCAGGAAGGGATTGTTGGCTTCCAGGTCCAGGATTCCATCGGCCATCATCCTTTCCACGGCTTTGCCGTAGAGCGCGGCGTTGCGGGCGGGGGAGAGGATGGAGTAGAAGGCGCCGTCCATCCATTCGGAATGGACGTAGTAGGAGACGGGATCCTCGGATAGTTTGTCAAAGAGGACGTCCAGGGCGGCGAGCGCATCTTCTTCCGGGGCCGATGCGGCCAGCTCGGCAAAGTCGGCGAACTGCTCCTGGGCGGCATCCATGTCGGTGCAGTCGATGCTGCGGTTGTTCCAGTAGGAACGCACGTCCGTTGCCTGGCACCCCGTCAGGAGCGCCAGACAAACTGTGAACGTGCCCAAGTATTTCATGAGAAAAAACTACTTCGTGGTGGTGACTTTCATCAGGTGGGCCCAGCCGTTGCCTTCGCCCTCGTCAACGGAAGCGTTGGGCAGGTTGGAGAGCTCGTTCCAGCCACCGTTGCCATAGAAGCGCATGCCGGTGTAGAAGACGTCTCCCATCTTGTGCTCGGCGGGAACGGCGTTGTCGAAGAGCTCGCGGGCCAGCAGGATTTCGTACTCGTTGCCAGCGCCTTTACCGATCACCAGACCGCCGGTGGAGGGGATCAGCTCTTTCCAGCCTTCCTTCTGTTTACCGTCTTTTTCGATCATCGTGCGGAAGTGCAGGGTGCCGGCGAACTCGCCGAAACCGCCGTTCTGGTCTCCCAGGGCGCCTTCCACGATGAAGTCATAGCCGTCCAGGGAATAGCTCTTGTAACCGCTGGTGAATTCGCCGTCGGTGTTGAGATTCAGGCGGATAGGGAGTTCCTCTTTGTTCTCCAGCTGCTCGTTCAGCACCTGGCTGTTGTACTTGATGTAGTAATAGACGAAGTCGGCGTCGGCGCAGCAACGAATTTCGTTGACGGCGTCCCAGGGGGAGTTGGGATCGTTCTTGGCGACGGAGACGACTTTCGGGTCCAGGGCGGCCCAGTCCTCGAACTTGCCGTCGATCTGGACGGCGATGCCCTTTGCCTTTTCTTTCTTACCTTTCTCATCGGTGTCCTTGCCCGTTTTGCCGCAGGAGAAAGAGAGTGTGGTGGCAAGCATGAGTGCAATGATGCTAATGCGTTTCATGACAGGTTAAGTGTTAAACAATTATGCTAAAGTGTAAATGTGTAAAGTTCGTTATAACCGGTGGTCTCGTCCCAGATGTCCTCGTTGGCAATGCGGATGGAGAAGTACGGATTGCTGCGAAGGCTCTCGCTGGGATCCGGAAGGTTCAGGGAGAGGGTCATCTCTCCGGAAATACCGGAAGGCAGGGTGAAGGTCTGGTCGATGGTCACGTTCTGTCCGGGCATCCAGTAGCGGGGATCGGAATTGAGCGGGTAGGTCTTGACCACTTTGCCGCTTTTGTCGCTGAGGACGAATTCGGCGTCGCGGGGATTCTGAACGGGGGAGAAGCCCTCGTTGTGGAGATTCAGGACCACGCGGAAGGATTCGCCGGCGGCGGGGGAGCCGGTGAACTGACCCTTGTCCAGGACGTAGCGGTAACCCAGGCGGCGCTGCAGCTCGTCGTAGCAACCTTCGGTCTTCCAGCGGTTGATGACACTGGGGTGGTAGGAGATGTTCAGGTAGGTGAAGTGGTTGGCGGCCATGTCGGCCAGTACGCCGCGCGCAGCCTTGGCTTCTCCCTTTTCGCAGTGGCAGTAGTCGGAGAGGCCGCAGGTCTCGCCGCCCATGATGGTGTAGGCCGATTCGGCCTCCCAGAGCTTGCGGTCGGTGGAGTTTCTGTAGGTGCCCGTGTCGTTGGAGTCGGCCAGGTAGCAGTCGTTGTGACCGCCCAGGCGGGACTTCGGCGTGGGCTGGTGCGCGGTGGCGCGGGTTATGGTGTCGGCGAGGGAAACGCCGAACAGGCTCATCTTGAAGGCCGGAGTGCGCAGTTCGATCTGGCGGTTCTCCGGGACGGCGTCCAGCAGGGCTTCAACGACGGCCTTGCGGGATGCGTCAGTCTTGAAATTGTCGGTATAATACCATTCGCCCCAGCTGCCGATGAAACCCGCCTGGACGACCATGATCACGTCATAGAATTCCTGGATAAGGGGTTTCACCTGCTCGATATGGCGGAGAACCTGCTCCGGAGTGGCGTCCCAGGGCTTGTCTTTCTCGTCAAAACCGTTGGAATAGCAGAAGCGGAGAATGCATTTGGCGCCGCCGTCACGCAGCGAGGCAAAACGGGC
>JAEEGI010027691.1_pt1 | contig 10829 bp, 5 predicted proteins | sample 8958751 | NCBI WGS metagenome assembly JAEEGI01 (sample SAMN16246545, study PRJNA631951) | gut metagenome | biome: gut microbiome; feature: rumen; material: KS-attached | host: Bos | place: Iran: Karaj | collected 2018-10 | reverse complement strand
CTGCCGAGACGGCGGCCCCTGCCCCCACCGCAGCGCCTACGGCCGCGCCCACGGAGGCGCCTGCGCCGGAGGAGTACCAGCTCCCTCGGGAGGCGGGCTGCAACCAGCTGTCCATCTACTGGACCAAGGATAAGATCGACATCGACACCAGCGACATGTGGATCTGGTTCAAGGGCAAGGACGGCAGGAGCTATCCCATGCACCCCTGCGATTACGGGGCCAAGGTGGTCATCAACGTGCCCGAGGACGTGGAGGAGGTGGGCTTCATCGTGCGCACCGGCTGCTCCGACGTGGGCAGCTCCAGCTGGGGCACGGCCACCAAGGACTTTGACGGGGACCGGTTCGTGAAGATGGAGGGCGGCGACCTCTCCATCTTCCTCAAATCCGGTGAGGAGACCATCTACTACAGCGAGGAGGGCGGCATGCATCTGCAGCAAAAGATGAACTTTAAGTTTGCGGGGATCGTGGCGGAGAACCAGATCAAGTACACCATCGAACCGGCGGCCCGGCTCACGTCCCTGGACCAGGTCCAGGTGAAGGTGAACGGCCAGCCCGTGGCCGTGGAGAAGCTGTCCTCCCTGAACAACAGCGTGATCACCGGCGTCGTCACCACCAAGGAAAAGCTGGACATCACGGCGGAATGCGTCGTGAGCATCGAAGGCTACGGCGAGAAGGTGGCGGTGCCCACGGCCATCTTCGATACCCCCGCCTTCGAGGCCATGTACACCTACAGTGGCGACGATCTGGGCGCGATCATCCATGACGATCATACCACCTTCAAGGTCTGGGCTCCCACGGCCAGCAAGGTGGTCCTGAACCTGTTCGAGGCGGGCGACGGCGGCACGGCCTACGCCACCGTGGACATGACCCGGGTCAACCAGGGCGTGTGGACGGTGGACTACGCCTGCGGCCACGGCACCTACTACACCTACACCGTCACCACGGCGGTGGGCACCCAGGAGGCGGTGGACCCCTACGCCCGGGCGGTGGGCGTCAACGGCAACCGGGGCATGGTCATCGACCTTGCGGCCACGGACCCCGAGGGCTTTAGGGACGAGAGCTTCGATCTGGGCCTCGCCTCCTATCGGGACGCCATCATCTGGGAGGTCCACGTCCGCGACTTCTCCAACCGGATCGCCGCCTCCCAGTACCCCGGCAAGTACCTGGCCTTCACGGAGACGGGCCTTACCAACGCCGCAGGCCTGCCCGTGGGCATCGACTACCTGAAGGAGCTGGGCGTGACCCACGTGCACCTGCAGCCGGTCTACGACTTCGCCACCGTGGACGAGACCACCTGCACCCAGTTCAACTGGGGCTACGATCCCAAGAACTACAACGCCCCCGAGGGCAGCTACTCCACCGACCCCTACCACGGGGAGGTGCGGGTGAACGAGTTCAAGCGGATGGTCCAGGCCCTCCATGAGAACGGCTTCGCCGTGGTCATGGACGTGGTGTACAACCACACCTATTCCCTGGATTCCTGCCTGAACCGGATCGTGCCCTATTACTACTACCGCTTCACCAACACCGGCGACGCCTCCAACGGCAGCGGCTGCGGCAACGAGACCGCCTCCGAGCGCCGCATGTTCCGCAAGTACATGGTGGACTCCGTGGTCTACTGGCAGACGGAATACCATATCGACGGCTTCCGCTTCGATCTCATGGGCCTCCATGACGTGGATACCATGCAGGCCATCGAGAGGGCCGTCCACAGGATCAACCCCCAGGCCATCCTCTACGGCGAGGGCTGGACCGGCGGCACCTCCACCCTCAAGGAGAATCGGCGGGCCGTCCAGGCCAACATCCGGGAGGTCAAGGCCTCGGAGGGGGCCATCGGCGGCGTGGCCGTGTTCAACGACGCCATCCGCGACGGCTTGAAGGGCAGCGTCTTCGATAACAAGGCCAAGGGCTGGATCAGCACCAACGCCTCCAAGACCACCGCCAACCAGGTCCTCTTCGGCGTCACCGGCGGTGACCACGCCGCAGGCGCTGGCTGGAAAGTGGACGACGCGTTGATGATCAACTACATGTCCTGCCACGACAACAGGACCCTTTGGGACATCCTTTCGAACGTGGAGCCCAAGCTGACCGACGAACAGAAGCTGGCCATGAACCGTCTGGGCGCCTCCATCATCCTCATGAGCAAGGGCACGCCCTTCTTCCTGGCGGGGGAGGAGATGCTGCGTACCAAGGGCGGCGACCACAACAGCTACAACTCCTCCGACGCGGTGAACAACATCGACTGGGAGGCCCTGACTTCCGACGGCGACGCCTATGCCATGATGCTCTATTACAAGGACCTCATCGCCCTTCGCAAGGCCAACCCCTGGCTGTATGACGGCGCCGTGACCGGCGAGGTTTTGGAGGACAACGCCATCGCCGCCAGCTATACCCTGGACGGGCAGCCGGTGGGCTACCTGGTGGCCAATCCCGGCGAGCAGCCCATGACCGCCGCCCTGCCGGAGGGCGAGTGGACGGCCCTTTGGGGCGCCACCGGCGACTTCACCGGCACCATCACCGTGGAGGGCAAGACCGCGGTGCTGCTGAAGAGCAAGTGATGGTTTGATCGGCCCCTTTGGGGCATACGATAGCGGGCAGCCATTGACAGGAAAGGGGCGGCCCGCTATACTTTTATGGAGAAACGAATCGAAAACAGGCGGAAAATGACCATGCTGGACCATGTGGAACGCTTCGATATGCAGCGGCCGCCCATGCGGCAGCACCTGCTCCCCGTAGCCTGGCTGCTGGCAGCCGGGACCCTGATCCCCCATAAAAACAAGCTGACGAAAACCGGCATGGAGGGCGTGAAGCCCCCCTATCTGCTGCTGTGCAACCATAACGCCTTCATGGACTTTTCCGTGGCCACGAAGGCCCTTTTCCCTCACCGGGGGAACTACGTAGTGGCCATCGACGGCTTCTTGAAGCGGGAATGGCTCCTCAGGCTCATCGGCTGCATCTGCAAGCGGAAGTTCACCCGGGACGTCACCCTCGTCCGCCAGCTCAAGCGGGTGGTGGACCGGGGCGATATCGCTATCCTGTACCCCGAGGCCCGCTACTCCCTCTGCGGCACCACGGCGGTGCTGCCGGAATCTCTGGGAAAGCTGTGCAAGCTTTTGAACGTGCCGGTGGTGACCCTCATCTGCCACGGCCACCATGTGAACTCCCCCTTCTGGAATCTGACGGATCGGAAGGTGAAGCCTACCGAGGCGGAGATGACCTGCCTGTTCACCCGGGAAGCGCTGAAGAAGGCCAGCGTGGAGGAGGTCAACGAGGCTATCGTGCAGGCCTTCCAATACGACGACTTTGCCTGGCAGAAGCAAAAGGGCATCCGCGTCACCTATGGGGGCCGGGCGGAGGGCCTCCAAAAGGTCCTCTATCAGTGCGCGCACTGTAAAACGGAATACCGGATGAAAACCAAGGGGACCCGCCTCTTCTGCGAGAGCTGCGGGAAAACCTGGGAGATGGACGAGCTTTCCGAGCTCCATGCCTTGGAGGGGGAGACCGAGTTTAGCCACATCCCCGACTGGTACGAGTGGGAGCGCGCCAACGTCCGCCAGGAGGTGGAGGCCGGGACCTACGCCTTCACCTGCCGGGCCCGGGTGGACGCCCTGCCCAACGCCAAGGGGTATATGGACCTGGGCATGGCCACCCTCACCCATAACATGGAGGGCTTCACCCTGGATGGGGAATACGAGGGGGAGGCCTATCACGTTCACATCCCGGCCGCGTCCCTCTATTCCGTCCACATCGAGTACGAATATCTGGGCAAGTTTGGGGATTGCGTGGATCTGAACACGGATAGGGACACCTTGTACGTGTACCCCAAGGACTGCTTGTTCGCCGTGACCAAGATGGCCCTCGCCACGGAGGAGCTCTATCAATATTACGAGCGGCAGCGGAAGCTGACCGAAAGGAAGGTCTGACATGGGCAAGCTGGAGGAGTTGATCCTGGGCGAGTCCCGGCGGGGCATGGATCGGATCGCGGACCTGCTGCCCTCGGATTTTTGCAGTCAGGCGGGGCAGTACGTACTCTCCTGGCCCCGGGGCCGGGTGCTGCTGGTCACCGGCTTCTATGTGCGGGGCCGCGGCGAGACCGACGGTCCACCGGGGACGAAGCTGCTTTTCGACGCCCTCACGAAGCTGGGGTTCTCACCCTTGGTGGTGACAGACCCCTTCTGTGCCGAGTATTTTCAGACGGTGGGCCTGCCCTTCTTGGCCTTTGGGCCGGAGACCCCGACGTCGGAGCTGCAGGCGCTGCTGGACAGGGAGAGGCCCGTGGGCCTCATCGCCGTCGAGCGCTGCGGCCGGACAAAGGACGGTCGGTATATCAATTCCCGGGGCGCGGACATCCGTGACAGCATGGCCCCGCTGGACGAGCTGTTCCTGCTGTCCGACGCGCCGTCCGTGGGCATCGGCGACGGCGGCAACGAGATCGGCATGGGCGATCTTGAAGCGGGCGTGGCGGAGCGGCTGGGACGGGTCCCCTGCGCAGTGCGGACGGACCGGCTCATCATTGCCACCGTGTCCAACTGGGGCGCCCTGGGCCTGTGCGCCGCCCTGGGCCGGCTTCCCGGCGAGGCGGATCTGCTGGCGGCCTATGCGCCCTGTCCTAAAACGGGATTGATCGACGGCATCACCTGCGGGCCGTCCCTCAGCGAGGACGGCTTCCCCTTGGAGCATGTGAAGCGGCTGCGAAACAGCCTGGAGGAACGGATATGAACGAGCATCAGGGGCATCGGCAGCGGCTCAGGGACACCTTCGTCCAGACGGGGATCGAGGGCATGCCGGACCATCAGGTTTTGGAATTGCTGCTCACCTACGCCCTGCCCCGGCGGGACGTGAACCCCCTGGCCCATCGGCTGCTGGACAGGTTCGGCACCTTGGAAAAGGTGCTCACCGCCCCGGTGGACCAGCTGAAGCAGGTCCCGGAGATGGGGGAGAGCGCCGCCGTGTTTCTGAGCCTTTTGGGGCAAACGGAGCGGCGCATCCTGCTGCAGCGGTATCGAGGGGAGAAGGAGCGGCCGGTGCTGCTCAGCACCCCTTCCCGGCTCTGCGGCTACATGCTGGCCCTGTCTCAGCAGGACCGATACGAGACGCTGCGGCTGGTGTGCCTGGACAAGCGGTACGCCCTGATCCACGAGGCGGTGATCTCCGTGGGCTCCCTGACGGAGGTGCTGGCGGACCCGCGGCTGGTCCTGGAAGCCGCCCTCCTCCACAAGGCCTGCTTCATCGCCCTGGGGCACAACCATCCCTCCGGGGACGTGACCCCCTCCCGGGAAGACGTGCAGGTGGCGGAGCGGATCGAGGCCGCGGCGGAAGCGGTGGGCATCGGGGTGGTGGACCAGCTCATCCTGGGCCGAAGCGCCGCCTACAGCCTCCGCAGCCAACGGGTGCTGGCCTTCACCGGCCCCGATCTGGTGACGGACATGCCCCTGGAAGAGTTCAGGGCATAGAGCGCATATGGGCTTATATATCAACAAGGCCGTGAGGATCTCACGGCCTTGTCGTTTGTTTCGATCTTACAGGCTGAAGTCAGGAACGTTGTCCCGCTGATAGGAGCACCAGTTGCCGTTTTCGATAAGTTCCTCCCGGGCGAGAAGCACCAGCAGCGATTCGACCTGCCCGCAGAGGGCCATCCGATCCAGGATGCGCTCATAGAAAGCGGCCATCTTCGCATGGTCTTCTATCCCCCGGGACAGGGACAGTTTGCCGTAGTAGTTAGAGATGAACAGGGTGGCGGCAGAGATGCTGCCCAGCACCAGTTTCAACAGCGTACGGCAGGATTCCGCCTCCAAAATGGCCGGGAAGCGGGATAAAAGCCCGCCGAACAGCAGCTCGAACACCAGGGCGGCAAGATACAGCGCGATGCTGACGGCCAGAGCCACGCCCACCACCCGACCGCTGCCCCGGAGTTTGGCTTTCGCCTTTTTTTGGGCGGTCTGGTGATAGTGGAGCTGGTCCTCGGCCCAGCAGGCGCGGACGTCGTGGGTTTGACGGGGCCTTTCCCCAATGTCCAGGACGGTCATGGCCATGGCAATCCAGGGGGTCTCCTCCTGCTGGCTCCAGGGCAGCAGCGTGACGGCTTCCCGGCTTACCCCGGCATAGCGCAGGAAGGCCTGGGCCCGCAAACTTTCGGCCAGCACCCGATATTCGAGATAACGTCGATGGCAGCTGGAACGGCCGGCATATCGCTGGAGAAGCCAGGCGATCAGCAGCGCAAGGCCGCACACCAGGATCAGCCAGTGGAGGTTTGCCTCGTCGTAGAGCAGGAAGGAGGCTGTGATCAGGGTGCTCACCACCGCCAGCAGGATCAGCACCCGTCGGTATACCTTCGCATATTGCAGGCTCAGAGCGTCCGCCCGCTGATAGACCTTTTCCATCCGGTCCAACATCAAGTCTCTCTCCCGATCGTCCGGAAGCAGGGGATAAGGGGCGGGATCGGCTTTGCCGGTGAGGGCGTTGAATTCCTCCGTCCGGTCCATAAGCGTCCGCCAGGTCTCATCGTCCCCCAGGCGCGTTACCGTGCCCGCGGCTTCCGTCACGGGCTCGTCTCGGGGGGTGAACAGGTGGATCACCGCCGTGGAGGAGAACAGCGGCGCGCTGAGTACAGGATGAAAGCTTCTGTGCAGGGCAAAGGACACGGTCTCCGCCGTGCCGCAGCCCGTGGGGGTGGGCTCGTGCCCGTCCCACAAAGCCAGCAGCACATGACAGTGAGTGGCTATGTAGATGCCGACCTGTCGGTAGAAAAAGTCCCGGTCCGGCATTGCCGGCGCTGCCTCCGCGGCAGGAACGGGAAAGATCTGCTCTGCCTGGGCGCACAGGGCCCGAAAATCATCCAGGGCCTGGCCCGAAAAGTCCGTTTCGTAGTCTTCCAGGGGAAGAGGCAGAGGGGCCCACAGGGGGATGCCCAGCTTCAGGGCCGCTCGGGCGCAAAGCTGATCCGCCCCCTCCGCAAGGCTGCTGAGCAGCACCAGGGGCGTGTGGGGGAACCTTTCCCGCAGTTTCTTCAATTCCGTCTCCACCGCCTGGCTGAGGATAGGCTCGTCCTCTGGCCGGATGGCCCGATGACCCGTGACCCCTACCACCAGGGGAATGCGTTCAGTTTGCATAGACGGCCATGCCCACCCGGGCGGCCAGGGCCGGAATGTTCCGGATGGCATCCCTATCGTAGTCCTTGATCTCTTCGGAGAGCTGGTCGTAGGGCACCAGATAGGGGGAGGTCTTCTGCGCCGCATTCCGCTCGCCCAGTTTCCAGCCCCGGCTCAGCCGCTCCTGCATCCAGGCTTCGTGCTCCAGCTCGGCCATGAATTCCAGCAGCTCAGGCGGGAAGGTTTTCACCGGATCCTTGCCGCCCTTGGGCCCCAGGCGATAGCCCACCTGCTCCAGCCGGTCGCAGATGCCCTGAGCCTGACGGAGGTTGCTGTACTTGAGGTCGTCGGGAAGCTGGGAGAAGTCGGGATAATCCAGCGGCCGATCGGGATGATCCTGGAGCTGCTTCTCGCAGTAGCGGGCGTGGATGGCGATGGCCAAAAGCTCGATGTCCTTCAGCAGCGGCCGGGCATTGATCTTCTGTAGCTGAGGTTTAAAGACCTCGAAACTGTCCAAACTCTCTGCGTCCACCTCAAAACCCAGGGGGAAGAGGGCGCCCAGGTCCAAAAGACCCCGGAGCAGCTCCACCTTCTCTGCGGAGAACTTCTCCGGCAGGCGGCCGTGGCGGGTCACATAGGTGGCGGAAAGGAACCCGTCCCGCAAAGACAGGTGCACCGTGTCCGCCAGAGTGAAAGTCCGGGTCAGGATGCCGCGGGCTTCCCGATTCCACTCCTGCAGCTCGTCGCAGAGGATCAGCAGGTAGGCCACGGGGTTTTTCTTCGGGTCCATGGGCCCCAGGTTGAAGGGCTTCTTCTGCAGCACGTTTCGATAGTAGTTATGCAGGAGGATCGCCGTGGCGCTGTCCAGAATGGGCCAGTAGAACCGCTCCGGATGATCCCCGGCCATCTGAATGGCGTAGCCGTACCACTTTAGGATGATCATGGCGCTGTAGTACCCGTGATCGATGAAACCGGAGGCGGCCATGTCGTCCACGAACCGGTCCACGGCCTTCTTGGTTTCCATGAGGTCCGTGCCCAGGGTCTGGTGGACTCGATGAGCCAACAGATCGTTTGGGGTGAGCAGGTCGATATAGGAGCAGCTTTCATAGGCCTCGTAGTAGGCCCGGGTGAAGGGGCGTTTGGGGACCACTTCCCGGATGTGGTTCAGCTCCGAGAAGTTCTCGAACCGGATCTGGGCCTTCACCTTCACCTCGTTCCCGTCCGCGTCCGCCACCATGCGGATGAAGCGGTTGATCTGGTGGCCCACGATCTCCACCGGGTACCCTACGTCGTGGAACAGGGACGCCACGCCCCAGCGGAAGAAGAACTCCTCATGGGGGGTCTGGTAGGCGTAGATATAGTCCTTTTCCGGAACGGCGCTGTCAAAGGCTTTGCGGTAGGCCGGGTTTTCGGCATAGATGGACAGGCCCGTCAAAAACACGTTCACCGCGTGGATGAAGTGGTCCCGCTGCTTATCGATGAGGGTGGCGGCAGTGGCTTCATAGCTGCGCAGGATGTCCACCAGATCGATGAAGGGGTCGTTCTTGCCCGGCAGGGGGATCCGGTAGCTATCGAAGACGGCCCGATAGACGGCGAAGGCGGTCTCCGGGGTCTCGTGCTCCAAAAAGGCGGTCACCGCGCCCCGAAGGAAGGACTTGTAGCTGTGCCCGTCCTGCACGTCGGCGCTCAGAGCCAGCTCGTCGAAAAACCGGCCCACAAAGGGGGAGAGATTGCTCATGCTGCTGCTCCTTTCAATCACTTACTTGTAAGTATACCCGCTTTCCGTCCTGAAGGGAAGGGGTCATTCGATCTCCAGCCGGAACTCATGCCCTTCGCCCAGGGATCGGATGGCCCGCTGCATGTCTTCGGAGACGAACACCTGGCGAAGGCCCTTCAACTCCAGCAGGCAGGAGAGGTCCGTGAGCTGCGTGTTCCACCGAAGGTCCAGCTGCTCCAGCATGGGATGGGCTTCCACGAAGGCTTTGAGCTGCTCGTTGGTCATGCCCGAACGGTGGCAGGAAAGCTCGAGCATCTCCTTGCCCATGACGTGATCGATCCACCGATCCACCGGAACGTTGTTCATGTTCAAGTTCCAATAGACAGGCACCGCCTCCAAAGGCGCGTAGTCCTCATAGGTGAGCTTGTTTGCGTCCATCACGTCCGCCGCCAGGTTGAAGCCTCTGCCGTCGTTTTCCTCCGACATGCTGAAGCTGTAATCCAGCCGCTCAAGGGGAGAGATGTCCCGCACGTTGGTGCCGGACAGGCTTAGATTGACCAGATGGGGCAGCTGTTCGATGCCCTCGATGCTGTCGATGGGCTCGTTCCGCAGGCTGATATTCTCCAGGGAGGCCGTCCGCCACAGGGCGGTGAAGTCGGTGATCCCCCGGCACTCGTTGACGTTGATATCCCTGAGCCGGGAGAAGTTCTCCACCCCGTCCAGGGTGGTCAGGTCCTGACCGTACAGGTCCAGCCGCTCCAGCCCCGGCAGCAGCGCAGCCAGCTCCGCCATATCCGTGACGGCCCCCTCCTGCAGGGGCAGCCGCTCGTCGGTCTCGTTGCTGTGCAGATACAGGGTGGGCGGGTCCGTGACCCAGTCGGTCTCGAACCACCAGGGGCCGCCGTCGTAGACGTACGCCCCGGCGATGGTCAGGTTTTTGATGTTCCGCCGCACCGCCTCCGGCTGGGCCTTCAGTTCCTCAAAGGTCATCATGGGCAGCTGGAAGTTCACGTCCTCCAAAGCACCGCAGGCTTCGAGGGGCGACAGGTCGTCCACCGGATTGTCGTTGAGATCCAGCATCCTGAGGGCGTACAGGTTCTGGACCCCCTGGATGGACCGGACGCCGGTGAACCAGAACCGCAGCTCCTCCAGGGTCTGGACCGTGAAGGCCGCGGAGCCGTCCGTGAGGGCCGGGCACTGCCGGACGTCCAGGTCTTTGAGATCGCCCATGGCCTGGATGCCTTCGAGAGAGGTGAGCTGGGGTTGGGCGTAAACGGTCAGCTCCCGGAGCCCCGTGAGATTCTTAAGACACGTCAGGTCCGTCAGCGTCCCCGGCTCCACCGGATAGCGCTCCTCCTCCCCGTCATAGCAGACGTACAGGGCGGGCGGGTTCGTGGACCAGTCCTCATTCACCCAGGCCCCCTCGTTGGGCAGGACGGCGTCCCCGGCCAGGGTCAGCCGATCGACTCGGGAGAGCAGGGCGCTGGGCAGGGTGTCCACCTCGCTGAGGCTCAAAAGCTCGATATGGGGCACGATGGGCTCCCACCAGCCATCCGGGTACGTGACCTCGAAGCCGTCCAAGAGACCGCTGTCTACCAGGGCCTGGGCCTGGTCCTTCAGGTGGGCCGGGACCCCCAGATATTCCCCGTGGAGGTGGTAGAGGGGCGAAAGGTCCGTGACCCCGTCCACGTCCATGAGTCTGATCTGATAGCGGTCCTGCCCATAGCTTTCAAAGCAGGACAAATCCTTCAAATCGTAGATGGTGGTCAAATCCACATGGTTTGCCGTGATTTTTCCGAAATCGGGCAGGGTGAATAGGGCCTCCAGGCTGATCGCCTGCAAATGCTCCAGCTCGTAGAGACCGGTCCAGTCGGCGAGCCGGGGGCAGTTTGAGATCGCCAGATTGGTCAGCCGGGGCAGCCCTTCCATCCCCTTCAAAGTGGTGAGATAGGGGCAGTCGTCCAGTATCATCCGGCTGACCAGGGGCTGGTCGATCCCCTCCAGAGACGTGACGCAGTGGAGCT
>JAEEGI010027690.1_pt1 | contig 10829 bp, 11 predicted proteins | sample 8958751 | NCBI WGS metagenome assembly JAEEGI01 (sample SAMN16246545, study PRJNA631951) | gut metagenome | biome: gut microbiome; feature: rumen; material: KS-attached | host: Bos | place: Iran: Karaj | collected 2018-10 | reverse complement strand
CAGTGACAAACAGACAGAAAGTGAGAAGAAACTAAGTTGTGGCGCGACTGTTGGAGTTGCGAACCTATATTTGAACTATTTTTATGATTACCAAACTGCTTTACGCTATTTGTTGAAAGCAAAGGAGATTGCAACAAATAATAGAATTGGGACAGCATTAGCTGCAATAGAAGAAGCAATGGCTATATTACAAGCTGGAAGAATAGAACTCGAAAGCAATTATTCAAATTCCCCTGAAATAATTGAATTATTTAAAAAGTCTTTCAGTTTGGCCTTTAAGAATCATCGTTTTGAGACAGCTTGTTTAGCTTTCGGTAATTTGGCATATGCCGCTATGAAATATGGGCATGTTAGGGAAATTGGGAATGAACTTCAAGCTTTTCATACGCTTGAAATTCCAGATGACTTTGTCTACAAAACATATTTCCAAAAATTGTGTGATGGCATCATGGCCTTTAGAAATGGTGAGTATCAAGAGGCTTTAGACATTTTCAAGCAGTTAGAGCATCTCTTGCCACAAAACGTGAGTCCACAAAGTATTGCCAACGACCTATCTATGGTACATATTCTCAAATATGTCGTGTTACTATCACTCAATCGTGATAAAGAGGCATTACAAGAATTGGATAAGGCTGAATCCATAGCTCTGAATAAGAATCTTCAGTATGGCGTGATAGAGTTTCTGCGGATGAAGCAGGAATATTACGAGACCCATGGCAACGCGGAGATGGCTAAGGACTACAAATTGAAGTACTTTGAGGCGAAGGATGAGTTTATCAACCGCAGCAAGTTGTTGAGCGTGGAGCAGCAAAAATTCCTGATTGAACTGGAAGAAATGGGCGAGGAGGTCAAGAATCTAGAAACGCAAAAGCGCATGCGCGACCTGGTGATAGCGGGCATCGCCGTCCTTACCCTGCTGGTCATCGCCGCCTTGATATTTTTGTGGCGCAACTACCAGAACACCAAGCAGCGAAACCTCATTCTCTACCAAAAGAACCAGGAACTACTGGCATTGGAGCAAGAACGAAACATGCCGGCCGAGAAATACAAGAGCAGTCCGATGGATGAGCAAGCCAAGGACGAGCTGTTGCAGCGCATCCATCATGTCATGGAAAACCATGATGAGATTTATGATGAGGGATTCACACTCGACCAACTGGCGGGGTTGATTGACGCCAACCCAAACTATGTGTCACAGGTCATCAACGAAAAGAAAGGATGCAATTTCAAGGCATTTATCAATGATTACAAAATCAAGGAGGCCTGCCGTCGGCTGAGTGACCCAGACAAATATAGTACCTATACTATCGAGGCCATCGGGCAGAGCGTGGGCTTCGGGTCACGCACACATTTCTACGCTATCTTCAAGAAGGCAACTGGCATGACACCCGCCGCCTACCAGCGCATTGCCCGCGAGAAAACCCCCGGATAATAGGGCCGCTTATTGGCCTTTGTGGTAGCCGTGGACGAGGCGGTACTTGCGAACGTCGCGGAACAGGTCGGTGGCGTAGACAAAGTTGTTCAAATCGTCGTTGTCTTGGTTGTAGATCTCGTCTTTGGTGCCTATCCACCCCACATGGCCCTTGTTGATAAACACGATGTTCTCGCCGATGCCCATCACCGAGTTCATATCGTGGGTGTTGATGATGGTGGTGATGTTGAACTCGTGAGTGATGTCGCTCAGCAGTTCGTCAATGACGATGGAGGTCTTGGGGTCCAGACCCGAGTTGGGCTCGTCGCAGAACAGGTACTTGGGGTTCAAGGCAATGGCGCGTGCAATGGCGGCGCGCTTCTGCATGCCGCCCGAGAGTTCGCTAGGGTACTTGTTCTCGCTCCCAGTGAGGTTCACGCGGTCGATACAGAACTGCGCCCGCTCGCGTTGCTCCTCCTGGCTCATGCTCGAGAACATCATCAACGGGAACATAACGTTGCCCATCACCGTCTCGCTGTCGAACAGGGCCGAACCCTGGAACAGCATGCCAATTTCCTTGCGCAACTCCTTCAACTGCTTGCGGTCCATCTGCGTGATGTCACGGCCGTCATAAAGTATCTGGCCCACATCGGGCTTGAACAGGCCCACGATATTCTTGACTAGCACAGTCTTGCCCGAACCACTTTGGCCGATAATCAGATTGGTCTTGCCATCGTAGAATGTGGCGTCGATGCCGAACAGCACCTGCCGGCGCTTTCCCGCCTCGTCAAATGATTTTTCTACTCCCTTAACTTCTATCATGAGTTGTCTGTTTTTTTAGTCCTTGTCGTTTTCGAAAAAGAGCATTCTGCTCCACTCCTTAACTCTTAACTCCTTAACTATTGCAGCATCAGCTTGGTCAGAATCACATCGGCCACGAGGATCATGATGTTGCTCATCACCACAGCGTCGGTGCTGGCTTTGCCCACCTCGACCGAGCCACCCTGGACGGTGTAGCCATAGTAGGACGAGATGCTTGAAATAATGAATGCAAAGAACAACGACTTGATGAGCGCAAACCACACGTACCACTCGATGAACATCGTCTGGATACCAAATATGTAGGTGCTGGGGTCAACGATGCCCGTGAGGATACAAATCAGATAGCCACCAAACAAACTGGTAGCCATGCAGGTAATCACCATGAACGGCATGATGGTGATTAACCCCAATACCTTGGGCATCACCAGAAAATTGGCCGAGTTAATGCCCATGATGTCCAGGGCGTCAATTTGTTCGGTCACGCGCATGGTACCTATCTCACTGGCGATGTTCGACCCAATCTTGCCCGAGAGAATAAGGCACAAAATGGACGATGAGAACTCCAGCAAGATAATCTCACGCGTGGTCATGCCCACTGTGTAACGTGGCAGCAGCGGGTTGCTGATATTGAGCTTGATCAGGATGGTGCAAAGTGAGCCGATAAACAGCGATACAATCAAGATCAATGGTATCGAATCCAGACCCAGTTTGGCAATCTCATCGGTATAGCGGCGGAAGAAAACCTTCCACTTCTCAGGTATGCCGAAACTGCGCCACATGAACATGCAGTAGTTCCCAAAGCGATTAAGTGATTTTGTCAGTAACATTTATCTTTTTGATTTATAAAAGGTTCTCATCTATCAGGTTGTGCAGGATAGCATAGACCGTGAGGCCTGCCACACTCTTGATGCCTGTCTTGTGCATGATGTTCTTGCGGTGCGAGATAACCGTGTGAACCGACACGTTCAACTGGTCGGCAATCTCCTTGTTGGTCATGCCGCGAGCCACTTGTACCAATACGTCGGTCTCGCGCCGCGACAACTCATAGCTGGCCGATGTACTCGCTGTGTCGCGCGGAGAGTGTGCCACATGAGTAAGCATCTCGCCGATGACACCACGACTGTCGCGGATGTCGATTACGCCGTCATAGCGCTTAAGCACTAAGGGCTCGACATACTGGTAGACCAGGGCCACCACGGGGATGGCTTCCTCGCCCAGCAGTTGGGCGGGCTGGCTGGCGAGGGTGGGGTTGAGCACGATAACATCGGGCTTGCCTGTAACCAGACGTTCGGGTAAGCCATCCAGACTGGATAGCGGGGGCAATACCTTGAAGCGCGTCTGGGCAGATAGCAAGCTTGTCAATCCCTCGACAATTACCTCCGATGGCTCAATGATGAGCACGCGTGTTTTCATTGCACACTCCTTTCCAGGTGCATCACATAGGGCACCATCACTTTTTCCTCAACAAGACTGTGGCGGTTCAAGTCTAGAGACAGTTGCAGAATGTCGTACACCACGTCAACCATGTCGTCACTAGTTGCGCTCTCGGGCAGATACTTGAAGATAATCTGCACCAGGTCGCTAAGCTTGTCCTCGAGGTTGCCGTGGTTCTCCACAAAGTCGCGCATGCGATAACTTGAGTCGCTGTGACCTGACTGCAACGCCTCGATGTGGCGGAATACTGTCCCCTCCTCGTGACCGAAGTGGTCTAGTACTTCGGTCTTATATACCTCAAAGAAACGCGTCAGCGCAGCGCCCACACGTTCAGGCAAATGCTCGACGATGCGGCCCAGGTGGTGCTCAATGTGCGGTAGGCGCTTGTGCACATAGTAGTCGTGTGAGTTGCGCAGATAGGGGACCAACCCCAACATATCGGTCGAGGTTACCTCCTCGGCCGATGGCTCATAATGCGCGTTACTATACACATTACTGATCAGCAAGAAAAAGCCCGGGTCAACACCATGGCGGCGGCAAACGTCGCCTACCGAATGGTCGCCGAACCCCAACGCGATACCCATGCGTTGAAGCATCATCACCAGTTCGGCATGAGCCGTGATGAGCTCGCTCATCTTCATTGTCGTGTCATTCATCTTATATCAATTGAGGGTCTTTCTAGAAATTCTAGACAATCAAGATGCTCTAAAGAATCTTAACAATCTAGTAGTTCAAAACTGCAAAGTTAGTATTTTCTTGCCAATGCGGCAAATAAATCGTGCAAATCACCATTTTTGATCAAATATTTTCCCCATCTGCGCCACCGTAACAAGTTTTTTTGTAACTTTGTCGGTTAGATTGAGAGTTGGGTCTACTTAACTCCCTTTTACAACTATAACTACTTAACTACTAAAGTTATGATTATCATCGGTATCGCTGGCGGCACAGGGTCGGGAAAAACCACTGTGGTGCGCAAAATCATGGAACGTCTCCCACAGGGCGAGGTGGGCATCATCTCGCAGGACAACTACTACAAGGACTCGAGCCATATCCCACTGGAAGATAGGAAAAAAATCAACTTTGATGAGCCCGCAGCATTCGATTGGGATCTCCTGCTCAAACACTTGCAGCAGCTCAAGCAAGGCAAGTCAATCGAGATGCCTACTTATTCTTACATCACCAGCACGCGTCAGGAAGAGACGATTCCGATGGGACCCCACGAGGTGGTGGTCATCGAGGGCATCCTCGTACTCAGCGACAGGCGATTGCGCAACATGATGGACATCAAGGTGTTTGTCGATGCCGATGCCGATGACCGGCTCATACGTGTCATCGCACGCGACTGCATTGAGCGTGGGCGCACAGCACAAGAAGTTATTGATCGCTATCAAAGCGTGCTCAAGCCCATGCACATGTTGCACATTGAGCCGTGCAAGCGATATGCCAACATCATCGTTCCCGAGGGTGGGCACAACGAGGTGGCAATCAACATGATTACCGATTACATCAAGGCAAAACTCACAAAATAACCTGCACCCATGGCGATGAAGCTACCCTGGCCTAAGAAGAAGCCCGCCTCCGATGCGGCGAAGGATATCGTGAAACCTGGCAGTAAGGAGGTTGCAGAAAGACTACACAAGTCGGGCGATGAGGGCACGCTCGTGCTCACCACCGACAAACTGGTGAAGAAATACCGTCAGCGAACGGTGGCCAACCAGGTGTCAATCGAGGTGCATCAGGGCGAGATCGTAGGATTGCTTGGACCTAACGGAGCTGGCAAGACCACTACTTTCTACATGACCACTGGTTTGGTCGCACCCAACTCGGGCCGTGTCTTTCTCAACGATGTGGATATTACTGGATTGCCCGTTTACAAGCGGGCTCAGTTGGGCATTGGCTATCTTCCGCAGGAGGCTTCGGTGTTCCGCGCGCTCACCGTCGAGGACAACCTGAGGCTGGTGCTGGAAATGACCGACACCACACCCGAGCAGCAGAAAGAGATGCTGGAACAACTCATCGCAGAACTCCACCTCGAGAAGGTGCGCAAGAACGTGGGCAACCGCCTCTCTGGTGGCGAACGTCGTCGATGTGAGATTGCCCGCTGCCTTGCCATCAATCCGCGCTTCATTATGCTTGACGAGCCTTTTGCCGGCGTCGACCCCATTGCCGTAGAGGACATCCAGAGCATCGTATACAAACTCAAGTCGAAGAACATCGGCATTCTCATCACTGACCACAACGCGCCCGAGACGCTAAGCATTACCGACCGTGCCTACCTCCTTTTCGAGGGAAAAATCCTCTTTGAGGGAACCAGCGAGGAGCTTGCCGTTAACCCCGTCGTCCGCGAAAAATACCTCGGCACCAATTTCGTTTTCCGCCGCAAGCAATTCGACTAAACGCAAGAAATAAAAATTTCTTAGGGCCAAGGCGGAGCCCTGGCCCTAATTGTTAAAAATCACATACATGAAAAAATAATTGCGCATTGTGCATTGTGCATTGTGCAATTATTACTACCTTTGCCGCGCTTTTTGAGAAACTCTCAAGTTTCCCAGTGTGATGGGAAATTAAGGCAAACTTAATTTTTAGTAACACAACAACTTAACTGAAATGAAGACTTTTCAACTGAATGCTGAGCCGAGAACTGACCTCGGCAAGAAGGCCGCTAAGGCCCTGCGCAAAGAGAACAAGATTCCCGTGGTGCTCAATGGCGGCAAGCTCGTCGAGCTCAAGGATGGTAAGTATGAAGGAACCCTCCTCCCTGGCGAGAAGGTCGTTCCCATCGGACGTGACGGCAAGGCCATCATCACCACCGACCTCGTGGTGAACGCTGCCGATGTGCGCAAGCTCATCTACACTCCCGAGATTTTCGTGATTGACCTGAACGTGAATGGCCAGGTTAAGAAGGCCGTTCTCAAGGATATCCAGTTCCACGCAGTGAGCGACGCTATCATGCATATTGACCTGCTCGAGGTCTATGAGGACAAGCCCGTCGTCGTCGAGGTGCCCGTGCACGTCGAGGGACACGCTGTCGGTGTGAAGGCCGGTGGTAAGCTCTACTTGTCGATGAAGAAGGTGAAAGTTCGTGGCCTCTACAGCAAGATGCCCGAGACCATTATGCTCAACGTCAGCGAGCTCCAGATTGGTCAGGCCATCAAGGTCCGCGATCTGCACTTTGACGACTTCGAACTGGTCAGCGCCAAGGATCTGGTCATCACTGGTGTCAAGGCTACCCGCGCTTCGGCCAACGCTGCCGCTACCGAGGAAGGCGAAGAGGCTGCCGAGTAATCAGCACAACTCATTTAAACAACAAGAGAGCCGCAACACAATCGTGTTGCGGCTCTTGTTTTGCGATATAAATCGTCATTTAATCACACATTTTCATCATTTCACAAATACATTGCACAAAAAATTGTTATCTTTGCCACCATAAAGTACTGACGCGAGAAAAATAGAAGTTCCTATATACAGTAAATCAATGGTCAGAAAAGCTAATAAAGACGATATCGGTGCCATCATGGCGTTGTTGCATCAAGTGAATAGGGTGCATTATGAAATACGCCCTGATCTGTTCAAGCCCGATACTACAAAATATGATGAACAGGAGCTGGAATCCCTGCTCGATGATGAGAGCAAGCCCATCTTCGTTTATGATGACGGCAAAGTGTTGGGCCATGCTTTCTGTATGGTGACCGAAGTCAAGGACCACTTATTGCTTCAGGACATTAAGACGCTATACATCGACGATATCTGTGTCGACGAGAAGGCGCGCGGAAGGCATGTTGGCAAGGCATTATATGAATTTGTTCGCGACTATGCCATAACTATCGGTTGCAACAACATCACCCTCAACGTGTGGGAAGGTAACAATCCTGCATTCAGTTTCTACAAGAACATGGGCATGCACATCCAGAAAACAACGATGGAGATTGTTTTGTAATGAAGAATATTACACATGGAAATACAAGATTTCATCAACGATTACATCGCGGCATTTGGGGCGAAGGCTCCGCTGCCGCTGCTGTTTGGCTATAGCGAACGTCCTATGGCCAAGACCGAAAAGATAGGCGGATGCTTTTTTAAAGGACTTCAGGCCGCCAGGCAGGGGACTTTGGTCACACTTAGTGTCGAGGTCATCGGATGCGGAGGTGGTAAGCTATACACGGGCTTCACCGACATGCCACCTTACGTGCCTACCTTTGTTTCCGAGAGGGAGAAATACAAAAAGACCCCGGCGATGGTTGCCGACTATGTCAAGAGCCTCGAGATTGAGCGATCGACAAAGCCATACTTGAACTTTGTCCGCATCGACAAGGCTGACTCATTCGAGGGCGTGGAGGGGATTTTGTTCTTTGCCACTCCTGATATGCTCTCGGGCCTATGCGGATGGGCGTTCTATGACAACAACGATGCCGATGCGGTTGTCTCGGCATTCGGCTCCGGGTGTAGCACCGTGGTGTCGCAAGCGGTTGCTGAGAACAGGCGAGGTGGTCAGCGCTGTTTCCTTGGTATGTTCGACCCGTCAGTGCGTCCCTGGGTAGGCAAGAACGAACTTAGTTTCACCATACCCTTCAGCCGATTCGTCACCATGCACGCCACCATGCATGACTGCTTCCTCTTCGGTTCCCACGCCTGGGAAGCCATCAAGCGACGCCTAGAAGAATAGCCAATTCTAATTCGAGGTTGCAAAAAAAAGTATTACCTTTGCAGACTCCAAATACAAATCACTATGGGCAAACTGATGGACGCGCTTCGGGCCATTTGGGGCAAGAAGCAGCAACAACCCGAACAAACAGAAGAACCTGAACAGATGAAATTTCTTGTCGTAGGATTAGGCAACATCGGTGCCGAGTATCAGGGCACGCGCCACAACATTGGATTCACTGTGGTCGAGACACTGGCCGAACAAGCTGGCGTGGCATTCTCGTCGCAGCGCTATGGTGCTGTAGCGCAGATGCGTGTCAAGAACCAGCAACTGCTGTTACTCAAGCCGTCGACCTATATGAATCTCAGCGGCGAGGCCGTGCGCTACTGGGCGCAGAAGGAGAAAATCGCACTTGATCATATCTTGGTCGTGGTCGATGACATCGCGTTGCCTTTCGGCGCCATCCGTATGCGTGGACAAGGTGCCGATGGTGGCCATAACGGGCTCAAGAGCATTGACCAACTCTTGGGCAGCCAGCACTATGCGCGACTGCGCTTCGGGGTGGGAAACGACTTCCCTCGTGGCGCTCAGGTCGAGTATGTGCTGGGGCATCCCACAACCGAGCAACTCGCCATCCTGCCCGAACGCACCAAGGTGGCCACCGATGCCATACGCGCTTTCTGTCTATCGGGCCTAGACTTCGCAATGACCCATTACAATAACAAGTAAATGAGCAATCAACTTAACTCCCTTTAACTACTCTAACTACTTAACTACTAAAGAAATGCTTTCATTCTCATGCGACTACATGGAGGGGGCGCACCCCGCCATTCTGCGGCGACTCGCCGACATTAACCTGGACAAGAACACGGGCTATGGCCTTGACCCCTATTGCGAACAGGCGCGACAACTCATCCGTGAGGCTTGCCATCGTGATGACGCACAAGTGCATTTCCTAGTGGGCGGCACACAGACTAATACAGTCGTTATCGACGCTATGTTGCGCCACAACGAGGGTATCCTCGCTGCTACAAGTGGACACATCAATGTGCACGAGGCGGGAGCCATCGAGGCGTGCGGGCACAAGGTCATACCCATGGCGGCCAACCTGGGCAAGGTGGACATTGATGCACTGGAGCAATATCTGTCATTGGCGACAGCTGAGTTCAATGCAGTGGGGTGGGAGCATTATGTGGTGCCACGCGCATTGTATATATCCCTGCCAACCGAACTGGGTACACTTTACTCGCTGGCCGAACTGCGTCGCTTGCGCGCCCTTTGTGACCAGTATAACCTCTTTTTGTTTGTCGACGGAGCCCGTCTAGGCTACGGCCTCTCGGCGCCTGCCTGCGACGTGACCTTGCGCGACCTTGCCCAGTTGGCTGACGTGTTCTACATTGGTGGCACTAAGGTGGGAGCACTCTTTGGCGAGGCTGTTGTTGTGCTCAACAAGGAAATACGCCTCACACGCGGACTCATCAAGCATCGTGGAGCGATGCTCGCCAAGGGTTGGTTGCTGGGCGTGCAGTTTGCCACACTCATGACCGACGGGCTCTACTGGCATATCGCCCGCAATGCCGTCGAGCAGGCACTGCGTTTGCGCCAGGCGATGATTGACAAGGGCTATGAGCTGTATATTGACTCGCCCACCAATCAGCAGTTCTTTGTCATTGACAACGAGCGCCTGACTGTGCTGCAGCAAAGTGTGGGTGTCGATATCATCGAGCCAGTCGATGACAGCCACACCATCATACGCCTGTGTACAAGTTGGGCCACTACCGATGAGCAAATTGACCATCTCATCAATCTCCTCTGACAAAACGACATAAACACAAATTAATTATCATCAGAAAAAATGCCCATCGGAAGAGAATCCAATGGGCATTTTTTGTAAGCGCTTGCTCTTGTTGGGCGGTTTTTACCGATTCGGGTTATTTGGGCTGAAGGCTTGCACGGTATTCACTGGGCGATACACCTAGGTGTTTGGAGCAGTATCGGCTGAAGTAGCTCAGTGATGTAAAATTCATCATATCGGCGATTTGGGTGAGTGACAGGCGTTCGTCGTTGAGCATCTCTTTCAGTAAAGGTATGGTGTGGCGTGCAATATACGATGAAACACTGTGACCTGTCATGCGCCGCACTGTTTCTGAAAGGTATTTGGGCGACACATGAAGGCGTTCGGCATAGTAACTCACCTGGCGCTCGGTGCGGCTGATACCAGTGCCGAGCAGCGCCATGAGCTGCTTGACGATATATCCCGCCCGATCGGTATGGTTCTCGGTGGTATCGCGCTGAGCATGCGCCTCAAAGATGTCGTACATCATCGTTAGGCACAGGCTGCCCATCAGTTCGCAATAGAAGCTCAGTTGGCGCTCCTCCATACGGTCACGTAGCCGATGAAAGTCGGCCAGGATGTGGCTCGCCTGCTCATCGGTGAGCTTGATGACGGGGTTATAATTGAGCGAGATGCTGCCTCCGATGCTGTAGTTGTTTGAGGGAAGCAAGCTTTGCAAGAATTTG
>JAEEGI010027686.1_pt1 | contig 10829 bp, 10 predicted proteins | sample 8958751 | NCBI WGS metagenome assembly JAEEGI01 (sample SAMN16246545, study PRJNA631951) | gut metagenome | biome: gut microbiome; feature: rumen; material: KS-attached | host: Bos | place: Iran: Karaj | collected 2018-10 | reverse complement strand
AAGCTGGGCCTCGGCACCACCTATCTCGACGGTATGCGGTGGGGCAACGAGCACGGCTACGACTATATGATTGAGATGGATGCCGACTTCTCGCACAATCCTGACGACCTCATCCGTCTTTACGATGCCTGCGCCTCGGGCAAGGGCGACGTGGTGGTTGGCTCGCGCTACGTGGGCGGCAAGGTGTCGGTGGTCAACTGGCCAATCGGACGACTGCTGATGAGCTACTATGCCTCGAAGTATGTGCGTCTGGTCACCGGCATGAAGGTGTGCGACGCCACCGCCGGCTTCGTGTGCTGGAGCCGCAAGGTGCTGGAGCGCATGAAGTTCGACAAGGTGAAGTTCGTCGGCTATGCCTTCCAGATAGAGATGAAGTATACCGCCACGCGTCTGGGCTTCAAGGTCTACGAGGTGCCCATCGTCTTCACCGACCGCGTGCTGGGCGTGAGCAAGATGAGTATGAAGATCTTCAAGGAGGCCTTCTTCGGGGTGTTCAACCTGCGCTTCCGCGACTGGCGGAATTACTGATTTTAACGTTAATTGTCGTAAATTGGTTCGTGAATTGCCGTTAATTCAGAGACGGCTGATTTACGATAATTAACGGGATAATTCACGATGATTAACGTTCAAAAATAAGATGAGAAAGATTCTACTGACCCTGGCGGCGGTGATGTGTGCCGCCACGATGATGGCGCAGGAAAAGCTCCTGCAGTGGGACCAGCTGATGGACCGCAGCCTGTATCCGCAGCGCGAGATGATGAGCTTCATCTTCGCCCCCGACGGCAAGACTGTGACCTACTACAAGGGTGGCGAGGACAAAGGCTATTATGGCTTCGACGGCAAGAAGGAGTTCAAGCTCAGCGAAAAGCAGCAAGATTGGCGCAAGCCGAAAGACAACGACCCCAAGTTGGAGGAACGTGTAGAGTTGAAGGAGGGCAACCTGCTGGTAGACGGCAAGCTTGTGGAGCGCGGCGACGGATACAATATCGTCCTCGGCGAGAGCGTGCACCGCAACGAGTTCGGCATCAACGGCGGCCTATTCTGGTCGCCCAAGGCTTCGCGTCTGGCCTTCTACCGCATGGACCAGAGCATGGTGGAGGACTATCCTATCGTCAACACCAAAGCCCGCGAGGCCGAAGTGCGCAACATCAAGTACCCCATGGCCGGCATGAAGAGCCACGAGGTGACGGTGGGCGTGTGGGACTGTGCTGCGCAGAAGCTCGTATACCTCAACACCGCCCGTGACACCAGCGTCCATGAGCGCGAGATGTACCTGACGAATATCGCGTGGAGCCCCGACGAGAAGTATGTCTATATCGCCAAGGTGAACCGCGAGCAGAACCACATGTGGCTGGAGCAATACAATGCCGAGTCGGGCGACTTCGTCAAGGTTCTCTTCGAGGAGAGCAACCCCCGTTACGTCGAACCTTGCGAGCCGATGATATTCACCCCCAAAGGAGACCAGTTCCTCTGGTATTCGATGCGCGACGGCTACAAGCACCTGTACCTCTATAGTATTGACGGCACACTGGTGAAGCAGGTTACCAAGGGCGAATATGAGGTTGAAGGCTTCATCCAGTTCGACAAGAAGGGTGAGAATATCTTCATCTACGCCAACAAGGACAACCAGGCCGGCCGCGATGCCTATCGTGTGAACCTCAAGAAGGGCACGATGGAGTGCATGACTATGACCGAAAACGGTCTGCACGGCACCCATAGCGTGGTAGTCAACGAGGCAGGCACCATGTGGGTCGATATGTGGAGCAGTGTCAATGTGCCCATGCGCGCCGACCTGCGCGACTGGAAGCACAAGAACCCCATAAAGACCTTCTTTGAGGCCGAGAACCCGTTGAAGGACTATGCTATGCCTGGCGTGAAGCTCGGCACCATAAAGGCTGCTGACGGCAAGACCGACCTCTACTATCGCCTAATCACCCCCCCCAATTACCGTACCTATGAGAAATACCCCACGCTGGTGTATGTCTACGGCGGCCCGCACTCGCAACTCGTCACCGACAGCTGGCTCGGCGGTGGCAACCTATACTTCATGTACCTTGCCCAGCAGGGCTATGTGGTCTTCACCCTTGACAACCGCGGCACCGACAACCGTGGCTTCGAGTTCGAGAGCTGCACGCACCGTCACCTCGGCGAGATAGAGATGGCCGACCAGATGGAGGGCGTCAAGTTCCTGAAGAGCCTTGCCTTCGTCGACCAGCAGCGCATGGGCGTGGAAGGCTGGAGCTTTGGCGGCTTCATGACCATCACCATGAAGCTGGCTCACCCCGAAGTGTTCAAGGTGGGCTGTGCCGGTGGCCCCGTCATCGACTGGAAGTGGTATGAGATTATGTATGGCGAGCGCTATATGGATACCCCGCAGGAGAATCCCGAAGGCTACGAGAACAACTGCCTGCTCAACAAGGCCAAGAACCTCGAAGGCCGCCTGCTGGTCATCCATGGCGCCGAGGACAACACTGTGGTGTGGCAGCACTCGCTTGAGTTCATTGAGCGCTGCATAAACAACTACAAGCAGGTCGACTACTTCGTCTACCCGCACCACGAGCACAATGTGCTGGGCCGTGAGCGCCTGCACCTCTACAAAAAGATGTTTGATTATTACGAAACCTTCCTGAAATAACTATGTTTACAGGCATTATAGAGACGACGGCCAAGGTCGTCAAGATAGAGAAAGAGAACACCAACTACCACTTCACGCTTGAGGTGCCCTTCGGCGACGAGCTGGCCATTGACCAAAGCATGGCGCACGACGGATGCTGCCTGACGGTGGTGAAAGTGGACAAAGAGAAGAAACAGTATGTGGTCACCGCTATGGACGAGACCATGCTGAAGACCAACCTCGGCACTTGGCAGGTGGGTACGGAGGTGAATGTAGAGCGCTCCATGCGCATGGACGGCCGTTTCGACGGACATATAGTGCAGGGTCATGTTGACCAGACAGCAACCTGCACCAAGGTCGTTGACGACAACGGCTCGTGGCGCTTCTATTTCAGCTATGATGCCAAGAACGCCCCCAGCATCACTGTGCCGAAAGGCAGCATCAGCATCAACGGCGTAAGCCTTACGGTGGTGGACAGCGAGCCCGGCATGTTCTCGGTGGCCATCATACCCTACACCTATAAGGTGACGAACTTCCACAACTTCAAGCCCGGCACGGTGGTGAACATAGAGTTCGACGTTTTCGGCAAGTACGTGCAGCGTCTGCTGGAACAGTATATGGCTGCGCATAAATAATAGTGTAACTATCAAAACAAACGATATCTTGAAAGCAAAACATACAATCCTGGCGACTCTGTTGCTGCTCGCAGCAATGCCTATCCAGGCCCAAGTGCAGTGGGACAACTTGATAAACAAACTGAAGGTGGAGGCCCGTGCCGACGGTGAGCTCTTCACCACCGACTCGACGCCGCAGTTCGGCTTCCACGGCAAGTATTTCAATCTGATGCTTGGCGGCGAGCTTGGTGGCGGTGTCAGCTACTACTTCAAGCAGCGCATTGTTGCCAACCCCGGCTCTGTGATGTTCTTCGACAACACCGACTTCCTGTATATCGATTACAAGCCCACGCAGAACTGGCGCCTGCGCTTCGGTAAAGACGCAATGGCTATGGGTGGCTTCGAGTATGACGCTTCGCCCATCGACGTCTATTTCCCCACCACGCTGTGGAACAGCATCTACTGCTTCCAGCTCGGCATTAGCGGAGCTTATATTAGCGACGACGGCAACCACACCATTGTTGCGCAGGTGACGAACTCGCCCTATATCAATTCCACCGGCCTGAGCTACGACGCCGGTCTGGTGTCGTACAACCTCTGCTGGTACGGCACTGTGGGCCACTGGAACACCATCTGGAGCACCAGCATGATTGAACGCGAGTGGAGCAAGTTCATGAACCTTACGATGATCGGCAACAAGCTGGTCTTCGACAAATGGGACATATATGTCGACTTCATGCACCATGCGCTATCCTTTGACGACTGGGGCAAGAATTTCGGTGTGGTGAGCTGCGCCAACTATTATTTCACCCCTCAATTCAACATCTTCGTCAAGGGTATGTATGAGCAGAACAAGTCCGAGGTAGACCTCAACTCGGCGGTGGCCCTTGACCACCTGCTGCTTGCGGGCCACACCTATACACGCTATGGACTTGGCTTCGAGTGGTTCCCGACCGAGCAGAAGAACGTGCGCCTGCACACCTACGTATGCCGCATGGAAGAGTGGGACAGAAACACGCGAATCAGCGACACGTGGAACTTCAACATTGGTGCCACTTGGACAATGGACTTTTACAAACTCCTTAAGAAATAAGCTATGGAAGAGAAGCACAACAACCATAACCTGCTGAACTCTTTGCTTTCGGTGGTCGACCCGTTCCAGGTGTTCCGTCACCATGAGACTGACCCCAACAAGCGCAGTGGCAAGCCGCGCCGCCTGAAGTTCACCACCAGCCGCAGCCTCGAGGCCCTCATCTTCCTCGTGTGCTTCTTCGGTTTCTTTGGCTTCCTGGCCTATAAGATGACGCTGCCGCACATGCTCAACACCTTCATGCAGACGGCCTACAGCCTGCTGCTCGAGACGGTGTTCTACATCATGGCCATCTGCGTCCTCATGGGTGCCATCAGCAAGCTGCTCACCGAGTTCGGTGTGGTGCGACTGATGGAGAACATCCTGCGTCCGCTGATGAAGCCGCTGTACAACCTGCCCGGTGTGGCTGCCTTGGGTGCCGTGATGACCTTCCTCAGCGACAATCCCGCCATCATCTCGCTGGCCAAGGACAATAACTTTGCCCGCTATTTCAAGAAATACCAGCTGGTGTCGCTCACCAACTTCGGCACCGCTTTCGGCATGGGCCTTGTGGTCATTGCCTTCATGACCGGCAAGGGCTACGGCAGCGGAGCCCTTGTGGGCCTGCTGGGTGCCGTCATCGGAAGCATCGTCTCCACGCGCCTCATGCAGCGCTTCACGCTGAAGAGCTACCCCGAGATGGACAGCCCCGTCACCAATGAGGAGGGCACCGAGCAGAACATCTCCTTCAAGAGCGAGGGCAACGCTTTCCAGCGATTCCTCAACGCCATGCTCGACGGCGGCAAGAGCGGCGTCGGCATCGGTGTGGCCATCATCCCCGGCGTGCTCTGCATCTCCACCATCGTCATGATGCTCACCTTCGGCCCTGCTGGCGAGAACGGAGAGTACCTGGGCAAAGCTTATGAGGGTGTGCCCGTCATCACGTGGCTGGCCGACAAGATTAACTTCGTCTTCTACTGGCTCTTCGGCTTCGAGAACGGTGCTTTGGTGGGCTTCCCCATCACGGCCCTCGGTGCCGTGGGCGCCGCCATCGGCTTGGTGCCGACATTCGACGCTATGGGCATCATCAACAACAACGCCATCGCTGTCTTCACCGCCATGGGCATGTGCTGGAGCGGCTACTTAAGCACGCATACCGCCATGCTCGACAGCCTCGGCTACCGCAAGCTCATCGGCAAAGCCATAGGCGCCCACACCATCGGCGGCCTCTGTGCCGGTATCGCCGCCCACTGGCTCTGGGTGTTGCTGGCGCTGATATTCTAAGAGGCAGGCGTTAGACATGAAGTGTTGAGTATATGGGATTGAAGCAGCTTTGGATGCGTTTCCGCGCGTGGCAGAAGGAGGCCGTCCACTATTCGGACGAGAGCCTTGAGGTTCACCATTGTCCCAATTGCGGGCATGATTTTGAGGGCAGGTACTGCCCTGTGTGCCGTCAGGATGCCGGCGACGGACGCATCACCTGGAAGTGGGTGTATAAATGTGTGATGGAAGTATGGGGTATGGACTCGCGCTCGCTGCCTCATACCTTGCTGCAGCTACTATTCCGTCCGGGACATCTCATCCACGACTATCTCAGTGGCCGCCGTCAGACGAGTTATACCCCGGTCAACATGCTTTTCATCGTCGCACTTGTCTTTGTCATCATCAAGCAGCTGATCGGTATTGAGCCGGCCAAGGTTGTCAATTATGATGGAACAAACTTAGAGGTTATAGGTAATGCCCTCAACTGGATGGCTAAGAATCCGGGGTGGGCCATGATGTTCATGACCATGATATTGATACTGCCCACATGGTTCATCTTCCGCTTTTCGCCGCGTCACACGCGCCATACGCTGCCCGAGGGAATTATCATTCAAATCTATATGAGTACGCTGATGCTCTTGGTGTCGCTGATCTCTGAAGCTATTCCTGTATTGGCTTTGCTCATCCCGTTCTATTATGTTGTCGTCTACCGCCAGCTCTTCGGTTACGGTCTTTGGGGCACCGTGTGGCGCCTCCTGCTGTGCTTTATAGTGTGGCTTCATGGTTTGCTGTTTTTCATCTCTTTGGCGACATTCGTTGATGAGAATGTGTGGGCGTTACGTGATGCCATAGGAATGTCTGTCGCTGTATTCTTTCTCCTTGCCATCCTCGTTTTGGCGGCCGTCATCATCTTCATTGGCTGGGCGATAAGCAAACGCTTGGCCAAGAAGGCGCAAGATTCTTGTAGTGAATAAATGCCAAAGAGGGACCAAAGGGGCTCCGAAGGGACTCCGTAGAAATATAGGTTTACGAGGATGTTGTGGCTGCATGTTGGTGAAAATTAGAGTGTTGTGATTTTGTTTTGAAAAATATTTTGCCAGTTTGCAAAATATTCGTACTTTTGCACCCGATTTCGCCGCGGCGGAATCCCCGGATGGTGGGCGTAGTTCAGCTGGTTAGAGCGCCAGATTGTGGATCTGGAGGTCGTGGGTTCGAACCCCACCTCCCACCCTCTGAAAAAACGGAAAGAGCCTGTAGCATTGCTGCAGGCTCTTTGTTTTCATTGTATTGTGGTCGGCTATTGGCGGCCGCGCGGGAAGGCAGGGGTGGCTTTGATGAAGGCCTGGTAGTCCTTCATCATGTCGGTGTACATCTCCTTGCGGCTGTAGACGTTGTAGCAGGGGTGGTACTGCTTGACGACGGCAACGCCCGATGCGGGCGAGTACCAGCAGTGGTCGTTGACCTGCTCCAAGTCGGTGTATACGTGGTCGGCGAGGAACTTGACCATGATGCCCTGCCCGCCGATGCAGAGAATGATGTCGGCGTCGTAGAGTCTGATCTGCTCGGTGAGCAGGTCGGCGTAGTTGTCGAGGTATTTCTGCAGTACGGTGTTGCTGGCGGCCTTGTTGTCAGGCTGCTTCTTGCAGTTGACGCGTGCTATGGGTGCGTTCTCGTAGAAGCCCTGCAGGCGGGTCTCGTTGTCGGCTTTGCCGAAGGGTATCACCTTGCGGTCGGGGATGTTGAGCAGGCCGTAGACCCACAGCTCGAGGTTGGGGAAGAAGCGGTAGGCGGTGCGGCAGGTGAGGCGTGGCGACGGCACGCGGCCGCTCTCGCCGCGGATGTCCCAGCCGTCCTCGTCGTAGAGCTCTTTGGAGAGCACCAGCAGGCGCATGTCGGCATCGTCCCACAGCTGCTCTTCGTTGGCTTTCTTGTGCACCTGGCAGTAGCCGTCAAACCACACGTCGCCGCGGTAGAGCAGGCCGTCCTTGGTGATGTCTTCGCTGTCGCGCAGCTTGCGGGCACGCTCGCCCCAGCGGGTGAATAGTTCTTCTTCTTTCTTGTGGTATTTCATGGGTGTGGGTGTGTTGTGTGTGACAATCTGTTAGTTATGCGGTCAAACGACGGTTGCGGTGCGTTTGTTTCCGACATGCAAATGTAGCCATAAAATACTGATATTCCAAATAATTCACATTATTTAACATTTAGGCCGCAGCGGCACAATAATTCCGGCCGTCTTGCGTTATGATAGTTAGTAATCAACAAATACAACACGATATGCAAAACATTCAGCACATAGGCAACGACCTGATATATGTCGGCGCCAGCGACCGCCGGCTGGCTCTCTTCGAGAACGTCTACCCCATACCGCGCGGGGTCTCCTACAACAGTTATGTGATGCTCGACGATAAGAATGTGCTCTTCGACACATGCGACAGCTCGGTGAGTGGGCAGTTTTTCGAGAACGTCAAGGAAGCCCTTGAAGGCCGCATGCTTGACTATGTGGTGGTGCACCATATGGAGCCCGACCACGCCGCCACGCTGATGGATATATTGATACCTTTCCCCGAGGCTACGGTGGTGTGCACCGCCAAGGCGGCACAGATGATTGAACAGTTCTTCGCCTACAAACCGGAAAAGATGCATGTGGTCAAAGAGGGCGACGAGATTGTTACCGGTCGCCATCGCCTTCAGTTCATCATGGCCCCCATGGTGCATTGGCCAGAGGTGATGATGACCTACGACGCCACCGACAAGGTGCTCTTCAGCGCCGATGCCTTCGGCACCTTCGGAGCCCTCTCCGGCAACATCTTTGCCGACGAGGTGGACTTTGAGCGCGAGTGGATTGACGACGCCCGACGCTATTACACCAATATCGTTGGCAAGTACGGCGTGCAGGTGCAGAATGTGCTGAAGAAGGCTGCAGCCCTTGACATCAAGATGATATGCCCGCTGCACGGCCCTGTGTGGCGCAGCAATCTGGAGTGGTTCATCGGCAAGCACGACCTCTGGAGCCGCTACGAGCCCGAGGATAGGGGAGTGGTCATCATCTACGGCAGCATCTACGGCCATACCGAAGCCGCCGCCATGCGTCTGGGCACTCTGCTCGCCCAGTGTGGCGTGAAGAACATCAAGGCCTACGATGCCAGCCACACGCACGTCAGCGAGCTGGTCAGCGAGTGCTTCCGCGCCAGCCATGTGGTCTTTGCTTCCAGCACCTACAACAACGGCATCTTCACCCCGATGGAGAACCTCCTGCTCGACCTCAAGGCCCACGCTTGGCAGCGCCGCACGGTGGCCCTCATCGAGAATGGCAGCTGGGCGCCGCAGAGCGGCAAGCTGATGCGCGCCGAGTTGGAGCAGATGAAGGACATCACCATCGTCGGCGAAACGGTCTCTCTCAAGAGCGCCGCCACCGCCGCCCAGGAAGAACAGCTCGCCGACCTCGCCGATGCGATAGTGGGTAGTATGGGGAAGGAGGAGTGATGGTGGAGTGAGAAGGGAGTGATGGGGGAGTGAGGGGGACAATACAATAAAATTGGATATATATATGGAATATGGTTTTCAGAGGGTAATTGCATGGCAGAAAGCTCATGAGTTTGTGTTGCTAGTGTATAAAATCTCCAAGCACTTCCCGGAAGACGAACGCTATGGCTTAACCTCACAGTTGAGACGTGCTGCTGTGTCAATAGAAGCCAATATTGCCGAGGGCTATCGGAAAATAGGCAAACCTGACAAACTACGGTTCCTTAACATCGCCCAAGGCAGCCTCGAGGAATGTCGCGATTACCACATCCTCGCAAAAGACCTCAACTACATCAACGACGAAGAATACGAACAATTGAGACTCTCCATCTTGACGACAAGTAAATTCCTAAATGCATACTGCAATGGGATAATCAACAACAATGCAATTAAGAAAGACACAATGTAATATTAGGAATGATAGAGAAGCAGCGAAAAGGGCAATGGTGCCGGCAGACAATAGTGCAGACATCAACGTGAACAATTTAAGCGACAAGCACACTTGTCCCCATCACTTCCCTTTCACTCCTCTTTCACTCCACTTTCACTCCTCAAAAAAAACAAAAATATGATCGACAACAAAGCCATCTTCAATATCAGCTACGGCCTCTTTGTGCTCGTGGCTCGTCAAGGCGACAAAGACAACGCCTGCATCATCAATGTGGCACAGCAGGTCACCAGCGACCCGCTGCAGCTGATGATATGCGTCAACAAGCAGAATCTGACGCACGACATGATACTCCGCACGCTGAAGTTCAACCTCTGCCCTTTGTGCGAGGTGTCGGCTGAGCCGACAACCTTGCATAAAGACGAGGACCCCATGAAGCCCTTCCAGCACTTCGGCTTCCAGAGCGGCAAGACTGTCGACAAGTTCGCCGAATGCGAGACAGAGCTTCGCACCGAGAATGGCCTGCGCTACCTGCCCAAGTTCATCAACAGCGTCATCAGCTGTGTCGTCACCAAGAGCATCGACCTCGGCACCCACACCATGTTCATCGCCATGCCTATGGAGGCCCGTGTGCTGAGCGACAGCCCCAGCATAACCTACGCCTACTACCAGCAGCACATCAAGCCCAAGCCCGCCGCCGCTCCCGCCGCAGGCGGCAAGAAGAAGTGGGTATGCGAGGTCTGCGGCTACGTCTACGAAGGCGACGAACTCCCCGCCGACTTCATCTGCCCCTGGTGCAAGCACCCCGCCAGCGACTTCAAGCTAATGGAATAGCCATTATTGTCTCTTGCAAAAGTCATTTTTTATTGATTTTTGATATAAATAAGATACAATTTTTATATAAAACTGGCTTTTATTTATGACATTTTTGTATATTTGCAGTGTGATATGGTGAAAGACGACATTGAGTATGCCTATAAGAACACTATTCCCCTTTGGGCTTTCGGCCTAAACTATTAAATAAATGGCAATATGGGAGGGAACCTCACCTGTGATGCCAACAGGATACAAAAAATGAAGAAAATCAGTTTTTCTTCATTTTTTTGTGTCCTTGAGTAAGATTTGGGGCAAAATATACGTCTTTTATTATAGATGGAGCAACATAGCAGACAGCGATACGAGGACTACAAGTCCTTTATGCGGCGGCACCAGGCGACGGTGTGGCGCGTCTGCTACGACTTTGCCCGTGGCGACATACCCCGCTGCGAGGATATGGTGCAGGAGGTATGGATTATGCTCTGGCGCAAGTTCGGCACCATTACGGGTCGGTCGGAGGGGCAGTAGAGAGGATGGGTGCGG
>JAEEGI010027683.1_pt1 | contig 10830 bp, 9 predicted proteins | sample 8958751 | NCBI WGS metagenome assembly JAEEGI01 (sample SAMN16246545, study PRJNA631951) | gut metagenome | biome: gut microbiome; feature: rumen; material: KS-attached | host: Bos | place: Iran: Karaj | collected 2018-10 | reverse complement strand
GCAAACTACAAGCCTCAGCCGTACAGCCGCTGGTGTTATCCTTTGGATAAAAGTACAACACCAACTTACGTCCACGATAATCACTCAAACGGATATCCCGTCCCTGTTCATCCTTGCCCAGAATCTCCGGCGCCTTATCACCAATATTCATACGCATTATAGTTTTATGTTCTCAATCAATATTTCTTTTGCTCTATTGTATTATAACCCAATAAATAGGCATATAGGGCCGACGGCATGAACGTCAAGTTACAATTCTCCATATTTTTAATTCCATACTTTGTACGAGAAGAGACTATTGCCGACACCAGATGATTCTTATCCATAAATGAAAGTAAGGATTTTAGTTCACTTGGCACATCGAAATAACGGTCAGACCATTTCATCTCAACAGCCCATATTGGCTTTTGGCGTAGTCGGTCAAGTCCCACCATATCCACCTCACCATTTTCTCGTCCCATCTTCCAATTTGCATAAAAAACTTCCTCATCATCCCGTTGAATACGCTGGGCAAAAAGAGCAGTCTCTACCATACTTCCCAAAGTCTTATCTGTCTCCGTCAATGGCGAGAAAAGGGCACATCGTAAAGACGGATTTGTAAGATATATCTTAAACTGGGTTATTCGCTGCATCCGCTTTGCATTAGCATCAACACGATGAATTACCTTAATAAGGAATGCACTTTCCAAATAACTGATATACTTGCGGATAATATCTTTACGGATGCCAGACTCCTGAGACATCTCTTCATAAGAAAATTCACAACCAGAGCGATAGGCGATATGGATAAACAAGCGATATAATTCTTGTGTATCATTGATACCATAAAGGCTAGGAAGGTCTTTAAGCATCACCTTATCAACAATATCACGTCGCATATAACGTCCTGGGTCTTGCTGAATTTCTTTCGAGAAAACAACCTCAGGATAGCCACCATAATTAATATAGCGTATGAAATGCTCATTCAATTGTGATATATCTATGGTGTCAAAAGCATTAAACACTTGCTGGTTCCACTCTATCTTTTTAGGAACTATCAATCGATCAAGCTCCTGGAGATGGATATACTCGTTAAAAGTAAGTGGAGGTAATGCAAAGTCATGGAAACGCCCGGCGCCACTCTCGGTACTCTTCATCTTCAGTGCAGCAGCAGCCGAACCAGATACAATAAACCGAGTTGAACGATAGGTATCAACTAATGATTTTAAATGTAGTTCCCAATCCTTCAAATACTGAACCTCATCGTAGAACACATACAAACCTTGATCTGTTGGTTGTTTCGCAAGAGATTTCTTTGCGATATTCAACAGCATTTCAAGCGACATTCCATTATATATAGGTGTATCTATAGAAAGGTAGATAATGCTTTGTGGATTAACACCATCATTTATCAAGCGTTCTACTGTATGATAAATCATAATGGTCTTACCTACTCGTCTTGGTCCCATCAGAACTATGCCACGCCTGACATCAACATCCTTAACAACTTTGTAGAAGGAATCGAGGTATAGACGGCTTTTCATTTGGTGAATATCATCGGGAATTTTCCCAGATGTCCACCAAGGATTATCCATTCTCATCCTTTCAATAACTTGCCTTTCTAACTCTTCAATTTCTATTTTCATAATTATAACACCTTTTTCAATGGCAAATATACATAGAATAAGTGACATTTACAAGTAAAAGCATAAAAAATATATCTTAATTTAACATTTTTGTTAAAATAAGACGTTTTTACCATGCTTATTTTGACGATTTGGTAAAAATAAGCACTAAATATCAAAAATCAAGTCTTATTTTAGCGAGATACAGTAAAGTGCCCGTGCAACTCGGTATAATGGTCGCGCAGCAAAATTAGTATTGCTACTGTCAGGCTACTTCGGCAAACAACCCATCATCAAGTAATAAAACACATATAGACTGACTATCAGATAGATAGCCGCCTGTCAGACAAATGTCAGACAAATGTCAGGAAGAAAATTCTTCTAATAACTTATCTCTTCATACCTTTGCAGGAAAAAAGTAAATGTATGAAGAGATTATTGTTTTTATGGATGTTAACTGCATCAATAATGGCTTTTGCACAGAAGGAAGTGGAATTACAGGAAGTTACCGTACAGGGCTCTAAGGTAGTGCAACGGGTTGACGGTCAAACCATCCATCCCACACGTCAGCAGTTGGAGAGTAGTACCAACGGCTATTCACTGTTGTCGAAACTGACGTTACCCCATCTGCGTGTTGACCCCGTGATGCACAGCGTTACCGCACTCTCAAACCTTGGTAGTGTGCAGGTGCGCATCAACGACATCGCGGCATCGAAAGAGGATCTTCTTGCACTCGACATAAAAGCCGTACAACATATTGATTACATCGACAATCCTGGAGTCAGGTATGGTGAAGGTGTAGCCTATGTCATCAACATCATCGTGAAGAAACCCGTCAGCGGATACAACATCGGGGCAGACCTTACAAACACACTAACATCCGTGAATGGTGATGAGACTGTCTATGGAAAATTCAACTATGGAAAGAGCGAATTCGGAGTAAACTACTCGCTGGGTTATCAAAACTTTGAGGGAACGGAATATGAAGAAAAGACGACATACGAACTGGAACCGGGGACGGAGTACAATGTATTACGCCAACAGTTAGAGGGACAGAATAAGAGCCTCGACCACAAAATCCAACTGACGTATAGCCTTAGCGACTCGAACTATGTGTTCCAGTCTAAACTCTCTGCCCATCGAGACATTCAGCCCGAAAGGTCGTTAGCTAAGTTCGAGACTTACGAAGACCATTCTTCGTCACGTACCTCATCGCCTGTGCTCGACCTCTATTTCCATCGTGACTTCAAACGTCACCAGTCACTTACTGCCAATGCTGTGGGAACGTATATCCATACCGATAGCTATTCAGAGCATAACGAAGGCGGCAACTATGCCTATAACGTGATAGGAAAGACGTATTCGCTCTGGACTGAGGCCATCTATGAAAACCGTCTGAAACCCTTTACAATCTCTTTGGGTACACAGTATGGCCAGAAATATATAGATAATGTATATTTTGGCGATGCAAACGCTTCCAACTCAATGCGGTCATCAATGATGTATTTCTTCGGTCAGTTGAAAGGACGCTTGGGCAAATTCGGATATATGGGAGGCTTGGGCATGAGTACTCGTTACTATCGACAGGCAAATTGGAATGATCGCTTCCTGCTGTTCCGCCCAAAGATAACGCTTGCCTATCCGTTGGCTAAGCATCTGAAAGTAAAATACGACTTCGAGGTGTCGCAGCACGTATCGCAGATTGCACTCGTCAGTGATGTCTGTATCAAACAGAATGCGATGGAAACACTGGTGGGCAATCCTGAGATTATGCCGAATCGTGTAACCTCTCACGATCTTCGACTAACCTACTCCACGCCTAAAATTATGAGCGAACTACAGGGCTACTGGCGACTTAATGCCAACTGTAATATGGAGAAATATACCCGTCAGGATGAACATTTCTATCAGACTCAGACAAACGCTGGTAATGAATGTAGTTTCTTCTTCATCCAGAGTTACAACCGATGGGAAGTCATTCCTGAGCATCTCTCCGCAACCGTATATGGCGGCATCTACCGTTTCTTCAACTTCACAGACGACTATCGTCATACCTATACGGCTTTCAACGGAGGTGCCAACATAGAAGCCTACCTTGGCAAGTGGACACTGACGGCTTACGCTGATAATGGATGGAACTTTATGGAGGGTGAGCATCGTGGCCATCAACCAGCCGCTTGGTATCTCACGGCTTCTTACCAGATGAAGAAGAACATCACTCTTTCCCTATATGTCCAGCATCCATTCTGTTCAAATCCACTCAGAGATAAGACGGAAGTTCTTAGCCGATATATCCACAAAGAAGCATCACAGTACAGCCGCGATCTGGGTAATATGCTAACACTCAATTTCACATGGCGTTTCTCGTCAGGTCGTAAATATCGGGAGATTCAGCGCACTATGAACCATCGGGATACAGAGACAGGAATCTTACAAAGCAAATAAGAAATGTTACCATCTAATGTTTAAAATACCGCAAGGATGATCAGATGGAACGCGAGGGTTTCTACATACTATACCTTCGTGTGCCAAATTTATGATTATCATTTTTTTGATTATCATTTTTTTGATAAAAAGCTTTGTTTGTATTTGATAATTGCTTATCTTTGCAGCCGAAAAGGTAATTATAAAGGATAAAAGAGTATGAAAAATCCGTTTGTAACCAAAGGATATGCAGGGCCCGAATACTTCTGCGACAGAGTACAAGAGACTGTGGATTTGGTAAAGTTGCTTACCAATGACAACAACATGGCCTTGATATCTCCTCGACGACTAGGCAAAACAGATTTGATCCATCATTGTTTTGCACAGCCTGAAATTAAGGAAAAGTACTATACGTTTATCATCGATATATATGCCACAAGCTCTTTAGCCGACTTTGTAAGTCTTCTAGGACAGGCTATACTCGATGAATTAAAACCACGCGGCAGGAAGACTTGGGAGAAATTTGTTGGCACCCTTAAGTCCATACAGCAGCAGATTTCTTTCGATATGAATGGCAATCCTGTATGGGGAGTTGGCTTGGGTGCATATACTAATCCTGCAATTACTCTCGACGAGATATTCGTCTATCTTAAAACGGCCGACAAGCCTTGTTTGGTTGCTATCGATGAATTTCAGAAGATAACAGAGTATCCAGACGGTCAAAATGTAGAAGCTGCACTGAGAACACATATCCAAAGATGCCCAAATGCTACATTTTTGTTTGCAGGTTCCAAGCGACATCTTATGGGTGAGATTTTCCTGTCGCCGTCACGTCCGTTCTATCAGTCGGTCATTACAATGGGACTTTCTCCTATTCCCATCGAAAAGTATAAAGAGTTTGCCTGCGCTCAATTCGAGAAATGTGGAAAGTCAATCCAGCCTGATGTAGTAGACATCGTTTATCAGCGATTTGATGGAATAACATCTTATCTGCAGCGTCTGATGAACGTGCTATTTCTAAATACCGCACAAGGCGAAACGTGTAGTAAAGATATGATCGACGTTGCTATCAACTACATCTTGGATCTGTATACAGAGTATTACGACACGCTGTTGGCCCAGATGTCAGAGAAGCAGCGCAACGTGTTTTTAGCCATAGCCTGCGAGCGAAGAGTGAAGAGCGTATCGGGTGGTGCTTTTGTGCGGAAATACCATTTGCAATCGCCAAGTTCTGTTATGTCTGCATTAAGAGGCCTTCTCGACAAAGATCTCATTACCCAGGAAAATGGTGAGTATTTTGTTTACGACCTGTTCTTCCAATTGTGGATAGAGAGAAAATAATCTTTGCAGCTGGAAGTAACAACGACTGACTTATGGAACAGAAATTCAGCAATAACAGCATTGACCTTCAGATGCTGCGTGAGTTTTGCGAGGGCGAAGGTGAACTTGTGGAATATCGCAAGGGTGATCAGATGGAACGCGAGGGCGACCCATCGCGTTGGTTTGGATATGTAACGGAGGGGTGCTTTAAGTATGTGAACCATGGTATCAGCGACGACAAGGAACACATCACATGGTTCTCGTTTGCGGGCGAGTTTGTAACCGACTATCCTACGTTCCTTTATGGTCGTCCGTCGCAGACTACCATCGTGGCAATGATGCCCAGTCGCGTGCTCAGGGTTACAGGCCAGCAACTGGAACAGTTTTTCGACCAAAGCAAGGATACTATGAAGCTGCGTGCCATCATTGCCGAACACATTCTCTTCCAGTTCCGTTCGCGTTACCTCGACCTACATTGCGCCACGGCCCGCGAGCGTTACGAGTTGCTGCTACGTCGTTGTCCCGGCATCGTGCATCACCTTGCCTTGCAGGACCTCGCCTCGTTTCTCTGCGTCACGCCCAATTACCTGAGCACCATCCGCAAGGATATCACGTTCGAAGCGAAAAAATAGCGTCACTTTCTTTAAGTAGTTTAAGACCTACACCCTCGGCACCCGATTTCCGGGCCCTGCCGAGGGCTTTTTTGTACCGTTTTCAGTAACTTTGGCAAACATAATAGATGTTTTTCACAAAAAAAATGCCATTTAGGGTTTAGTAAATCGTTTCTCGTGTGTATTATAGGTGTATGACAACAAGAGAAAAGAATCTTGAAACGCTGTTCAAACAGCATTACCGGCAGATGTATCGGCTGGCCACCATACTTTTGCACGATGATGCTGAGAGCAAGGACATAGTGCACGATGTCTTTGCCCAGCTACTTGCATCGCCAACTATTGAGTTGCACGAACAAACGGCAGCAGCGTTCCTACTCATCAGTGTACGTAACCGATGTTTGAATGTGATACGAAACAGGAAGATTCAGGAGCGAGTTCAACGACTCTATCTCCTTGATCAGGACACCACTATCATTCCACCAGATGGGGGCAACGAGGAACTGAAAGCCCTGTCAGTAGGCATCAGTCAGTTAATGCCGCCTATCTGTCGTGAAATAATAGAGTTACACTTCCGCGATGGACTCACTTTCCGTGAGATAGCCCATCGTCTCGGTGTTAGCGAAACCACCATCTACAAGCATCTGCGCAGTGCACTTCTACAATTACGTGAACACCTAAAAAGAAATTAGTAAGATGAACAAGAACGAACTTTTGTTCCAGATGATGGAGCAGCCCCAGCTCTACACGGCCGAAGAATGGCAGGAAATATTGTCCGACGAAGAATGCCGTGAAATCTATACCCTGATGGCTAAGACCAAAAGTGCATTCGATTCCCAAAAGGAAATCGACGACAAAACCATCGATGTCGAATGGAAGAAACTTACATTATCTTCTAGGCGAAACTGGCTCCGTGTAGCAGCAATGTTTATTGGCATCCTCATGCTCTCAGGCATAGCCCTGGCTGCTATACATATCTCGCGCCATGTTTATGGTAATCATGATGCTGGAGAATTGCAATCCCCTACCCAGGAGACACGTATTTCTAATTCAAATCAGCAAACAGTAGAGGCCGACTCTATATCAACAGAGCCTAAGCTCTACGACAACGTTCCATTAGGCGAGATATTCCAGGATATATCTAATCACTACAACGTCAAAGTGGTTTATCAGAACGAAGACGCACCACGCCTGCGTCTGTTCTACCGATGGAAGCCTGAGTACACTTTAGAGAAAGTTGTAGAGATGATGAACAACTTCGAGTGGATACAGATTCAAGCCGAGAATGATACCCTATTCATAAAAACCACAGCCATCCCGGCCAAGGATTGCTAAAACACCTTTACTATTATGAAAAGACTATCATTCATACTGTTGTTGTGCGCCTTTGTATCAGTTGCAAGCGCACAGAAGGTTACCTACAACTTTCAAGATGTCACCCTTTCTGATGCTTTGAAATACATTCAGGCTCAGACTACAGATTACGACATAACCTTTATTTGCGATGAGCTGGAGGACTTCCGTGTTACAACCCATATACAAAACAAGTCTATTCCCGATGCCATTGTGCAGATTGTAGGTTTCTATCCTGTTCGAGTTGTCAAGAGTGGAGCCCACGAGATTTACCTAGAGTGTACCCACAAGACCGATCGTCATCTCAAAGGAACCATCATCGATGAGCAAGGGCACCCCGTTGCCTATGCCAATATTGCAATCCTCAATCCTGCAGACTCCACTCTTCTCTCTGGCGGAGTCAGCAACGAGGCAGGCCAGTTCGTCGTGCCTTACGAGCAGCACAAGGTCCTTGCCCGAATTTCATATATTGGTTATAAAGCCGTCTATCGCTTGTGCGATAAAGACAATGTCGGAACCATCCGAATGCATCCCGACAGTTACAAGTTGAACGGTGTGGAAGTAAAGGGCCAACGTCCGTTAGTCAGAATGAAAGACGATGCTTTTGTGACTACCGTTGAAGGAAGCTATCTTTCTAACATGGGAACAGGTGCCGATGTGCTTGGACATATTCCAGGTGTGCTTCATGATGGAGGAAATATAGAAGTTATCGGCCGTGGTAAACCTCTTATCTATATCAATGGTCGACAAATGCGTAACGAAAACGAGCTTGCACAATTAAGCAGCGCCCAGATTAAGGATGTAGAAGTCGTAATGACACCAGGAGCCAAATATGATGCCACGGTCAAGGCTGTTATTCGCATCAAGACTATCCGCCCCGTGGGCGAGGGCTTTAGTTTCGACAACTTGACTATGGTTGGTGTCAATCACAAACTGTTTGGCCGTGAAGAAATTAACATGAACTACCGCAAAGGAGGGCTTGACATCTTTGGAATGGTTGATTATGAAAACTTCAGTATGGAGAATACAAATATCAGCCAACAGGACACCTATCTTCCAGATCTCTGTCTCCAGCAGAAAGGGAACATGGACTATTCTACTAATGCAAAGATCAAGATGGGTAAGATTGGCTTTAACTATATGCTTACCGACAAGCAGTCGTTCGGCATTACCTATACGGCTGCCTCCAGACCTCTGAGAGAGAACAGCTCATTTACAACAAATACTTATACGAACTATCAGAACGACGATCTGATAACTGGCACTGGCCACGAAGAAACCGATAATATGGAACATATTCTTAGTGGTTATTATTCCAATCAGACAGATAAATGGTCACTGGATGCCAATGCCGATATGCTTCTTCAGAAAGAGGATGTTGATGCCCTAACTTTGGAGAATGCAGTTCAAAGCGAAAGCCGGACCATTACGACTAACAATGATGTCCGAAACCGCCTCTATGCAGCCAAAATCGTTGCAGGTCATCCTATATGGAAAGGCAAATTTGAGTTCGGAACAGAAGGATATATAATACATCGTACAGACAAGTTTTCCAATCTTGAGCACATCATTAACGAGAGCGACACAAAGGTAGAAGAGAGTAACGCTGCTGCCTTCGCTGAGCTGACCCAGCAATTTGGTAAGTTATCTGCCAAATTCGGCTTAAGGTATGAATACGTAGACAGCCGCTACTTTGAGCAAGGCATCCGTATGGACGACCAATGTAGAACTTATAGCGACCTATTCCCGTCAGCTATGCTCGCCTATCCTTTAGGAAAAGTCAATACCCGTCTGAGTTATTCGCGGAATATCAATCGTCCGTCGTTCGGACAATTAAGCAGCAACCTTCTATACATTAATCGCTATCTATATGAAAGTGGTAATCCCTACTTAAAGCCAATGTTCCGTGACAACCTCTCCTTGGCTGTTAATTACCGTTGGCTTGTGGCCATGATTGACTATGCTCATGTCAAAGACTATATCATTAGTTCTTATTCGACGTATGCGGACGACCCAACAATATCCTTGCTGTGTAAAGACAATACGCATGGTTTTGACAATCTTCAGGCAATGGTATCAGTATCACCTACATTTGGTAAATATCATCCACAATTGATGATTGCCACCCAATGGCAGAACTTAGAGGTCGAATACAAAGGGCAGACTATGAAAATGAATGATCCAATGCTGGTTGTCCGTTTCAACAATGCCATTAATCTTCCTTATGATGCATGGCTCAATGCTGATTTCTTTTGGCGTTCTGCTGGAGATAGTGAGAATATTCATTTGCAGCAATCATGTCAGTTCAACATAAGTCTTTATAAGGCATTCTGGAATGACCGTCTAAGTATCAAGTTGGCTTGCGAGGATCTATTTGCTTCTATGCGCCAGAAATTAACCATCTATAGTGACGTACGTGAGTTCTATTTAGACAAACGCATCGATAACCGTAAAGTAAAACTCACCATCCGCTATAACTTCAATCCAGCAAAGAGTAAGTATCGTGGACAAGGTGCGGGTAATGATGCAAAAGGACGACTATAATAAAAACAACCTGCTTTTTTCCGGGGCAGTTGCCGGTCTCATGCCAACGCTGCCCCAATAATATATTCATAGATGTGCCTGAAGTGTTTCACATTATAACACCTATACTATTGCGAAAGGAAAATCATTAATGAAAAGAACATCATTTATACTATTATTGTGCACAATTGTATCAGTTGCAAACGCACAGAAGATTACCTGCAACTTTCAAGACGTAACCCTGTCAGATGCCTTGAGATACATTCAGGCACAAACCACCAATTACGAAATCACCTTTATCTACGATGAACTTGAGGATTTCCAGGTCACCACCCACATTCAAAACAAGTCCATCCCCGATGCCATCGTTCAGATTGTTGGCTTCTATCCTGTCAGGGTTGTCAAGAGTGGAGCCCACGAGATTTACTTGGAGTGTACCCACAAGACCGATCGTCATCTCAAAGGAACCATCATCGATGAACAAGGCCAGCCCGTTGCATACGCTAACATTGCGATTCTCAACCCTGCTGACAGCACACTTCTTTGTGGTGGAGTATCGAATGAAAGCGGTCTCTTTGTTATTCCCTGCGAACAAAAACCAGTCCTTGCAAGAATATCTTTTGTCGGCTACAAGACGATTTACAAGCAATGCAACATTACAGAACTCGGCACGATACGGATGCAGCCTGATATTTCTATGTTGGGGGAGATTGCCGTTGTAGGAACACGCCCAGTCATAAAGCGCGAAGTGGACAGGTTGGTGTTTTATGTAGGAGCTACTCCTTTGTCACAAGGATGTAGCGTTCTTGATTTGCTAAAGCAGACCCCATTAGTCAAAATCACAGACCAATCTATAGGCATAATCGGAAAAAGCGATGTCAAAGTAATGCTTAACGGTAAACTCTCCTATCTGAGCGGAAATGACCTTATGCAATATCTGAGGTCACTCCAGTCGGATGATATTGAAAGCATCGAGGTTATCACCACTCCACCAA
>JAEEGI010027682.1_pt1 | contig 10831 bp, 7 predicted proteins | sample 8958751 | NCBI WGS metagenome assembly JAEEGI01 (sample SAMN16246545, study PRJNA631951) | gut metagenome | biome: gut microbiome; feature: rumen; material: KS-attached | host: Bos | place: Iran: Karaj | collected 2018-10 | reverse complement strand
GATTAACTACTTCAACAGTGACCGTTTCATTGAGAGTGGCAGTTACCTGCGTCTGAAGAATGTGCAGGTGGGCTATACTTTCCCCAAACGCATCATCTCTAAGATCAAGCTCAAAAACCTGCGTGTCTATGTTCAGATGAGCAATGTGTTCACCATCACCTCATATAAGGGTTATGATCCTGAGGTTGCCGGCGGTGTTGACTATGGCAACTATCCACAGGCTCGCACATTCCTTATGGGTGCTAACTTCTCATTCTAAACCTTATCACCTTATAAATTCTCATTCGATATGAAAAAGATACAATATATTAAATGTGTTGCGATTGCGGCTACAACTCTTTTCATGACTTCATGTCACGACTGGCTTACCGAGGACACACCCGGTACCAATAACCGCAGCGAGTATTTCACATCAATCAACACTGCCGAGAATGTGGTGAATGCTGCCTATGTGCCTCTTGCATGGGAGTTTGGTGGCACCTATTATTCAGAGTGGTATTTTGGTGACATCGTCAGCGACGATGCACTCAAGGGAGGTCAGAGCGTTACCGACGGCGGTGATGCCTATGATATGGAAAACTTCAAGACCAATACTAACAACGAACTGGTGCTGGAGTTCTATCGTGCCCAGTGGCAAGGTGTTGCAAGGTGCAACTTGGCTCTTGAGGAGATTCCCAAAACCCGCATCGACGAGTCTTCGGATACCGAAGTGGCTCTTCGTTCACGCTACATGGGCGAAGCCCATTTCCTGAGGGCTTACTATTACTTTAGACTGTTACGCTTATTTGGTGGCATGCCACTCATCGACTATGTTGTCGACAGCTCTAACAAGTGGGCACAAACTCGTGCTACTCGCGATGAGACCTTCCAGTTCATCATCGACGACCTGGAAAGTGCCAATGAAATGCTTGTGAAGAAAAGCACCATGAAGGCCGATGATCTGGGGCGTGCAACCAAGGGGTCGGCTCAGGCCATGCTTATCAAGGTAAACCTGTATCGTGCTGGATTCTTGGCACAGGAAGGCGACCAGCAGGGAGCAACCGAGGCTTATCGTCAGGCTAAGGCTTGGGGCGACTCGATTATTACCAGTGGTCAGTATAGTCTTGACGCTGAGTTCTTCACCAACTTCACTCTTGCTGGTGAGAACGATGCCGAGTCGGTATTTGAGATTCAATACACCGAGGACCCGACATCGGACTACGGTGAAGGCGAGGGCTTCACACGCGGCACATTCACGCTCATTCTGCAGCGTTCACGTTCCAATGCATTCGGTCAGGCAGGCTGGGGATTCGACAAGCCCACCCAAAACCTCTACGACGAGTTTGAGCCAACCGACATTCGTCGCGACCTAACCATTCTCAATCCCACCGACGATGAGATTGAGACTCCTGCTCAGGAAATCTATCACGGTGACCGTTACTTGAATCGCAAGTATGCCATGTACACTGAAACTAATGGCAAGATTTATCACCTCACGCATGATTCACGCGGTCCGCTCAACAACAAGCAGATTCGTTATTCCGATGTGCTCCTTATGTATGCCGAAGCATGCTGCGAATTGGGCGAGCTGGGCGCCGCCAAGGCTGCACTGAATCAGGTGCGTGCCCGTGTAGGTCTGCAAGCCTTCCCTTATTCTTCTACAATTCAGGGCGCAACCATAACCTTTGCCGACACTCAGACCGACCTGAGGCGTGCAATTCGTCACGAGCGCCGTGTCGAGCTGGCAATGGAAGCTCACCGCTGGTTCGACCTGTGCCGTTGGGGCATCGCCAAGGAGACGATGGATGCTTACATTGCTGGCGAAACCAGTGAAGCAAGAGCCGACTATGGCACTTTCCAAAAGGGCAAGCATGAACTGTTCCCAATCCCTTCGAAGGAGATTGACCTGACAGGCATTACTCAAAATCCTGGATATTAATTTTTTCATATATTATTCACTATTTAAATTTTTATCAAAATGAAAAAAATTACATTATTTGCTCTTGCTGCTGCGCTTTCAATGAGTGTTTCAGCGCAAGACTTCATTACAAAGGCCCTTAACGACGATGGGGAACCCACCTTCGACTGGTCTAAAGCAAGTGGATTTGTACCCATTCTCGTAAGTGGATCGGTAAGTGAAGCATTGAATGCCGATATCAAGATGGATATGCGTCCCAATGATACTGATATCCATCTGTGGGTTTGGAGTGAAACCTATGTTGGATGTGACGACAACGGAGGCATGAACTCATTTGGTATGTTGGAAGACCACTTTGCCATGACCGTTTCTGATAAAGGTTGGTCTGGATTAGGCATTATCAAAGATGGTGATACCGACTTCAGCTTTATTGATGACACCTATGTGTTGCACTTGGGTATCAAAGGCCATCCCATACAGTCACAGGCAATCGGCATAGGCTCTATTGCCTTCGCTTTAGGTGAAACAGCACTCTATTCTGGTGAACCCCCAGTGCTCGTGAAGAATATCGGCACATGGCCCGATGATGGTGAATGGTATTATGTAGATCTCCCTATCAAGGAACTTAAGAAATTAGGTAATGAACTTTTCTCTTCGACACAGGGTGGTGCTACGGCTTATCACGACAATTTCTTCTGGCTCCTCAGTGGTGGTATTCAAGGCAGCGAGGCTCATCTCGACAATGTGTTCCTGTACAAGGATTCTACGCTGCAACCTGAATTTGAATTAGGTGACGTGAATCGCGATGGTAAGGTGAACGTTTCTGACGTAACCACGCTCATCAACATGATTCTCGGCATCATTGAGAAAGACATGGAATTAGGTGATGTTAACAAGGATACCAAGATGAATGTGAGCGATGTTACTGCTCTCATCAACATCATTTTGGGTGTTGTCTGATCGCTTTACTAATTGTCGGTGCTCTCATGTAGGGGAGCACCGACAATATTAATAACCCATACTTTGTCTGATGATTAGATTTTTATCTTATATTGCCACAATAGTACTTGGTTCATTGCTGCACATCGCTTCAGCACAAGCAAATTATAGGCTTGTATGGAACGATGAATTCAGCGGAACTGCACTCAACGAAGACGCGTGGAACATCGAGGTCAATGGAGATGGTGGTGGCAATGCCGAGTTGCAGTATTATGCTCGTGAAAACGTCACTATCGAGATTGATCCTGCTTCAGGCGAGAGTTGCCTTGTGCTTACTGCAAAGAAACAGAACTACAATGGCAAGAGTTTCACATCGGGACGACTGAACTCGGCCGACAAGGTCTATTTCACGCGTGGCAAAATCGAAAGCCGCATCAAGTTTCCCAGCACCGCTAATGGACTTTGGCCTGCATTCTGGATGCTTGGCAATGACTTTAAGGATGTGGGCTGGCCAAGATGTGGTGAAATCGACATTGTGGAAATGGGAAATGCACAGGGAATCAGTCGCGGAACACAAGACCGTTTCTTCAATGGCGCATGCCACTGGGGCTTCTACAAAGATGGCGCTTATCCCAACTATGCCCGCAGTACCACCAATTCCTATAGTCTGCAAGATGGTGAATTCCATATTTTCACTCTTGAGTGGGACGAGGAGTATGTTACCATGTATCTCGACCATGATAAATATCCCAACGCCGAACCCTATTATAAGATGGGTGTGAGCGACATGAGCGGTGATTGGGGCACTGGGTTCTATTTCCAGCACGATTTCTTCATTGTCTATGACCTGGCTATTGGAGGATATTTCACCGGCATTCTCACCCCAAACGGAATCACTGCTCTCAATGATGGTGATGCCAAGATGTACATCGACTGGGTGCGAGTCTATCAGATGGATGACGACATCAATGCCATTGTACCCGACGATTGGGAATTCCTTGAGGGAGATGTGAACAAAGACGGCAAAGTCAACGTAAGCGATGTGACTGCGCTTGTCAATATGATTCTGGGTGTTGTGCACAAAGACCAGCTTTATGCCGACTTGAATGAAGACAGCCGAATCAACGTGAGCGACGTCACATCGCTGATTAATAAAATTTTAGGTATTTAAACAACAACTATTATGAGAAGACTATTTTTGTGCTTCATTTCAATACTCACACTATCAACCGTTTTAGCACAACCACAAAAGAGTTATAAAAGGGGAGTGGGAGAGAATAATTTTAATCATGTAGAGGAAATCACGGCCCTTGCTCCTGGTATCACATGGACCTACAATTGGGGGACCAATCCTTCAAAGTATGTGGCACACATGCTGCGCCCTGGTGGTGAAATGGAGTTCATCCCCATGGTTTGGAATGGGAACTTTTCAGAGGCGGCAATTCGTGATTCGTTAGACAAGTATCCTGGCACAAAATACCTTCTCGGTTTCAATGAGCCCAACTTCAAGAGTCAGGCCAACATGACACCCACACAGGCAGCCGAACTGTGGCCCGTGCTTGAGGGCATTGCTGCCGACTACAATCTGAAACTGGTATCGCCTGCGCTCAATTTCCCCGACGATACCATTAACGATGGCCACAGGTATCAGCCCAAGGAATGGCTCGATGGCTTCATCAATGCTTATAAACAGCAAAACGGCGGGAAAGAACCGCAAATCGACTTTATAGCTCTGCACAGTTATATGAACAGTCCTATTGCTCTCAAGGGTTATATTAGTGATTTTGCTGACACTTATCATAAAAAAATCTGGCTAACCGAGTTCTGCTCTTGGGAAGGTCAAGTCGATTCTATCAGTCAAATGAATGCTATGGTGCAGAAGGTGCAGAATCTCGAACTGGATTCAATGGTCTACCGCTATGCATGGTTTAAAGCCAAGGGAACTGCATCTAATCCTTTCTACAGGCTCCTCATCAACCAAAATGTGATTACTCATCAGCCTGCATGGGGCACACTTTCGGCTTTAGGAAAAATATATGTCAACATGTCATCGTTCGACACCACCTATTATTACCAGCCAAGCACCGTGATTCCCGCTAAAGACTATGTCAACGCCAATGGTATGATGCTTGAAGTCAATACCGATGCAGCCAGTCAGCAGCCCATACAAATCTCATCGTTCGACGGTTATTGCTGGGCCGAGTACCTCATCGATGTTCCTAAATCTGGCAATTACTTATTCACATTCCGTTTGGCAAGCAAGGAATTTCTATATTCACCCAAGATCAGAGTGCTTCTTGACGGAACAATACTGGCTGAACAGGAGTTTAATGCTACAGGCGACACCAACAATTGGGCAAACTTCACCATGACGGTACCTCTCACAGCCGGCAAACAGCGCATTCGCATTCTGAGTGCACGAAGCACCGAGTGCAAGTTCAACTGGTTCTCCTTCACCATGGCTCGTGGTGATGTGAACGGCGATGGTCGTGTCAATGTGAGCGATGTGACTGAACTCATCAACATGATTCTTGGCATTGTGCCTGTCAATAAAGACGTAGCTGATATCAACAACGACAACAAGGTGAACGTGAGCGACGTTACAGCACTTATTAATATCATATTAGGAGTTAACGCATAATGAAACGATTCATTCTTTTCATATTAATTCTGCTTTTTGTGTCTGTTGCTGGACATTCGCAAATGAAACGAAGCGCTAAGCGAGGCATTTGTGAAAACAATCCCAACTACACACAGCAATATGCCGATGCCATCAGGCCCGGTATCTCGTGGACCTATAACTGGTATGTGGCTCCCGAGCCCGATTTCCTGCAAGATGGCACGCAAGATATCATGTTTGTGCCCATGTGCTGGAATCATGATTATGATGCCTCCAAACTTCGCAACTACTTAGAAAATCACCCTGAGGCGCAATACCTCATGGGATTCAACGAACCTAATTTCTCCTCGCAGGCCAACATGACTCCTGCCCAAGCGGCTGCCGTTTGGGACCAGTTAGAGGCTTTGGCGCAAGAGTTCAACCTCAAGCTCATTTCACCGGCACTCAATTTCACAGGCGAGAGAGTAGGGGGCCGCGTGTGGGGCATCGATGAATGGTTAGGAGCTTTCATCGAGGAGTATCGCAATCTTCACGACGGCAAAGATCCACAAATGGATTATATTGCCCTGCACTGCTACATGAACTGGGCAGGAGCCCTTGACTGGTATGTCAACACCTATCTTTTTGCCAATGACAAAGACAGTTCACTCAGGGCCTATTTCCAGCGCAACGGCAAGAAACAGATCATGCTCACTGAATGGTGTGCTTGGGAAGGCGATAAAGACGGTTTCGTCACCAATGTCGATAATCAGATTGACCAGATGGTGCAAAAGGTGCAAATCATGGAACAAAGCGAGAATGTGGCAGGATATGCCTGGTTTATGGGTATTGGTGGCAACATGAACAATAACTATCCTTACTACCATGTTTTCCAAAACGGCGAAAATGGCATAGAACTTACCGAACTTGGGTTAGTATATACCTATATGTCAGCGTTCGACACAACCTGCTGGTTCGGTGTCAACGATGTGATTCCGGCAAAAGACTACATCGACATGCACGAGTGCCAACTGCGCCATAACACCGATGCCGAAAGCACTCAAATGATAGAATTAAGCAAGTTTGAGCAGTATGTCGATTGGCAGGGCAGTATCATTACTCCCTATGTGACCTATCAGGTTTCAATCGATAACACTGCCGACTACTTGATTCATTACCGCATTAATGCACCCCTGGGCGCAGTGTTTCATGTAATGGTCGACGATCAGATTATTGCTCAGCACGACATCAATGCTGCCGACGGTTGGCGCACGGTAAAAGCCTCGTTGCATCTTGCCGAGGGCAACCATCTCGTGAAGATTCTTAATGTCGACCAGGCTTCTTGCAAGTTCAACTGGCTTCAGTTGCAGCCCAAGACTTCGGCTGTCGATGTGGTGCCTAACGATTTCCGCTCTATTCGTGCGGTGCGTTATTTTGACCTGAACGGCGCTTTGGTCAATCCAACCCCTGGTCGACCATTAATTCAGTCCATTCTCTATGACGATGGCACTGAAGTAACCAAAAAATTGATTTACTAACTTCTATATCCAATTATATTCCTTTTTTATTAATCTTTTAATTTTTATCTTTATGAAAAAATTATTTTTAACTCTGTTTGCCATCACAGCCGCTTTGACTGGCTTCGCACAGACCAATCTGGCTGTTGGCCATCCTTCGATTGCCTCTTCGGGCAATGCTGGTGAGGGCAATGATGGTAACACCGGAACACGTTGGGAATCAGCTCACAGCGATCCCCAGACATGGCAAGTTGACCTGGAAGAAGCTCAGACGTTCAACACCATCCGCATTATTTGGGAGGGTGCTTACTCCTCTACATTCCAGATTATTGCTGGCGACGAAGTAGGCGATGATGGCTATGTTGTGAATGGTACCACCATTTACTCAATCGAAGGCCAGACCCTTTCAGCTCCATTCCCTTACACACAGATCATTCATCTTGATGCACCTGTGACTGCTCGCTATGTCATGTTCAACGGAACTGCACGCGGCACTGGCTATGGACACAGCTTCTGGGAATTCGAAATCATGAATGTTGAAGAAGAGATGGTTGTCACCACTCTCACCATCAGTGCTGAAAAAACCAACCATGTAGTGGGTGACAACATGCCCATCACTGTGGTCGCTAAAGACCAAATGGGCGGCGACATTGAGCCTGGAACCATCACATGGAGCAGTAGCGATCCTTCTGTAGGTACCGTGACCGATGGCGTATTCACTGCTTTGGCTGCTGGTAGCACTACTATTACTGCTTCAGTGGGTGAGGTTACCTCTAATAGCTTGGTGATGAATGTTGCTGCCGAGGCTATGACTCCTCCCACCACCAATCCTACCGAGCCTACCGATCTGGCAATTAATGTAATTCCAGTCTATAGTGCCACTTATGACAAGGCTCTGAACGAAAGCAATCCTGGTTGGGGTGTCGGTGGTGGTGCTCCCAATCCTCTTTACACATCAATAGAAGAGGCTGTAATTGCCGATGGTCACAAGTCGGTTCATGTGAAAGGTGCTGGTATGAACAGCCGTACTAAGAACGGCACGCAGCTCACAGCTGATTACAACACAGTGCATGTTGCTGTATATCCTTACAGCGCAACTCAGTGCAAGATTTTCGAAGACAATGCTTATGGCAATGCACTCGTTTATGACGGTCTCGTTCCTGGACAATGGAACTATGTGGTAATTGACAATGTGAACTTCTCGAAAAACTACATCTGCATTGAGCTAGTAGGTGAGTATGAGTTCTATCTCGATCATTTCTATTTTGCAAAACCTGCTGTTGAAGACGCTGTAGCTCCCACAATCGACAAGGCCGAGTTGGTTCAGGCCAATACGCTGAGCGTGGAATTGGCACTGAAGGGTAGCGATGACTTGGCCACTAATATCATCTATGTGATTACCGACCAGAACAACAAGCAGTACACTGCTACTGGTGCCAATGGCGCTGAAATCAACCACACCATTATGGGACTCGCTGCCAACACTGCTTACACCTTCACCGTTAAGGCCGAAGATGAGAATGGCAACTTCTCTGAACCAATTACTGTGCAGGCTACGACTAATGCCTATGTTGCTGCTCCCGCACCCACAACTCCCGCAGAGGATGTGATGTCGGTTTACAGCGAAGCCTATACTTCTTCTGTTCCTAACATTGGCTTTGACAATTGGGAATCGAGAACACAATTCACGGGCATTGAAATCGAAGGCAATCCCACTCTCCAGTTTGTTGACATGGATTACTACGGCATTGTGCTCAACACACAACTTGATGTAACCGATATGAAATACATGCATATCGACCTCTTTGGTGATGGTGAAGGCACTCTGGGCATCGTTCCCATCTGGTGGAATCCTGCAGCCAATCAAAACTTTGGCGAAATCCGCTATACAGCTACTCTCACTAAGGGTGAGTGGGCTAGCATTGACATTCCTTTGAGCACATTCGACGATCCCGGTCGTAATGGTGTGAACCTCGTTCATCAGATTAAGCTTGACAATGGTAATGGCAACAGCATCTTGGTTGACAACATTTACTTCTGGACCGATGGTGATGTGAATCCTCCCCAACCTACTGAAATGACCGATGAGGGTGCCGACGAAAATGGTGTGCATGTGCTTACTGGTACTTGGAGTCCTGAAAGCTTTGCAGCTATCGATGCTGAAGCTAAGGCTAACGCTTATGACTTTACTGATGTAGATGGTATGCCACAAACATACAACAACCAAAACATGGCAACCAACCCCAACGCCCTCTTCATCACCAAGACTCCTGGCACATTCCTCTTCAACGAGATCGTTGCCAAAGCCGATGGCTCAGGTTATCAGGGTTACAACATCCAGATTATTGACCACTTTGCTAATGGTGCTGACCACAGCGTGAACACTTCAATTGCTCCTATCTCGGTGGTAAGTCCGTTCTTCCAGATGGTTGCCAACATGGGCAATGTCTACACTACTGTTGTTCTTCCATTCAATAAGACCCTTCCTAGTAATGTTCAGTTCTATGAGATTACTAGCGTCGACAACAGCGGCGAAACCGTTGAGGTTGAACTCAATCAGGTGACCGAGGTTCAAGCTGGTGTTCCCTACGTGGCTCATCTCGATGGTGCCGACATCACACTTGCTGGTGGTGGCGAGACAACTATCGATTGGAGTGCTGCTCCCGTTGCTATTGGTAAGGATGCTTTCTTTATCCCCACTTTCCAAACTGCAACTGCAACAACTGAAAATGTTACGGTTGGAGCTAAGCTGCGTGAAGAAGGTACTGGCAAGAACTATGGCATGAATGCCGTCGGCACTGAGGTTAACTTCACCGAGGTAACCGAGGTACCCGCATTCCGTGCTTACGTCCATGTCAATGGCACTTCTGTTGGCATCAACGATGTTAATGCCAATAAGGATGTCTTCTTCAACATTTACACTATCGACGGCAAACTCGTCCGTCAGGGTGTGAAGTCGGCCGAAGGCCTTAACAGTGGCATCTACATTGTCAACGGCAAGAAGGTGATTATCAAGTAAGATTTTGCAATTCAGCTTTCTGCTGAAATGCTAATATCCCTTTCAGAATGGTGCTTGCACCGCCTGTTGTTGCAGGCACCATTCTTTCTTTTTCTATAACTAATTTGTTGCATAATTTCCATTTTTCCCATTAATACCAGTGATATGAAAAAGTTATTCACTCTGTTCATCTTTCAAGCGCTTGTGTGTTTCTGTATCACGGCTCAAAAGCCAGTTTATCTCGATGACACCAAGCCCATCGAAACGCGCATCGACGATCTCATGTCGCGACTCACGCTCGAAGACAAGATTGCCATCATTCATGCGCAGAGCAAGTTCTCGTCGCCCGGTGTCAAACGTCTCGGTTTGCCCGATTTCTGGACCGACGATGGACCTCATGGTGTGCGGCCCGATGTGCTCTGGGACCAATGGGAACAGGCCGGACAAACCAACGACTCGTGCGTGGCTTTCCCGGCTCTCACCTGCCTTGCTGCCACATGGAACCCTAGTCTTGCATATAGCTACGGACGTGCGCTCGGCGAGGAGGCACGCTATCGTGGCAAGGACATGATTCTGGGCCCTGGTGTTAACATCTATCGCACTCCCCTTAACGGGCGCAACTTTGAGTATATGGGCGAAGATCCTTATCTCGCATCAATTATGGTGGCCCCCTATGTGCAAGGCCTCCAATCAACAGGTGTCGCAGCTTGCGTGAAGCACTTCGCACTCAACAATCACGAAACCAATCGTCACACTACCAATATCATATTGTCCGACCGTGCCCTCTACGAGATCTATCTGCCTGCTTTCAAGGCGGCTGTTCAGCAAGGTGGTGCATGGGGCGTGATGGGTGCCTACAACTTATATAAGAATGTGCACAA
>JAEEGI010027675.1_pt1 | contig 10833 bp, 5 predicted proteins | sample 8958751 | NCBI WGS metagenome assembly JAEEGI01 (sample SAMN16246545, study PRJNA631951) | gut metagenome | biome: gut microbiome; feature: rumen; material: KS-attached | host: Bos | place: Iran: Karaj | collected 2018-10 | reverse complement strand
TACCACCTGTTCATTTTAACTTTCTGTGGCTGAGGCATCTGTGCCTTTTGAGGTTTTGTCGGTAGCTTTTCCAGAAAATCATTTCTAACAATCAGGGAGAAATTATCTGTGACCTTGCCGTGACGACGCGGTCCCCTTCTGGGTGTTCCTCCAACAAGATATCCCGTCGCACCACTCGCGTCAGCAATTAGGAAGATTTTATCTCCAGACGTTCCCTCATCACCCTGGTCATACCAAAAAACATGTGAAGTGAATTCTTTCAGTGTATATCCGCGATTCCTTTTTCTAATGCCTTTGGCGGCATAGCTAATTTCAACATTCCACAGATTGGGGTAATTAAGGGATCTGAAATACCAAGTTCTGCATTCAGATTCCGGTGGAGCGGAAAAGAAATTGATTAAAGAATAACTGTCCTTTGGTTCATCAGTTCCTTGTACGTATCTATTACCTGCAGCCCTCGGCACATAAGTGAAATATGTGTCGTTTTTGAGGACTTTGATGCCGTCACAACAGACTGCAATTGCAGACGCATTATTGTCCTTGACATAGTAGGCAATTTCTTTGATCAATCGATTGTTAGCAATCCTTCTGCCGTGTAATCCGTAAATGATCAAGCTTGTTAAAAACGAGCCAAGTGCGAGCAATACACAACCAAGCAGAAAGCAAACGATAGCTTTCAAAAAGCCTCCGGCATCCAGACAATCAAATAAACCTGGACATCCAAGGAAAAATAAAGCCGCACAGCCTATTGCACCACCAAGTCCTATCATTATGGCCCTGAAGGTCTTGGAAACAGATTTATTTAACTGGCGATAATAAATCAGCGCAATCGTAAAGCCAATGCCCGTCAGCAAAGCGCCAGGGAAAAAATGCTCGATTCCTGCTTCAAAGATGTCTGACATACCAATAATCTCCTAATGATACCAGAAGACTCATTGCTTCGTAATTTAGACTTTTAGAAACAGCATATCGAGGCAGGTTACACTCGTCCAAAGTAGTGAAATGGCCTCGTTTTTGTTGCTTCTGAAAGCTGAAAACATTATAGCAGCCCTGTTTCAGAATGTCTACTTAATGAAAGTTTTTCTCGCCAGAATTAGACTTTCGTTTACATCTTTTCCACTCTTTGGGGGCTGATTCCATATCTGGTATTGTCCTCGCAGCCCTTTCGTGATCCCCTCTGCAGCACCTCGCCCAACCTCATCGTTGTCCAAATGTAGATGGATGATCTTCACATCTGGATAAGTCTCCAGAAAGTGTTCAAGCGCCTTGGGAACAACCCCTTCTCTTTTGACGACATAGACACCGGCCAAAGAGAGGAGCGAGTCCTTCGTCCAGTCGAAACCTCGTTGCTTCTCGAGTGTCGCGTGGCTGAGCAGATCGATAGCGGACTCAAAAACGTGCAGGTGTGGATTTCCGACTATTCCTTTCATGCGGAAGGAGTATCTCTTGTCGCTCCCGGATGCATCGCCTTTGTAGTCACCGACTATGCTGCGAATGGCTGCGTAGCGAGGATTTCCTGATTCATCGTATCCGACAAAGACCGCGTTCTGTCCGTCCTTGCTCTCGTAAAGCGTATTCCTCTCCAGGCAGTGCTGAATGATTTCCGCATCGATAGCCCGCCTCTGCAGGTACTCCATCACCCGGTTGGCCGTTTTGCTCCTCGGCGGCAGAAGCAGCCGTCGTTCGGAAGGCTCGTTCTTCACCGGGACCTGATATACACCATTCTCTAGGACGGAACCGACTGCTTCTAAAAAGGAAAAGCCGCGAACATTCACAAGAAAGTTCACGGCCGAACTCCCGCCGAATCCACGGGAGAACCAGTACCATTTTCCGTTACTGATCCGCAGAGAATCATGATCCTTCAGACACCAAATGTTCGCGGAAATCCGAACCAACTCTGAGGGAGACGCCCTCTGCAGATAAGAAAGCAGATCCACCGATTTTGCCTGGCGGATCTGCTCCTCTGAATATGATTGCATAGTTCACCTCGCTTCCTCCCGAGGCTTAGATCTGTTGCGCTTCGGTTTTGTCCTCAAGTTCCAGTTCAGATCTTCGACACGGATATTCGACTCCGGAAGCGGAATAGGAAAGGTGTTGTTTTCCTTCATCGAGTAGTACTGCATATTCGGACCCAGAATGATATGGTCCATGATCGGGATCCCCATCATCCCGAAGGCTTTGATCAGCTTGTCCGTCAGATCGATATCTGCCTGCGACGGAGTGAGATTCCCGGATGGATGGTTGTGGAAAATCATCGAAGCTGCCGCATTGGAAAGGATCGCCGTCTTCAGCAGTTCCCTCGGAGAACTTACAGACATGTTGACGGTCCCAACACTGGCAATGCTCATATTGATCGGCGTCATGTCTGTTTTGAGATTTACGACGATCAGATATTCCCGGTCCATATCATGCAGCTGCTCATACAGGACTTCGACAGCCCTGCCGGGAGAATTGACCGGCTTATCGCATAAGAGCGGCGGCTCTCTGACCATACGAATTGAGACGTTTTCGAACTCGTAGTTCATGCGGTTCCTCCCTTTCTTCATTGAACGGGACGACGAGAATAACGCCATCCGGCAGTTCTTTCAGTCGTTCCTTGAATCCTTCCTGCTTATTTTCTTTCCGGGCAGTGATGCCCATTTCTTCTTTGTTCATGTTCTCCTCCTTCATGCCGAATAGCCGCAGGGGGAGCTGCGGCTAAACCATACTATATTTTTGCTCATCGTGCCAGCTTCAATATGACACCATCAATATCTTCCGTAGGACCGCCCTTGGCGAGGACCTGATTCCGGAACCAGATCATGATATGCAGCAGGTTCCGCTTCTCCTCATGCGTGAGTTCCAGATATACTCGATTTTTTTTACGCTTGAACATGGCCTTGTCCTCCCTTCGGAAAGCATCATAACGGCCCGTACGGAGACTGTAAAATGTGCGAATTGCTCATGAGTGATAAAATTGTAGTGTCATCTGGCGTCATCGCGGTCGCGTGCATCCCGAATCTTTACCTCAAAGGTCTTGGCCTTCTCCGCTTCGTATTCCTTCTCCGAAATCAGCCCCGCTTTCCAGTCCATGAAGCTGGCAGCACCTTGAGCATTCCGAATTGCTTTGATAAGAGTCTCCGGTTTTTCGCGGATCGCCTGGATCCAGGACTGTACATAGGCTTTGTGATTCTCCAGATGCTCGGAAGAGGCATCGGCCTCCAGTCCGTATCCCATGAAGCAGGAACACATCTCAGCAACCAGTTCCTCATAGGCGTACCGACTGGAACCGAAGAATCCGCCCTGGATTCGGTTCAGCCTGGACGGATGCCCGGTGGAATGAGAAAGCTCGTGCAGCGCGGTGGCGTTGAAGGCATAATTGTTCTTGAACGACCCGAGCGCAGGCAGATGGATTTCATCCTTGTGCGGAGAGTAATAGGCTTCATCGCCGCCGTCCAGATAGATCGGCACGCCCATTCCTACGGAAAGCCTGGACACCAGTGTGTCAATGGCAATGCCTCCCGTCTGTTCTGGAGCAGGCAGCTCCGGCATTCCCTCTACATCACAGGCGTTGAAGACCGGCGTGTAACGCGTAGAAAGCTTGAATTCATCCTCTTTGCGTCCATTCTTTATTTCTTCTTTGAACTGCTCCCAGGTCAGGGCTTTCTTTTCTTTCAGGTCGAACGGATACCAATACTCAACATAAGTTGCCTTGGATCCGGCCCGCAGGTGCCATTTCTCCTTCGGATGATACTTGGCGTCGTTATCCATGATCTGGACCATCGTCACCCAGCGCGGATCCGTGTAACCTTTCATGACCGATACGAGTTTAAGCCAGAATGCGTTGCTGCCGCGATAGTTGGCTTTGGTGATGGCGTTGTGCGGGGCACCACCTCCGGTACCCCGCCATTCTTTCTTCCAGGAAAGACCTTTCTCCTCCAGCACGTGAGCGAACGCCTCAGCCATTTCCTTCCGGTATTCGTCTTTGTTCTTCGGTTTGCTCATCGGCTATCGCCTCCCATTCTTCCTGTGTCAGCGTGTCTTCATCGACAAAGATGATTTCTCTGCGCATGCTTTTTCGCCTCCTCGTAAGCACGGATCCGGGTCTGCCGGTCGTAGAAATCCTGCAGATCCTCCATCAGCTTCAGATAATTGTTCCGCTTGAGGTAATTGGGCTCCTCTTTGCGAACACGGTCCAGCACTTCCAGGATGGCACGCATCAGAAGATCCGAATCCAACATCTGCATTGCTTCCTGGAACACATCCTTTTGGGAAGCAGCTTCTTTGGCCCGTTCCTTTGCGTGGCTGTCGTTTTCTTCAAAGAAGCAGATCAGCCTGCTGGCCAGTTCCGCCTTGCTTACAGGCATTTCATTCATGTCATCCATTCCTCCCACAATGATAATGATCTTCATTTCTTCCGGTTCTCTGGCGATTTCTTTCATCGTCTTACCGGATTCGGCGATCCCGCCGGCCAGTTCGTTCAGCCAGTCAGCTGTTTTCCCTGCATCCTTCCTGGATTTGCCCAGATAGTATCCGGTGCATCCGCTGCAGATCGGGCAGCCTTCTTTGCGGAGCCCGCTGATCACCCTGCGGAGAGAGCGGCTTCCCAGAGAAAAACGCTGCTCCAGCTCTTTGCTGAACACAGCGTTCTCTTTGCCGATATGGTTTTGCTTCAGATAGTCATAGATTTCGTTTTCCTTGTTCATGTTCTCCTCCGATAGAAAAGGCGGCACCGTGTTTCAGATGCCGCCCTCCCGTGTTTATTCGATTGCTTCTTCCTTGCCTGCCTTTCGTGAGATCACAACCAGTGCAATCAGGGAAAGGGCAGCGACGACGCCCCAGGCAATCAGATGTGATTCGTCGCCGGTTTTCGGGGCAGGCTCCGGCTGAATGACCTTCACCGTCTGTGCCGCATCCTCCAGGTCTTCGTGGATTCCGATCAGATTTCCGTCCGCATCATAGATACGCTCGAAAGCGACCAGATCCTTATCGATGAAGCTGCTGCCGTCAAAGCTGAAGACCAGCGTAACGGAACCGTTCGCTTTATCAGCTGTAAAGCTTGCCTCCGCATAAATGCCGGTCCCTTTACCGGACTCCTTATCCATCAGCTCGCCTCTCACAGTGTAGGTCTGGCCTGGAATCAGGTTTTCATAGCTGACGATATCTTTGACGTTCGCGTCGACGGTTCCATAGAGCTTCTTTCCGGAGGTGTTCGTATCGGAAGCCTCCGTCCAGATCTTCGGGATATAGATGGTCTGTGACTCGTTCTCCAGATCTCTGTGAACCGCGATCAGGACCGTGCTGCCTTCCACTTCCGGGAAGGATCCAATCCCGTCTTCGCTGTCCATCAGCAGGGATTCGAAGACAACCAGTGTCTTGCTTGCCAGCCCAGAAGCATCCAGATCGAAGATCACATCAATGCTGCCCTCAGCTGCTTCCGCAGTAAAAATGGTCTCAGCGACAACCTCTTTTCCGTCGATCAGCAGCGGTTCGCCGGTTTCTTTATCCATCAGGATGCCCTGCACCGTATAGGTCTTGCCGACCAGCAGGTTGTGGTAGCGGACCGTGTCAGTGACTTCGACCTTATCCGTTGCGGGAATCAGCGGGATCTGAACCCCTGTTGAGATCTCCGGTTTCATGTTGGAGGCCTCAAAGGAGTGTTCCAGACCGTCCTCCCGGAAGCTGACGACGAACTCGTTCTCCCCGTCGTTGCGGATCAGGAAGTATCCTTCCGGTGCGACCGTTTCGCGCACCGTGTAGCGTCCTTCGTTTTCCTTCGTCCAGAGCAGTTCGCCAGAGGAGTAAGTGCCGTCTCCGTTGTCGATCATGTCACGGAGGTAGACGAAATCTTCACCGTTCCATTCGAAGACCCCGAAAACAGAGCCCGACAGCAGTTCATCCGTATCTGAGTCCTTTTTGCTCAGCGTGATGCTGCCGCGCTTATAGAGGTTTTCGAACGAGAGAGTTACATCCTCAGACAGGGAAATCTTTTTATTTCCCGGATCCTGGATGTATTCGGGGACGTCCACTTCCTCGATGGTGTAGCTGCCGCGCGGGATGCCGCCCTTTTCGGCCGCAAACTCCGCGACGCCTTCCTCGTTGGTGGTCGCAAATTCTTCGACTACCAGTCCGTTCACGGTCGTTCCGTACAGACGGAAGGTAAATCCGGCAAGCTGACCGTCTTCGGAAGTCTTGACGACCTGCACCTTCTGACGAATCAGCTCGTTCAGGAATTCTGCCTGTTCGCGGTCCGTGTCAATCAGCGTGACCGTCTGAGAAGCATTCACTTTGTAGACATAGGCCTGATCCTCATTCAGTGCTTCCTCAAGGATAAACTCGCCCCAGGGGACCTGCTCGAATACCGCTTTACCATTCGCATCCGTTACCGCCGTCATATCGACTTCGACGCCGCTGTAGGCTGTGCCGGAAAGGTGGAAGGTAAAGCCGGAAAGGATTCCGTCTTCGGAAGACTTGATCACTTCCAGGTCGGCCTTCTGAAGCTCGTTGTAAAATGCAATTATTGCATCATGGTCACCGAGTTCGATGATCTGCGCGTCTGGATCGATAAAGTAAAACTTCGCATCTACCTCTTCGACAGTGTAGCTGCCGCGCGGGATACCGTCCTTTTCGGCTGCGAATTCCGCAAAGCCATCCGCGTCCGTGGTAGCATACTCGTCTACTTCCATGCCGTTTACGGTCTTGCCGAACAGATGGAAGGTGATGCCTTCGATCTCATCGTTTTCGGAGGTCTTGACAATCTGCACCTTCTGACGGATCAGTTCATTGAGGAACTCCGCGCTTTCCGTCTCTTTGTAGACCAGATCTATGCTCTGGGAGGCATTCACCTTGTAGACGAAAGCCTGCTCCTCGCTCAACACTTCCTCCAGAGTGAAGATTCCCCAGGGGATCTGCTCGAATACCGCCTTGCCGTTCTCATCCGTTTCCGCGTAAACGTCGACTTCCACGCCGCTGGCAGCAGTGCCATAAAGGTGGAAAGTAAATCCCGCCAGGATTCCGTCCTCAGAGGACTTGGTCACTTCCAGATCCGCCTTCTGAAGCTCGTTCCAGAAGGAAAGCTCCAGATCTTCGGTCGCGACCGTGATGCTCTGTGCGTCCGGATCAATGAAGTAATACTTGGTATCGACTTCCTCGACGGTGTACTCACCACGCGGGATGCCGCCCTTTTCGGCAGCAAACTCCGCAATGCCTTCCGCGTTCGTGGTGGCATATTCGTCTACTTCCATGCCGTTTACGGTCTTGCCGAACAGATGGAAGGTGATGCCTTCAATCTCATCGTTTTCGGAGCTCTTGACGGCCTGCACCTTCTGACGGATCAGGCAGTTGTTGACCTCGCAGGACTCCTCATCGGTCCGAAGATCCACGGTAAACGCTTCATTCTGGACATAGACATACGCCTGCTCCTCGCTCAGTTCCTCCGTGACTGTGAATTCGCCGTAAGGGATATTCTCAAAGCGGGCGACGCCGGTTTCATCGGTGAGAGCCACCTCGTCAACCTCGATACCACCGTAAGAGATGCCGGTCAGATGGAAGGAATATCCTTCCAGAATGCCATCCTCAGCAGTCTTGTTCACGATAATCGTTCCGCGAGCCAGGGCGTTATAAAACTCCTTGACCACATCGCCGGACTCCACAACGATTTCCTGATCCTCCGGCTGCACAAACCAGAAGGGCGTATCATTCTCCGAAACGGTGTATTCGCCCAGCGGGATCTGGCCGAAGGAGATGTAGCCGTCTTTGTCGGTCTTCTTGGTGATATCGATCTCTACGCCGGTAAGCGAAGTGCCGAACAGGCGGAATGTCTTGCCTTCGATGTCATCGTTTTCGGACGTCTTGATTACGGATACCTCGAACTTGCGCAGGCGGTTCGTCCAGGTGATCGTCTTGTCTGCGCTGCCGGCTTCCACCTTCAGGGTTCGGTTTGCCGTCGGCAGATAGACCTGCTCCTGGAATTCCGTATAGGATTCACTGATGGTGTAGGATCCCCATGGAACCCGCTCAAAGACCGCCTTACCTTCCGCGTTTGTAGTCACTTCCCGGTAGATGTTCTCCCCAGAAACCGCCTTGCCGGAAAGGACGAAAGTGAAGCCCTCGACGACACCGTCTTCATTGACCTTTTTAATCAGGACTTCGATGGTCTGGTATTCGTTGTGGAAATGAAGCTCCGCATCCGCATTCGTGATCGTGACAGTCTGATCTTCCGGAACAACGAAGTAATCCGGCGTGTTCACTTCTCTGACTTTATAGGTGCCAGGCGCGATATCAGCAAACTCCGCAATGCCGTCCGCGTTGGTCTCCGCCGTCAGCAGGACCTCGCGTCCAGCGATATCCGTGCCGGAAAGCTCAAAGGTGAAGCCCTTCAGCAGACCGCTTTCCGAAGTCTTGATGACCCGGACCGCGTAACGGTTCAGTTCGTTGAAGACTGGGATCTCAGCCGTTTCGTTTTCCTGGACGAAGATGTCCCGGATCTCAACCGCCTTATACAGACCGGCCTGCGCTTCATTCAGGACTTCCGTCACCTGATAAGGGCCGCCGATCGGAACGCTGTCAAAGGTCGCCACGCCGTTTTCATCCGTTGTGGCCTCGAAGCTGTAAAACTTCTCGTTCAGCGCGTAGCCTTCCAGGCGGAAAGTGAATCCCTGAAGTGTTCCGTCTTCAGAGGTCTTGATGATCTTCACAGAGCCGGTTTTCAGCGTATTGGTGAAACTCACCTCCTTGGAATCACCGGCAGCCAGCGTCACATCTCTGTAAGCGGGCGAGACGGAGTACCATTCCTTGACGCCGCTTTCTTCGATGCGGTACTGCCCGGCCGGCAGATCCTCAAAGACTGCCACGCCGTCGTTGTTCGTAACAGCGAAGCGGATGATCTCTTCCCCGGTAAAGGTCGAAGTGCCCTTCAGCGAGAAGCTGATTCCGGAGATGATGCCGTCCGTGGAAACCTTCTTCACGACCACCTTTCCGGAAGTCTCATTGACGAAGGTCAGCGTGGCGGGTCCGGCGGTCGAAAGCGTGATGTTCTGATCCTCCGGCACGATATAGCGGACGGGAACATCCACTTCAGAGACCGTGTAGTCGCCGTAGGGAACGTTCGTAAAGGTCGCCTTTCCGGTCGCATTTGTAGTAGCATCGGCCTCATAGGTCTTGCCACCGATCGTTTTACCGGAAAGGTGGAACTTGAAGCCCTCCAGCACACCATCATCGGTCTTCTTGATGATCTCGATGGTGCCGACCTTCAGCTTGTTTGCGAAGGTCACGGTCATATCGCTGTCCGCGACGGTGATGGTCTGCGGATCCGGAGAGCAGTACTGATCCGGGACGTTGATCTCCTGGATGGTATAGGTGCCCTTCGGAATCTGGCCGAAGTCGATCTCGCCGTTGGCATCCGTAGTCCCGGCCTTTGTGATCTGCATCCCGTTTACCGTAGAGCCAATCAGCTGGAAGGTGAACCCAGCCTTCGCGCCGTCTTCAGCGGTCTTCTTGACCTTCACGTCATGGGTGATCAGGCTGTTGTGGGCATTCACGGTATAAGACAGATGACTGGCATCCAGCGTAAACGTCCAGGGCCCTTCAGCGGTATAGATCTTTTTCTGAGCTGCCGTCAGGACTTCCATAACAGTGTAGGTCCCAAGAGGCAGCTCGGAAAACGTGATCCTGCCGGATGCATCCGTCTGCTTCGTCATCGTGACAGGCCCTTCCAGCTTAAACGAAAGCCCTTCTACAACGCCGTCTTCGGATGCCTTCACCACTGTCGCGGTGCCACTTGCCGGAACCTCTGCCTTAACTCTGGCGCGGAAATACTGGATCGCACTCACGTCCACAATGAACTGACCAGAGCCGAATACACGGCCGTTCGAACCGGTATAGGATGAATCGTAGGGCTTGGATGAATAGATCATGGACGAGTCCTCGGTCTTTCCAAGCCAGGTGGTCCAATCCTCAAGCTCCTGCGTAGCCGTCAGCGTAATGGTCGAACCGCTGCGGCTGACCTGAACGGTGCCGTTCGGATCGATTTTGCCGCCGTTGGCGTCCAGGATCTTCCCGATATTGACCACATCCGCTGCCGGAACGGTGAAGGGTTCGCCGACAGTCAGTTCATACTGGCGTTCCCAGTCAGCCGTCTGCGTTACAGAGGTCTTCAGGTCCTGATAGGCCTGATAGCCGAGCTGGTACATCTTGTCCAGATCAATGAATCCGGCGATCCCGATGACGGGAGCCGTACGCATTCCGCTCCCGCCGGTATGCCAGTTGCCTTCCTTGTCGTAGTAGCCAGCGCTGTCAGAGATAAAGTAGTACATATAGTCTGAGAAGGGCAGATCATTCATCTTGCCCCAGACCAGCATCTGTACCAGACCTCGCTTAAAAGCAGTGGCATCGGATGAAGTGTCCTGCAGCAGAGCTACAACGGCTGACTTCGGGATCGTCATGGATCCGTTGTAGTTGCTGGCCGGCACGGTAAGGCTCATGGCAATCTGGTTCGCATTGTTCGTGATCAGTGCGAAGTTGTTCTGTGTCAGCATCTTGGCCGCTTCCGCCAGACCGATCACATCTACGCCGGAACGGACATTGATTCCTGCCTCCGCCAGTGAGCTGCTTGCGACATGCTGGCCGGTTCTGGACGGGGTCAGCCAGTCGAAGCAGTATCCGATATGACCGTTTACCATAAACACCTCATTGTTCAGGAATGACGAAAAGCCAAACGCTGAATTGCTGGTGCTGGCCGTCGATCCGTTGATATACTTCTCCGTCGCTCCCTGATTTCCGCTCTGTAGATGGTTGGTAGAGTTGGTAATGAGTACCCGAACCGCATCCTCCGTGCCGACTTCAACACCGTCCTGA
>JAEEGI010027674.1_pt1 | contig 10833 bp, 6 predicted proteins | sample 8958751 | NCBI WGS metagenome assembly JAEEGI01 (sample SAMN16246545, study PRJNA631951) | gut metagenome | biome: gut microbiome; feature: rumen; material: KS-attached | host: Bos | place: Iran: Karaj | collected 2018-10 | reverse complement strand
ATCTCGAAGTCGGCCGGATCTACGGCAGCCTCCTTGAAATATTCGTCGTAGTTGTAGTCGATGTTGGTCAATCCGAAGTTGGCTCCGATGAAGAACTTGTCGTTGAAATTGAATCCGACATTGAAGAGAGCGTCATACTTGCTGCCGGTGACCCTGCGTCCGTAGGACTGGTCCAGCGGGCCTCCGAGGAATATATCGTAGATGTAGTTGCCGTCGCCATCCTTCTCTCCGGTGTTGTTGAATCCCTCGGTGGCTGCGATGTAGCGCCAGTAGTAGGAAGGATCGTCCACATTGCCGTAGGTACCGATAGCGCCTGACTGGGCGTTGGTTATGATATTCCAAGGAGCCCAGAGTCCACGGTCGTCAGCATTGTAGTATGCATGTGCCCAGTCGTCGATCTCTCCGCCTGAAGCATCCCTGTAGCCGTTGAGGAAATCGATGTCGAAGCCGTCGGCATTCACAGCCATCGAACTGATGTAGCTGGTCTTGTCATTCCGGCCGCTGGCGAACATCTGGTTCGTGTAGTTGTTGGTTCCGTTTACTACGAAACCATAGGTCACTGCCACGAGTCCTCTGTCGTTGCCGGTCTGCATGTTGAATGTAGCACCGACGTTAGGCATCGAGAACCTGGTGAGTTTCCTCAACTGCTCGTTGGAATAGACATCGCTGCCGTTCACCGGATATGCGCTGTAGGACGCGTTCATCGAGCTGACCGTCAGGTTAGGCGACAGAGTGAACTGGGAATAGTTGTAGACTGCGGATCCGGCAGGATTGATGCCGATGGATCCAAGGTCTCCTCCTACAGCAGTCATGGCGTTGCCCATACCGATGGACCTTGCGGTGCCGTAGTAGTTGTTCTGGCTGAAAGTCAGCGCGTCGTACATTGTCTGAGCCCCTGCGGTAAGAGCCGCGAGCATCAGTGTGATTGCAAGTATAGTTTTTTTCATGATGGCTGGATTTTATAGTTTAACTAAAGGTTTCCGTTACCTGCGGCCACCGCCGCTGCCGCCTCTCGAGCCACCGCCCGAAGAACCGCCTCCGCTGTAACCGCCGCCTGAAGAGCTTCCGCCTGAGCTTCCGCCGCTGTATCCGCCGCCGCTATATCCGCCGCTGGATGATCCGCTGCTGTAGCTGCCGGAACTTCTGGTGGAGCTGCTGCCGGAAGACCTGTAGCTGCCGCCGCTTGAGCTGGATGACCTGCTCACCGAGCTTCCGGAAGAAGACCTGGAAGTCGTGGTGGAAGGCCTGCTGTAGGTGGCCGTACCTGTGGAACCTGAGCGATTGTAGCTCGGGCTGGCTGACCTGACGCTGCCGGAGGTGCTTCCTGCTGAAGATGATCTTACGTTTGAAGATGTAGATGTGGAAGTCCTAGGAGTCCTGGAGACCGAAGTCATCCCGGACCTTGAAGAAGTGGAGGTCCTGCCTGCAGTGGTTGTCGAACTGGTCCTGGTAGCACCGGTCGCCCTTGTGGCAGCGCCGCTCCTTGCCCTGGTGGTCGCGGAAGACCTGACTCCGGCAGTCCTGGAGACTGAACCGATGCCGCTCCTCACGCCAGAACCGGTGGTGGCGATGCGTGGAGTGTTGATCCTGGTGCCGCCGCCGAAGTGGTCGTGACCCCACATGTAATGAGGATCGTGGTACCAACCTCCGTACCAGCCACCGTACCATCCGCCGTAGCCGTAGTACCACGGATCATACCATCCGCCGTACCAGCCCCAGCCATAGCCGTAGCCATAATACCAAGGGTCATACCATCCGCCATAGAACCAAGGGTCGTACCAACCGCCGTAATACCAAGGGCTGTACCTGTAACCGTAATATGGACCGTACCATCCGCCATAATACCAAGGGTCATACCATCCGCCGTAATACCAAGGATTCGCTCCCCAGTAGATGGAAGAATAGAATGGCCTGTGCCAGCTATACCATGAAGAGGCATACCAAGGCTGGTACGCAGCCCAGGTGTCCCAGCCGTTGTCGAACAGGTACACCGAGGTTGTATTGTCCTGCTTGTTGAAATCTATCTTGGCTACCTTGTTCGAAGGGATGAACAGGGTGTCGACTTTCTCTCCACTTTTGAGGAAGATAGGGGAGTTTTTCGTCTTAGCCACGAGAACATCGTTGTCATACAGGTTGTTGTCAGCCTGGACAGCGGTTTCTCCTGCAGTAGTTTTAGGCGTATAGTAGATTCCATCCTGATACCTCTGCTGGGAGGCATCGTTAGCGTATTGCGCTGCTGAACCGCACGAAGTCAGTGCCAGAAGCGCCGAGACAAATAGTAATGTGCGTGTTTTCATTTCTGAATCTCCTATAAATTGATAATAAATTCGTAACTTCGTAACCGTTTTCAAACGGTCCGTTTTATTAATGTTTCTCAATAAACAAAATCCGTACCGAATGAATTATTGCACAATATTAATAATAATTGGCAAAAACCGCAAACAGATAAAAGACATATGGCAAAGGAAGTAACTAAAAGGTCAGAGAACTATTCTCAGTGGTATAACGATCTCGCACTCAAGGCTGATCTGGCGGAGCAGTCTCCGGTCCGGGGATGCATGGTCATCAAGCCTTACGGATATGCAATCTGGGAGAAAATGCAGCAGGCCCTGGACAAGATGTTCAAGGAGACAGGTGCCGTGAACGCATATTTCCCGCTGTTCATACCGAAGTCATTCTTCAGCCGCGAGGCCGAGCATGTGGCCGGTTTCGCCAAGGAGTGTGCGGTCGTAACCCATCACAGGCTTATGAACGACCCTGACGGCAACGGCATCGTGGTCGATCCGGAGGCAAAGCTTGAGGAGGAACTGATCGTGAGGCCGACTTCCGAAACAATCATCTGGAGCACCTACAAGAATTGGATCACTTCGTGGAGAGACCTTCCGATAATGTGCAACCAGTGGTGCAACGTAGTCCGCTGGGAGATGCGTACCAGGCTTTTCCTCAGGACAGCTGAATTCCTCTGGCAGGAAGGCCATACCGCCCATGCTACGTCCCAGGAGGCCCTGGAAGAGGCCCAGAGGATGGTCGGGGTATATGCCCGCTTCGCGAGGGAATTCATGGCGCTGCCTGTGATCGTCGGCCACAAGAGCCCGAACGAGCGTTTCGCCGGTGCCCTCGACACCCTCACCATCGAGGCTATGATGCAGGACGGCAAGGCCCTGCAGGCCGGTACTTCGCATTTCCTCGGCCAGAACTTCGCCAAGTCGTTCGATGTCACCTTCACCGACAAGGAAGGCCAGCAGCAGTATGTATGGGCTACTTCCTGGGGAGTTTCCACGAGGCTCATGGGAGCTTTGATCATGGCCCACGGCGACGATAACGGACTCGTACTTCCTCCTGCACTCGCCCCTATCCAGGTCGTGATGGTTCCTATATTCAAGACCGACGAGGAGCGCAGCCAGATCCTGGAGAAGATGGAACAGCTCAAGAAGGCCCTGGAGGCCGAAGGCCACACGGTCAAGATCGACGACCGCGACACCCTGCGCCCTGGCTTCAAGTTTGCAGAATGGGAGCTCAAGGGCGTACCTGTACGTCTTGCCATGGGTCCTAGGGATCTCCAGAACGGAACGGTAGAAGTGCATCGCAGGGATACCCTCGAGAAGCAGACGGTCGCTCTCGAAGGCCTCGAGAAGTCCATCGCGTCTCTCCTTGACGATATCCAGAAGACCATCTACCGGAAAGCTTTCGAATTCCGTGAGGCCAATGTCGAAAAGTGCGACGATTGGGAGGAGTTCAAGGCCAAGATCGGGACTGGTAAGTTCCTTCTCTGCCATTGGGACGGGACGGCCGAGACCGAGCAGAAGATCAAGGACGAAACCAAGGCGACCATCCGCTGCATTCCTGTGGACAGCTTCGTCTGCGAGGAAGAGGGCAAGGATATTTATTCCGGCAAGCCTTCGAAGCAAAGGGTTGTCTTCGCTATTTCATATTGATATATTAAAAAACGGATACTATGACTACCACTTCCAGAAGGGCACTGTCGGTTGCCGTTGCGGTCCTGGTCGCCGCGATCGCTTCATATGCCCAGACCGATACGACCAGGAAGGATGCTCAGGCGGCCGCTGCTGAGGCTGCAAGGCTCCTGACGCAGACCGAAGAGACGAAGGTAGTCCCTCCGAAGCCTGATTACTGGACCCGTTCCCTGATGACCAACGTCAATTTCATCCAGAACAGTTTCACCAATTGGGCCAAGGGAGGATACAACAACTACGCGCTCAGTGCGTACATAGACGGTAAAGCCGACTGGAAGAAGGACGAGATGTACTGGAACAACAGGCTCCAGCTCGACTACGGATTCCTGTATTCGGACGATAAGCCGCTGATGCAGAAGAACAAGGACAGGATCCTGCTGGAGAGCACCTGGGGCTACAAGGCCACCAAGACCTTGAGTTACACGGCCAAGTTCACCTTCCTGAACCAGTTCACCAGCGGCTGGACATATCCTACCCCTTCCGTGGAAGACGGTGAGGAACCGACCAGCCAGCAGTGGAAGGATGCCCGCGTCCTGAAGTCTTCTTTCTGTGCCCCGGCCATCGTTACGCTGGGTCTCGGTGTGGACTGGATCCCTACCAAGTGGCTCACCGTGAACTTCGCTCCGCTTACCGGCGGCTTCACGATCGTCGGTACCGAAAGGCTAAGGAAGAACAATGGAATGGGCAGGAGGAAGGAATATGAGGACGAAACCGAATTCCCTGACATCAAGGACGACGCCGGTGTATATTATACCACCGGTTATTATTACCGTCCTGCGAGGTTCGAGTTCGGTGCCCAGCTCACGGCAGACGCCAAGGTCAAGGTAAATGACAACTTCGAGGGCTCTACGCACCTGCTGCTCTTCTCAAACTACCTGAAGAATCCCCAGAACCTGCGAGTCAACTGGGATACGAGGATGATGTGGAAGCTCAACAAGTTCTTCTCCTTGAACCTCACCACGAACCTCATCTACGACGACACCGTGCTCATAGTTGACGAGGCTCACGCTGACGGCCACAGGGCCGTGCAGCTTGCAGAAGCCCTCCAGTTCGGCTTCACTTACACTTTCGCTAGCAAGAAGAAATAGCTCCGGGCCATGCAGGAGCGATTCGACAAGTGTCTGGCCGGGCTGCTTCCCGATAGGGGAGCGGTGCTTCTCGCCGTGAGCGGCGGGCTCGATTCCATGGTTATGGCCGACCTGTTCCTGCATTCATCCCTCAGGCTTGACCTGGCGGTCGCCCACTGCAATTTCCATCTCCGTGGAGAGGAAAGCGATTCCGACGAGATCTTCGTGCGGGAATGGGCTGAAGCCAACAACCTGACTTTCTTCAAAAAGGATTTTGACACAAAGGGATATTCGGAAGCCGGGGGAATCAGTATCGAGATGGCTGCCCGCGAGCTCCGGTATTCGTGGTTTGCAGACCTTTGCTCCACCGGAGGATACGCTGCCGTTGCGGTAGCACACAATGCCAACGACAATGCTGAGACATTGATTCTCAATCTTTTACGCGGTACGGGACTGAAAGGGGCCTGTGGTATCAGCAATAACTCCTCCCTTCCGGGGAGCGAGGCTTCCCTTATCCGCCCTCTGCTGGGATTCACGAGGGAGGAGATCCGGGCATATGCCCTTTCAAGGAATATCCGCTGGCATGAGGACAGTACGAATGCCGATCCGGCGTACAAGCGCAACCGCATCCGGAACGAAGTATTCCCCTCATTCCGCAAGATCAATCCGGCCTTTATCCAGACCTTGAATTCGGACATTGTCCGTTTCGCACAAGTCCGGAAAGTTGCGGATGATTTCTTCGCCTCGAATGCTCCGGTTGTTTCATGCAAGGATGCTGAGGGTATCCGCATTTCGATTCCGAAGCTCCAGGCAGCTCCTCACAGGGAGTATCTCCTTTACCGCCTTATCGAGCCGTACGGCTTCCCGTCATCGGTCATGGAGGACATCACTAAGCTTATCACCGAAGGCGCTACCATCAGTGGGAAACGATTCTTTACCAATGGATTCGAGTTATATACCACCAGTGATTCGCTTGTGGTCGTGCCCCGCCCGAGCGTATCCGAGGAGGGCCCGGAAGAAGTGGTGGTAGGCGCTGAAGGGGAGTATTCATTGTGCGGGGTGGCTTTCACCGTGGACCGCATCATTCCGGATGACCTTCATCAGCCTGAAGGAACCTTGGTCATGAATTTGGAGTTTCCATTCGTCGTCCGCAAGTGGCGTCCGGGGGACTGGCTGCGCCCTATGGGAATGACAGGCAAGAAGAAACTGAGCGACATGTTCGTGGACCTGAAAATGTCCATTGCCGACAAGGAAAAAGCCCTCGTCATCGCTGGCGAAGGCTCCCATGTCCTTGCACTCCTTTGCAGGCGGATCGACGGTTCCGTGAGGATCGGCGGCGGATCGCCGGGGCAGGAGGGCTATGTCCGTATTCGGATTATCTGACCTCAATCTCAAAAGGCATCCTGGCAAATACCAGGTCTCCATTGCCCTTCGTCCAGGTTTTCTGCCAGTCGAGAAGGGTCTTGGCGACGTATTCAAGAGGCGTTCCTGCGAATGCATTCACCATAACCTCTTCCTTGTTGCCCTTGCCGAGCTGCTGCTTCAACTGCTCCATGAAACTCATCGGCTTAGGGTATGCTACTACGTTCCAATTGTCCAGATCGCTGTCGCCGGCCACGGATGCGGTGTAGCGGAGGGCGTCTTCAAGGGTGCCGATCTCATCGACGAGACCGATCTTGAGAGCGTCTTTTCCGGTCCATACACGGCCCTGGGCTATGCTGTCCACTGATTCGTATGTCTTGCCTCTGCCTTCAGCCACAAGGTTCACGAAGCTGGTATAGATGTCATCGACATAGTCCTGCATCCACTGTGTCTCTTCGGCGTCGAAAGGCCTGGTCAGAGACAGCATGTCGGAATGCTTGTGGGATTTGACAGGAGTTATGTTGACATGTGCGATATCCTTGAGGGTCTTGCCGAATTCAGGAATGGCCGAGAAGCATCCGATGGATCCGGTGAGCGTGGTGGCGTCGGAGAATATGTGGTCGCAGTTGCTTGAGATCCAGTATCCGCCCGATGCTGCATAGTTGCCGTAGGAAGCGATGACAGGCTTCACGGCCTTGGTAAGGTCGATCTGCTCCTTGATTTTGTTGGCAGAGAGTACGGTTCCGCCAGGGGAGTTGACCCTGAATACGACAGCCTTGACCGATGAATCGGCGCGTACCTTGGCGATGACGCTTGAGAACCTGTTACCGCTGATATTGTTAGGGTCGTCCTGCTCCACGATGTTGCCGTCTGCATATATGATCGCAATCTTCTTCTTGGCGCTCAGGTTGGCCTTGACCTTGGCAGTCACATAGTCCTTGAACGGTATGAACTTGACGTCCTTGTATTTCTCCTTCGAGGCAAGCGAAGCGAGCTTGTCCTTGAGTTCCTCCATGGAGAGGAGACCGTCTGCCAGGTTGTGCTTCACCATGTCTTCAGGGTAAGAAATCGTGAGGTTCTCGATGAAGAAGTTGAGCGAATCCACGCTGATGTCCCTGCTGCTTGCGGTCTCTTCCTCGATTGTTTCCCACATCGAGTCGATCATCGCCTGGTTCTGCTCCATATTCTCCGGACTAGGAGCGTTCTTCGCATACATCTCACCGGCACTCTTGTATTTGCCGTGGCGGATCAGCTGGTAGTTTACCCCGAGTTTGTCGAGCAGGTCCTTGAGGAATATCATCCTGCCGCTGATGCCGAGGAAGAAATCGTTTCCTCCGTGATGGCTGGTAGTGTAGATCTTGTCGGCAACGGATGCAAGATAATAGCTGCCGGAGGTGAAAGCTTCACCATAGACGACCACCGGCTTGCCGCTCTTGCGGAAATCGGTGAGTGTCTTGCGGAGTTCCTCCAGGTAGGTCAAACTGCTGGCGGCGTTGTCGGTCTTGAGGTAGATGTATTTGACACCAGGGTCTTCGGCAGCCTTGTGGATGGCATTGACAGCATCCAGGAGGCCAATGCTGGCGACCGCCGATCCGTCCTGAAGGGAAGGAATAGAGCCGAAAGGATTGTCTTCCCTGGTCTGCTCCGCGAGAGCGAAGGTGGACATATCCATTACCAGGACCCCTTCTTTCGGCAGGATTGGAGCTGAGGAACCAGTAGCCGAGGATGCGCTGGATGCGATGGAGCCGATCATCATGATGAACATTATGAACTTGACGATGCCCCAGATAAGCAGTCCGCAGAGAACGGCCAGCACCCATTTGAAGAATTCTTTTGTATCCATTGTCTGTAGTGTTTGTTTCGTTTCCGATATAAGCGCAAAGGTAAGCATTTTCCGTAAAATCACTATCTTTGCGATATGAACGTCCAGAAACCTTCAATCCCTAAGGGAACACGTGATTTCGGCCAGCAGGATATGGCTGAACGCAATTATATATTCGAAACCATCAAGAGCGTCTTCAGGACGTTCGGATATTCCCAGATCGAGACACCTGCAATGGAGAACCTATCCACCCTGCTCGGCAAATATGGCGAGGAGGGTGACAAGCTTCTGTTCAGGGTCCTGAATTCCGGCGATGCCTTCGGAAAGGTCGACCTGGACAGCTTCAAGGATGCCCAGGGGCAGGTCAACTCCGTGGCATTGTCGAAGGAGGTCTGTGAGAAAGGCCTCAGATATGACCTGACCGTGCCTTTCGCCCGCTTCGTGGTCCAGCACCAGAATGACATATCGTTCCCTTTCAAGAGATTCCAGATACAGCCCGTGTGGAGGGCCGATCGTCCGCAGAAGGGCCGCTACCGTGAATTCTACCAGTGCGACGTGGATGTGATCGGGAGCAAGTCCCAGGTCAACGAGCTGGAACTCGTGCAGATAGTCGACAAGGTCTTTTCCCTCCTGGACGTGAACGTGCTGGTAAAGGTCAACAACCGCAAGGTCCTTACCGGCTTTGCAGAGATATCGGGATTCCCGGACAAGGTCGTCGATATCACGGTCGCGATCGACAAGCTGGACAAGATCGGCTTGGACAACGTGGAGGCCGAGATGCGCGATAAGGGTCTGGATGACAGGGCCGTGGCCGTAATCAGGCAGATACTCGCCCTTTCCGGTTCCACCGAAGAGAAGATTGCTTCGATGAGGGCTTTGATGAGCGGCGGATCGGCTTCCGGTCTTGAATCCGAAGCCGGAATGAAGGGACTTGACGAACTTGAGGAGCTTTTCGGCCTCATCGAGGCTGCCGGGGTTTCCTGCCCGGTGGAGATAGACCTGTCCCTCGCTCGTGGCCTGAATTACTACACGGGCGCTATATTCGAAGTAAAGGCACTTGATTTCCCTATTGGAAGTATTTGTGGCGGAGGACGTTACGATAACCTTACAGGAATATTCGGACTTCCGGACATGTCCGGCGTCGGCATCAGTTTCGGTGCCGACAGGATCTACGATGTCCTGAAGGGCCTGGACAAATTCCCGAAAGACCTGAAGACCTCCACCACCCTGCTTTTCGCGAATATGGGCACGGCAGAGATGAAATACATCCTTCCTGTTGCCAAGGCTCTCCGCGACAAGGGGATAGCTGTCGAGGTATATCCAGATGCCGCGAAGCTCAAGAAGCAGTTCGATTATGCTGACCGCAAGGCTATTCCGTTCCTTTCCATTACAGGAGGGAACGAGATGGAAGCCCGGATGGTCAATGTGAAGAACCTGGTAACCGGCGCCCAGGAGTCATTCGCGAAGGATGACTTGGACGGTATATCCGGATTCCTCAGTCTTTAGGATCCATTACCTTTCCGAACAGATAGAATTTATGGTCTCCGTACCAGAGGATGCCCTCTCCGTCGAGGGCGGTGTAGCTGGTATAGAATGAATTGCCGGTGTCCCTCGGGGAGAAGACTTCGGGTTCTCCGAACCATACCGGCTGATGCGCTCCGGGTACGAATTCTCCGTCCCTTTTGAATAACGGTCCACGGTTCTGATATGAAATCACCCCGTTGAAGTCGAAGGTGTCGTGTACCATCAGGAAATACCTTCCGCTTCTGGCTTCCGGGCCGGCATAGTCATATATAGGGCAAGGGGAGCGCGGCTGCAGGATAGGTGTTCCGCCATCCTTAGTCCTTAGGATTTCCGGACGGCTCCAGTGCTTTCCGTCATCGGAACTGACGGACCAGATAGGGTGTCCGATGGACGTGCGCATGACTGAGAACAGCCTCCCGTCCGGCAGGCCGACGATGCAGGCCTCTTCCACGCTCAGTCCGTCCTTCGGGATATATTCGTGATCATTCTTTACGTACTTCGCGTCGAAAGCTTCCTTCCCTGTGTTGAAGAATGAAATCCTGATGTCCCTGACCTCCGGATCCTCGTCGATGTTCTCATATTGCCAGAATTCCACCCTCGGGATGTCGTTGCGGTCGTAACGGGAGCATCCGGCTATGAACTTGCCTTCGCTGCCGAAGCGGAGCGGCCTCTGCCACAGGCACCATAGAGGTGGAACGGAAGGGTCGGCGGGGTCTTCTTCGAACCGTACCGGGAACGGCACAGTCTCCGGTTCTGACCAGGTCTGCCCGGCATCGTCCGAATACATTCCTCGCATTATCCCGCAGACATTCTTCTTCACGGTAGTTTCCTGCTCCCACAGGCAGTATAGGCGGCCGCTGCGGCTGAGCATAGGCTGCTGGTAGCTTGCAATGGGCTTCTGGTCCGCCATCGAAGGAGAGCCTGCAAGCATCACCGGTTCTGACCAGGTGCGTCCTGCGTCGGAACTTTTCGCGAAGGCAATGTGGACATCGTTTGCCGCTTCGTAGGAACCCTGGGTCCAGAAAGCATAGAGGAGACCTCTCTCCGGATCATCCAGCACGTGGAAATGGTCGTTGTAGGTGTC
>JAEEGI010027673.1_pt1 | contig 10834 bp, 6 predicted proteins | sample 8958751 | NCBI WGS metagenome assembly JAEEGI01 (sample SAMN16246545, study PRJNA631951) | gut metagenome | biome: gut microbiome; feature: rumen; material: KS-attached | host: Bos | place: Iran: Karaj | collected 2018-10 | reverse complement strand
CGGAATATTTCGTTCAAATTCTTAATCTTGTTCTTGCTGGCGGAAACAATAAATACCTTGTCACCTGCCTGAAGAGTGGAGTCGCCGCCGGGAATCTTCATTTCGCCGTCACGGATTATTGCGGCCACTATAGTGTCCTTTTTGAGCTTAAATGCCTTGTCTCTGAAAGGAATATTAAGGTGACTGCATTCCTCGGTTATGCTAAACTCCATAAGTTCGGCGAGAGAGTCACAGATACTGTTGAAGCGCAGGATTTCGTTTTTGGCATCGCGCATCTGGGCATTTCTTACGTAGCGATATAATTTGTTGGCTGCAACTTCACAAGGAGAAACGGTGATATCCATATTAACTTTGTGAAGCATTTTTGCGTGTGCTACGGTATCGACTCTGGTGATGATGGATGGCACACCTACGGCCCAGGCATACATACTGACTACCAGGTTGGCTTCGTCACGGTCGGTGATGGAGGCCACCACATCTTTTTTGGAGATGTGCTCGGCATCCAGGACTTCAACGGATTCGGCATTGCCGTAAGAAATCTTGGCCTTGGGATATTTTTCCATAAGCTTTTTGCAGTTTTGGATATTTTCTTCAACGATGGTTACGTCCTTGCCGGCTTTTAGCAATTCGCCTGCCAGATAGTCTCCGGTGAAACCGCCGCCGACTATGAGAACCTTCTTGGAACTCGTGGTTATTATGCCCATGTTTTTGAAAGTATCGGCAACGCCCTTCTGGTCGGTGATGAGGTAGACATTATCACCTTCTTCACAGATGAAGTTACCGTCCGGAATAAAGAGCTTGGAATCGCGGGTTACGGCAACTATCAGGAAGCTTCCGCTAAGTTCTTTGTGAAGGTCGAGAAGAGTTTTGCCTACAAAAGGAGAGTCCTTCAAGACCACAATCGAAAGCATCTTAACCGCATCGTCAAAGAAAGAATCCAGGCGAACATGCCCGGGAAGACCGATATTGTTGTAAATAATCTCGGCCACATCAATCTTGGGACGCACAATATGATCTATGTGATATTCCTTGATTAAGGATTCTTTTTCCAAAGAAAGGTCCGGAAGGACGAGTCTTGCGGCTGTGTACTTGGTACCGAGGTTTTTGGCCTGCAGACAGCTAAGAAGGTTGATTTCGTCCACGGCGGTAAGCGCCACCAGCATATCGGCGGTTTCGGCCCCGGCTTTTTTGAGAGTTTCTCTTGAGGCTCCGCTTCCTTCGATACCCGTTACGTTATATTTGTCCGTGACAGAGTCGATTATTCTTTTGGAGCAGTCTATAACAGTTACGTCAATGCCTTCTTTTGTCAGCATTTCGATTAAAGTAAGACCCGTTTTACCGATTCCGACAACTATAACTTTCATTTGCTTTTCTCCCTTTTAAGTCTCTCTGTTTTGTGCTTTTCAAGTGAAAAATAAACTTTCTTTATAGTTAAGCCCTGTACCAAAACCGTAAAGAAAATGGTTACAAAGGTTACATTCATAAATATCAGGTACACATCATGTGGAAGGAATTCCCTGGTGCCCAGTGCCAGTGCCAAAGAAAGACCGCCTTTAAGCGCTGACCAGGTCATTAAGCATACATACTCCCTGAGGCTGTAATTACCGGGCATTTTGCGACCGGTCAAGAGGCTGCTTATGAATACGCCGAAAGCTCTTGAAATGATTATAGCGAGAATTGCTACAGGCACCAGCAAAAGAACATATTTACTAAGCTCGATATTAAGTATCAGCAGGGCTATCATTACAAATAAAACTGCGTTGAGAATTGACTCGAGAATCTCCCAAAAGTCCTTGTAGTATTCTTTTTCATCTATAACCACTACGCGGTTCTCAATTCTTGAGAAGGCATATGAAAAATACATTCCGCATACAACAGAGGCGATTACTCCTGAGAATCCCAAGTGCTCGCAGATGATGTATACAAGGGAAACGTTAAGAAGAGAAATAAGAATATATTTGATAGGGTCTCTTGTAAGTTTAATCAGGGCAAAAAAGATTGTTGACATTACCAGTGCAACCGCAATTGCTCCGAGGATTTCTTTGAAGAAAAGCACCATGAAATTGGAGCCTTCACTCTTGGTAATGAGACCGCGGACAAAGATAAAAAGCGTTACACCGGTACCGTCATTAAAGAGGGACTCGTTTTCAATAACCGAGCAAACATTTTTGGAAAGACCAATCTTGTTAAGAATACCTGTAGCCGCAATAGGGTCGGTGGGAGAAACCACACAGCCGAGCAAAATGCAGGATGTTATATCAAGGGGAAGCTTAAAGAGCAGGCTCACAAGGTAGAATAAAACTCCGTAAAATACGGAAGAAATAACCGTAGTCAAAAGAGCCAGAAGGGAAATCGGGCGGATGTTTTGCTTGAACTTATTCATATTTACCTTGCTCGCTCCCGCAAAAAGCATGAAGCAGAGGACTCCGTCCATAAGATATTCTTCAAATCCAAAGTCGCCGAGTCGGTCTATAAAGTTATTAAGGGAATCGATATCGGAACATTTTCTCGCAAGAAGAAGTCCGAGAGATATTATTAAAGAAAACAGAATCAGCGCGATGTCGCTCTGGAGCTTAAAAACCCGCTCGTTAAGCAAGCCGATTCCGACAATAAAAATCAATACGATAATCAAAAACAACAATACATTCATAAAACACTACCCCTCTGAAAGAAAAAAGAATATCTAAACTTATTCAGATATCCTTTTTACATAACAGTATTTTATATCAGTTTTATTGTGCCGTCAAAATATCTTTAATTTCTGCGAGGCTCCCTGTGAAAGAAAAATCCAAGATTAATGCGAACCTCGCGCCTGTCGATATCTGCATTGGTATAGCAGCAGGTATCAAAGCCGATTAACTCAAAGCCCTGATGAAGATAGAAACCTATGGCATTGGTGTTACAGGACTGAGTTTCAAGGGTGATGGCACGACGGCCCTGAGTCTTGGCAACTTCTTTGGCCTTGTCCATAAGCCTCTTACCCAAGCCGATTCCGCGAAGCTCGTCGCATATCCAAAGTTCCGTAACCATAAGTCTGTTGGCCCATTCCTCGGGGCAGACTTCAATGCAGGCTTTCAGCTCACCGTTATCGCCCACAACTCCGAAGGCTTCGGCACCTTCCCAGTGGTCCTGGTACAAAGAATCCGGGTAGTCGTATTCTTCGGGAGTATGGATGATTTCTTTTTCAGAAGGCTTCTTGGTAATGGTAATGGTGCAACCCTTATCGTCCAAAGGCTTTATATCAAAATCGTAGTAACTGTCGCTTCTGGTGGTAAGCGGTATAGTGGCTCCTTTCCATTTGGATTTGGGAAGGGGGATTATTTCTATATTATTATTCATATTGTTCTCCTGTATTCTGTGCTTTGGCAAATACTGTCAGAGCGGTAATAATAAAAATCGGCGAGTATATATACAAATATCTGGCATTGGCCTCAAAAAGCATAAGAAAAAGAAATATGCCTATAAGCGAAAGCATTAAACCGACAGCCTTTTCGCGGGTCTTTTGGTCAAACGCATGCTGACGGAAGGGAAGAATCGAAGACAGAGAAATAATAAACAGCCAGGTCGCCTGTTTAACTGCTTCAAAAATCGGGTGAGCTCTTCCGCCGCCTCTTATAAGATTGGTCAGGAAAGCTGAAAGGCGGTTGGTGCAAACCCTTTCGTTAAGCCAGAAAAAGTCTGCGGTGAAATTGCCGAAACAACCGTCATGGTAATTGAAAAGCGCTTTTTTAACCACATGATTGATAAAGGAAGAAAAATCATATTCTTTGATGCGTCGAAAGGCTTCCTGCATATCTGCGCTGTTTCTGGCTGCTTTGGTGGCAAATGAGGCGGAAAAGTCCACGTCTGCCCCTGCATAGGAACCAACATCATGTAAACCCATCATAAAATAGTGGGCCAGTCCCATGGATTTTTCCGGATCAAGGCCGAGAGAATTCACGGACAAAAGCTTGCCGATAATAATTCCCGATGCGGAACCGGCTATCATGAAAAGAAGTCTTAAAGCCGACTCACGGGTCCTGAATTTTGAACTGAGTAATTTGCTCGCTTCTATTAAAAAAACAGCAATAAGGATAATGCACGCCTGAGGTTTTAAAAATAGTGAAAAAGCTCCGAGCAGACCTATAAGGACAAAACACCAAGTCTTATCCACGCAAATCCACAGATAAGCAATCAAAACCGGAAAGAGTATTGCGATAGAATCCGTATAATAAACATCCAGATGTGCACTGGAACCGATAAGCAGAGCGTATAAAAACCAACCGAATAAAGCACATTTGACTCCGCACAGTTTCTTTGTCAGAGAGTACAGCAGTATACCTGTGACACTGTTTATTACGCAGTTTATTACAAGTAATGTATAGCATCCGTCGGAAATTGCCGGAATACCGACTGCCAAAGAAAGCCGCTTAATCAAAACAATATACTTAAGGGTCAGGATATTGTTGGGATACTGAGAAAAGTATTCAACGTTTTCAAATCTACCCTCAATAATCTGCTGGGCAGACCCAAACAGCATGCCGGGGTCCCAACCGACAGAGGCATATGTATTGTATGTAAAGACAAGCTGAAAGACAAAAAGAGCAACAAACAGGCTCCATTTCCAAATCGCCTGATGCGTTTCAACACCCCTCGGAAGCCCGACATGGCTGGTCAAAAAATACAGACAGCTCCCAAAAAGAATAAAACCAAGCAGCAAAACTAAATTTGGAAAAAGAAAAAGATGTCTTGCGTATAAGGGCAGTTCTTTGGAAAAGAAAAGATTTAAGACAGATATACCGATATGGATTATTCCAAAGAAAGCGGCAATAACAGTAAAAAGGACAGAGACTGCAGTATGTTCTTTTTTCGTTAAATGATTGACCGGCATTAGTTACTTTTCCTCACAAACCTGGAAGATATAAAACTTTAAATAATAAGATTCGTCAGCGGCCCAAAGAATGGGATGGTCGCAGGCCTGGGTGCGAAACTCTACCTGGCGGATGCGCTTGTGGACTGCTTTGGCAGCCTGGCCGATGACTTCGGTGAAAAGTTCCTGAGTCATGAAGTGAGAACAGGAGCAGGTAGCGAGAAAGCCACCGTCCCGGACGAGCTTAAGTCCTTTCATGTTAATCTCGCGATAGCCTTTGATAGCGTTTTTGGTGGCTTCTCTGGATTTGGTAAAAGCAGGAGGGTCGAGGATGACTACATCGTAGCTTTCGCCCTGCTCATAAAGCTTGGGAAGCTCATCGAGAACATTGGCGGCGCGAAACTTAACCGTGTCGGAAAGATTGTTGCGGCGGGCATTTTCGGTAGCCTGAGCAACAGCGAATTCCGAAATATCAAGGCCTTCAACGGAAGACGCACCCGCGATGCCGGCGTTAAGAGCAAAAGTACCCATGTGCGTAAAGCAATCAAGCACCTTTTTGCCGCGGCAGATTCTGTGCATGGCAAGGCGATTGTATTTCTGGTCCAAAAAGAAACCGGTTTTCTGGCCGTTTACCACATCGACCATATAGTGAATACCGTTTTCGACTATCTCAACATTGGTATCGAATTCGTCTCCGATAAAACCTTTATAAGGCGCAAGACCTTCTTTTTTGCGCACAGGAGCGTCGGAGCGTTCATAGACTCCGCGAATCTTGAAACCGTCTTTGGAAAGGATTTCTTTTAACGCATTCACCAGTATGACTTTAAGTGGTTCCATGCCGAGAGCCAGACATTCAACGACCAAAACATCATCATATTTGTCGACCGTAAGTCCGGGAAGCCAGTCTGCCTCGCCGAATATAATACGGCAGCAGTTTAAGTCGGCAGCAGGCATAACTGCCTTTCTGTAATCCCAGGCAGCCTGAACACGACTGTATAAAAACGCTTCGTCAACAACCTGTTCCGCCTTACGGGTCAGCATGCGCACACGAATTTTAGAGTTCTGATTGATGAAGCCGGAACCCATGGGATAACCGTCGAAATCATGAACCCTTACGATGTCACCGTTGGTAAAAGAGCCTGTAATTGTATCTATTTCATTGTCATAAATCCAGGCGCCGCCGGCCTTAATGGTACGGCCTTCGCCCTTTTTTAAGGTAACAACCACATTTTTTGTTAAATCGGACATATAAAACCTTTCTATACTATTGCAAAAAGCCCCAATATTTCATAAAATAGTGTACCACAAAAGTTATTCTAATAAAAAGTTAATCATTATCCGATATTATATATCATTGACACTAAAAATGCATTAAATGGTGCATGCGGAGGATAAGCCGGTATGAAATCAGGCGCAAAAACGCTTAAAGCACTTTTGCTGGCGTTTGCTATGGCCCTGCTTATGGGCGCTACAAGTTCATATGCGTTTACGGTAAAAGACGGCGAAGCCGTTCTTGAATCCCCCGATGACAGAAAATGGATTCAAAGAACCGGTATTTATCCCGACGGAAGACTTGTAACCGTAAACATCTTTGAAGGCGGCAAGGCGGAAAACGGTCTGAGTGTAGAACTTTCGGCCGCAGATTTACGACAGTCCGACAATCTCGCTCCTTATTCCGAAGAAGTATTATACTATCTGTTCGTTGACAATACCACCGTTTACGCAGAACTGACCAAAGAAGACGAAGCTATATTATTAAAGGATAATACCTGTGCCATTATCAATACGGGAACGGAGATTCCTTCAGAAGATATAAAGGGCGGTACCTACACCCCTCCCGCAGATCTCAGAGATTATTTCTTTTACGGAGACAATGCGGCCATCAGGGAGCTTACAAGCATCATAATGTTCTTTTTGGACAAATATGAAAATATTTACGACGAAATGCTGGTTACCTACAAGCCTGATGAGACCGATCCCGATGATGATGACATTTCCGGAGACGACCCTATAATAATTATAGGAGACACTCCGCCTATAGAAAATCCTGATAAGGAGCCTGAGGATCCCCCGGAGGAGCCTCCCGCAGAACAGGAACCTGCGCCTGCACCTGCACCCGCGCCCGCTCCTGCGCCCGAACCCGAACCGGAGCCTGTTCCGGAAAAAGAAATCGTTAAGAATGATCCTGTAATTGAAACACCTCCCGCTCCGAAGGTATCCGAGCAGAAAAAGGAAGAATCGATTCAGGTTGCCAAAAACGAAGATATATATTTGCCCAAGCGTATTGAAACCACAATAATCGGAGAGGTACTTAATCACCGAATTGCGGCTACAGTCCCCGCCGGAGTGGACGAAAGGTCTGTTTCAAAGCTTCAGAAGCAGATTTCCGACACCATAGACGGACTTATTCAGGAAATAACCGACGACCGGGATTCGGCAAAGGGAAGAGTTTCCGAGGAAACCTTAAATAAGATTGAAAAGGCAATTTCCGAAGGAAAAGAGATTTCAGCAGAGCTTTTGGTGGAAAAGGTTGAAGCAGACTCGATTCCCGCAAGCGACGCCGAGGCATTTGTCCGCGTTGCCGCCGACAATGAGCACAGTAATTTAAAAATCGGCAAATACTTCAACATCAGCATTTTAATTAAAACCGAGGACGGTGAAGAACTCGGTACCTACAATGAGATGACGGATAAGGTTACCCTTACCCTTCCCAAACCCAAGGACATTCCCTGTCCCAAAGGAATGGAGTATGTGGTAATTCGTATTCACGGCAAGGAAACCACCATCATTCCCGTTAAGGTCAACAGAGACGGTTCTCTTTCTTTTGAAACCGACAGATTCAGCTCTTACGCACTTGCGGTAAGAGAAGTGGTGGACGAAGAAGTTGCCAAAGCACCGGGTATGGACTCCGCAAAGGCTTCTGCCAAGGGCGGTGACCTGATGGATTTTGTGAAGTGGTTTTTAAGAATCCTTCTTTTTGCTTTCGCATCCGGAACCATAGTTATTCTTAGCAGTTTTATAGACAAGAAAAGAGCGAAGAAGAAATAAAAAGCGTTGTGATTAAAAAATCGCAATGCTTTTTTATTGCGAGAAAAAACCTGAAAATATATACTGTAATAAGAAAGTATTTCGGAGGGTTATTATATGAAAGCAGTATATGTTAATCAGGTAGGGTATTTGGAAGGCAGCAGCAAAAAGGCTGTGCTCAATTTCGCAGCCCCTGATTTTGAGATTATAGATGACAAAGAAAATGTCGTATACCGGGGCAGAACCGGTCACTTCGGAACAGATGATATTTCCGGAGAAGATACTTATGTTGCGGAATTTAACGACTTTAATAAGCCCGGCAAATACAGAGTAACGGCCGATGGTGTTAAGTCGGTTCCTTTTGAGATAGCCGGCGATGTATATGACAAGCTTATGAAGGACATTTGCAAATGCTTTTATTTTCTGCGTTGCGGAGATGCGCTTGATGAGAAGTATGCAGGCGTTTATTATCATAAGCCCTGCCATATGAGTAAAGCTACGGTTTACGGCGAAGACTGCGAGCCTGTAGATGTAACGGGCGGCTGGCATGATGCCGGAGATTTCGGAAGATATTCAACTGCGGGAGCGGTTGCGGTTGCTCATCTTTTGTATGGCGTAAGATTCTTTAAGAGCCTTTTGGATGTTAAGTTTGATATTCCGGCGGTTAAGTGTGACGAGGGAGAACTTCCCGACATATTAAGTGAGGTTAAGGTCGAGCTTGACTTCTTATTAAAGATGCAAAGAGAAAACGGCTCTGTATGGCACAAAGTTACGACTTTCAACCATGCGCCTTTTGTGATGCCCGAGGATGATAAGGAGGAATTGTTTCTTTTCCCCGTATCCTCTATGGCAACTGCGGATGCGGCAGCAGTATTTGCTCTTGCGTATACCATATACAAAGAATATGACAAGGCATATGCAGACCGTCTCATGAAGGCGGCGCTTAAAGCATATGAATGGCTTACAGAGAATCCGGGTCCTCTTCTTTTTAAAAACGCTCCCGGCTCCAATACCGGCGAATACGGTGAATTCGAGGATATCTCCAACAGATTCTGGGCGGCGGCTTCTTTGTACGAGGCTACCGGCGAGAAGGATTACTATGCGGATGCCCTTCTTCAGAGAGAAAGACTTAAGAACTTTGACAGTGTTACCCAATTTAAACTCTATCAGGGAGAAGTCTTTACCGCTCTTGGCTGGGGAGATGTGGCCGGACTCGGATGTCTGTCCCTTCTTTTGCTCGGCGACAAAATAAAAATATCAGAAGAAATTAATAAATACTTTTTAGACGAAGCGGACCGCTTGTGTGATAATGGTAAAAGAAACGGCTTCGGGCTTTGCATGGATAAAAGGGACTTTATCTGGGGAAGCAACATGGAGCTTTTGAAGTATTTAATGGTACTCACGGTGGCAGACGGAATATCTCCCCGTGATGAATATAAAAAGGCGATTGATGCGGGAATCGCTTACATACTCGGATGCAACAGTATGGACACGAGCTATGTAACGGGTAACGGCGAGAAGGCCTATAAGAATCCCCACCTTCGCCCCACGGCCGTAGATAACATTGAAGAGCCCTGGCCGGGACTTGTTTCGGGCGGTCCCAATGTGGGTCTTCAGGATGAAAGAGCGAGAGAAGTTCCCAAGGACTCGGCTCCCATGAAGTGTTATCTCGACCATATTGACTGCTATTCACTTAACGAAATAACCATATACTGGAATTCTCCTTTCGTTTTTGTGCTGGCAGGATTGTTGGAGAAAACACGGAGGAAATAAATGAATCAAAAATTCAAGGTAACGGGAATGGGCTGCAGCGCATGTGTGGCTGCGGTTGAAAAGGCGGTAAAGGCTACAGAAGGAGTAACGAACGTATCCGTAAGTCTTCTGGAAAATGCCATGACCGTAGACTTTGACGAAAATGCTGTTAATACCGGTCGCATTATAGATGCGGTTAAGGGCGCGGGATACGGCGCCGAAGTAGATACAGGTGCAATAAAAAAATCAAAAACCAAAGAGAAGTCGGTTCTTATTACAAGATTTCTGCCTTCTCTTTGTCTTCTTTTACCCCTGGTATATCTTAATATGGGAGAGATGCTGGGGCTTCCGGTGCCCGGCAGGATTTCGGGCTATATTCAGTTTGTTCTGGCCCTCGGAATTCTGATAATCGGAAGGTCTTATTTTATTAAGGGTTTCAAAAGTATAATTCACAGGGCTCCCGGTATGGATGCGTTGATTTCCATAGGAGCGGGAATATCCTTTATTTACAGCACTTATCTTTTGATAATCGGTTCCACGGGTCCTTTCTTCTTTGAGTCGGCGGGTATGATTTTTACCCTGATTACTCTCGGTAAAGCCCTTGAAGCCAATTCCAAAGCACATACGATGGATGCCATTAAAGCTCTTTCGGAGCTTATGCCCGAGATGGTTACCGTAATCAGGGACGGCGAAGAAAGAGTCATAGGATTCGAGGCTCTTCAAAAAGGCGATACGGTTTTGATTCGTGCGGGCGAAGGTATTTCCGTGGACGGAACCGTAATTAAGGGCAATGCCAGCATAGACAAGTCCGCACTTACGGGCGAAAGCATTCCCGAGGAAGCCTATGTGGGCGACAAGGTTGTTTCGGGTTCTGTGGTTCTTGACGGTTTTATTATGGTTGAAGCCGAAAAAACAGGAACGGAGACCACTCTTTACGGAATCATCGACATGGTTAAAAATGCTGCATCGCAGAAGATTCCCATTGAACGACTGGCGGACAGAATAAGCGGTTTCTTTGTACCGATTGTAGTGGGCATCAGCCTCCTTACTCTTATAATATGGCTGGCGGTGGGTAAGGACTTCAGTTTTGCTCTTAACATGGCCATAAGTGTAATTGTAATCTCGTGCCCCTGCGCGTTGGGGCTTGCTACTCCCACGGCAGTTATGGCGGGTACGGGGAATGGTGCAAGACACGGGATTCTGATT
>JAEEGI010027665.1_pt1 | contig 10836 bp, 12 predicted proteins | sample 8958751 | NCBI WGS metagenome assembly JAEEGI01 (sample SAMN16246545, study PRJNA631951) | gut metagenome | biome: gut microbiome; feature: rumen; material: KS-attached | host: Bos | place: Iran: Karaj | collected 2018-10 | reverse complement strand
ACTTTGAGAATTATCAGCAAAGATTAAAAAGCTGATTGGCTGAGATGACGATTTGACTTTGGAATCTTTGACTGCTTGGATGAAAGAAAATAATTTCACTTCTCCTGAATCTATTCTGAATATCACAGAAGAAAAGAAATCTGAATTATTCAATTTAGTTCCACAGAAGATTCAATCTACTGATTATAGAACTACTGCACTAATGGAAAAAGATTCAGAGGAAGCAAAAGATATGACTGCAGGTTTCGTATTCTTTGGAGAGAAGTTCACAATTGATAGTTATTTATTTGATTTGACTACTGCAGGTAGTGCTGAAGAAGAATATGCTTATATGCCAAATATGCAAACTGCTCTGATCGTACCTGATGTGTTGGAAAACAATTCAGATGCTGCTGAAATGGTTGACCTTTGGATGAATGTCAGAATTGTAAAAGAAGATGTTTTGGAAGATAAAGACTTTACTCAATATTCAAGTTATAATAAAGTTAAACAAGATGCAATTGAACAACTAAGAAAAGAAGTAACCAATCCATGAATTATGAATACAATATATCATAAATGGATTGATATGCTTGGATATCTTATCAACGAAGCTGAAGAAAATGCTCCATATTTCAAACTTGACCCAGTTTATAGACTCAAAAATTTGGTTACTTATATGGGTTCTTATACTGAATTGAAACACGATACATTACTTTATGTAAAACAGAATTATGCTGAAATGTGATGAGGAGGTAGTGCAGATTGTAATATTGAAGTAGATCCTCCATTATTACCAGTACCAAAATGATATATTGAAGCAGATATTGATGTAGTAAATAAATTAATAGAATTAAACAATGAAACAAAATCTGATTTCTCTGAACTTGATAATTATGTTCTAAATAATTTCGTAGAATTTGATGCATTCTTGAATCATATCAAATCTATCCTTGTTCAACAAATGAATAATGAGATAATCAGTGATGAAGATTTTGAATGGATGAGAACTGCTTTTGATAAATTATCTCAAATCACATTCCCATTAGCTGATTGAGTAACACAGAAAGAAATGAGAGCAGCTTTAATTGCTGACATATTCACTTCTGAAGGATGAAATCCACTTTACGAAGCAGTTGGTCGCCCTGCATTAATGCTTGTAATGATTGATGATGCTAATGGAAAGAGAATCGCACGAGGTCCAATATTCACTCATTATGAATTCTATGATTCTGATGAAGTAGTAGATGCTAATGGAAGTAGATTAAATGATATTCAATGGCAAGCTGCTTATGACTGATTGACATGAAGTCAATTAAAAGCTGCATTATCTACTTTGAGTAAGAATTTGGATAGAAGATTAAAAACTCTAGAATAATATTTTATGAATGATTAAATATTTGTTATGGATAATTGAATAAGTAATATCAATTTAGATATAGACTTAATCAGTGTTTTTGTTCATAAACCATATAATTTCAAAAGAGATATGGTTTCTATTGAAGAGAGAAAGAAACAAATTAATAAAATTGAAAATGAAATCGGTTATAAATTTGGCAGAATAATAAGAGCAAAACAAACGCATTCGAATAATATAAGAGTGATAACTGAAAACAATATTGATGAAGAATTTGAAGAGATTGATGGATTGATAACTAATATTAAAGATGTTGCTTTAGTAACTTCTGTTGCTGACTGCCAATGAATTTTGCTTTATGACACTAAGAATAAAGTAATTGGTAATATTCATTCTGGTCGAAGATGAACGTTATCTAGAATTGGCACAATAGCAATTGATATATTTATAAAAGAATTTAACTCGGATCCTAAAGATATAAAAGTCTACATATCACCATCTATTCATCAATGTTGTTTTGAAGTGTGAGAACAAGTAAAAACTCTATTTGAAGATGAATTTACTGATATTCAAATGAATGATATCATAAAAATATGAGAATTTAAAGATAATGAGCAAAAATATTATATTGATACTATAGAACTTAATAGAAGAGTGTTATTAAATTTATGAATTAAAAGTGAAAACATCATAATATCTAATGAATGTTCGGTATGTAATAGCGAAAGAATTCATTCATATAGGAAAGATAAACCGAATGACTGAAGAAATATTCTTTTAGTTTCTTTAAAATAAGATTTTTCCAATATTAAAGCTTCATATTGATTTACTATTATAAAAAACATATAAATACGAAGAATATTTATTAATAGTTGATAACATCATGAAAATCACAAGGAAAACTATTAAAAATGATGAAGCATATTTAAGACAAATATCTAGCGAAGTATCATTTGATGATAAATCATATATCGATGATATAAAATTATTAGAAGAATTTTGTAACGAAACAGAATGTTTTGCTTTAGCTGCAGTTCAAATAGGTATTCCTAAAAGAATAGTTTATTTGAAAAATACAAAATTAGATGTTCCATTAGATGACATACATTATAATGAATCGAAAGTATTAATTAATCCAGTAATTCTCTCAAGAAAAGGAAAAACTAAATATTGGGAAGCTTGCCTGAGTTGTCTAGATAACATGGGGCTTGTTATTAGACCATATGAAATGCTAGTAAAATATTATGACATTGATGGATTGGAGCATGAGGAAAAATTTGAAGGATTTGAAGCGACTGTATTGTCGCATGAATTGGATCATTTAGATGGAATATTGCATATGGACATAGCAGAAGAAGTAATACGGATGGATAGAGAACAGAGAAAAGAATTTAGAAAAGATCATCCATATGAAATCATTTCTAAAACTTGTGAATATAATCCTAAAAAAATTTAGATAAATATGTTGCAATTAAATAATTAAATATATCGAAAGATTTTATATTTAATCATACAATAAAATGCACGAATACATTAACCTAACCGCAGAAAATATTGATAACGAGCATATTTGCTGTGCTATCTGAGACCCAAAACATCAATGCTGAGTAGATAAAAAGAAACAGCGAATTAAAAGTAAGTTAAAAGACTGACATGTTTTCAGGAAACTAAATGATAGAGGGAAAATTTTTATTGAATATGAACCTATTGAAACTGCACGAGTTCCAATTATTGGTAAAAATTATGAATATATATACTGTCTATGGGTTGCTGGAAGTTTCAAAGGAAAATGAATATGAAAAGAATTATTGGAATATGCGATAAATGATGCAAAAGAAAAGAAAATGAGTGGAGTTTGTACTTTAGTTTCTAAAAAGAAAAAGCCTTTTCTTGGTGAAAAGAAGTTCTTTGAACATTTTGGATTTAAAGTGGTAGATAGTATAGCTGATTACGAATTGTTAGCATTAGAGTTTGATAAATCTGAAACTCCAAAATTCAACGATAGTGCAAGAAAAATGAAGATAGATAGTCAAGATTTTACTATCTACTATACTAATGAATGTCCTTATGTAGAATATGAAGTTCAAGAATTGACTGATTATGCAAAGGAAAAGAAAATAAATCTGAATTTTATCAAAATTGATAGTTTAGAAAAAGCTAAAAACGCTCCTTGTATTTTCAATAATTGGGCAAATTTCTACAAATGAGAATTCATTTCAAATACGATATTAAATGCTAACGCACTTGAGAAACTGTTAAAATAATTTTATTCTTTAATTGTTACATTAATGACTATTTACGATTACGAAATTACCAAAAGAGATGGAAGCTCTATCAAGATGGAAGAGTTTAAATGAAAGGTTTTAATCATTGTAAATACCGCTACATGATGTGGATTTACTCCACAGTATGAATGATTGGAAAATCTTTATAAAAAATATCATGAGAAATGATTGGAAATTTTAGATTTTCCTTGTGATCAGTTTGGGCATCAAGCCCCAGGAAATGATGATGAAATCCATCAATTCTGTACAATGAAATACAACACGACTTTTGACCAATTTTCTAAAATTGAAGTTAACTGAGAAAATGAAAGTCCCCTATTCACTTATCTAAAACAACAAAAATCTGACGATGAAATTAAGGGATTAAAAAATAAAACTATCATGTTGTGAGTAAAAAATATTAGTTCGACTTGTAAAAATAAATGAGATATAATTTGGAATTTCACTAAATTTTTGGTGGATAAAGACTGAAATGTAGTAAATAGATATAGCCCAACTTATGTACCATGAGATATGGAAAAAGATATTTCGGATTTACTGAAATAGGTATTATTGAAAGCTGATGCGATAGAAGAATTGACTGATAAATTATTTTCTAACTAAGAAACATGAGAAAACATCGAATCGATAATTTAAGATGGGTAACTGTACTATCTGTACTACTCTACCATGTCATTTATTTTTTCAATAATAAATGAGTTTTTGGTGGTATTTGAGGATTCGGAGCTTTTCCAGAATTACAGCAATATCAAGATGTGATAATGTACATACTGTATCCACGGTTTATGCCACTACTTTTCTTATTAGCTGGAATCAGTGCCAGATATTCGTTACAAAAACATTCAGGTAAAGAATGGTTCAAATCTCGTACTCGTAAATTGCTCGTGCCATCTACAATTGGACTATTTGTATTTCAATGGATGACAGGGTATTTTAATACTCAGATTTCATCCGTTGCACAAGGAATAGACTTAACTGCTGGTGTGCCAGGAATCGCTAAATACATCATGTGGGCTATCAGTGGAATTTGACCATTGTGGTTCATCCAACTTTTGCGGATATTCTGCTTACTTTTACTCATAATAAGGAAACTTGATGCCAAAGATAAATTCTGGAATTGGTGCTGAAAAGCGAATATTGTTGTGATAATTTTGTTGGGAATACTATTCCGACTTGGTGAAAAAACACTCATCATGAAATTAACCAATCCATTTGCAGGACTACTCAATCTGTACAAGCCAATCTTCTACTGAATAATTTTCTTGCTAGGATACTTTGTATTTTCTCATGATAGAGTACAAGAAAAAGTGAAAAAATTTTGGATCCCATTGTTGGCTTGTGCTATCGTTTCATGAGCCGTATTAATCATCACTACTTGGGGACAAAATAATACAGATCCTCAATATCTCAGTGGCTGGTTGTGCTGCCTTTATGGTTGGTTATCATGTCTTGCTCTGATGGGATGGTATAATGCTTGTTTCGACAAAACAAATAAATTTGCAAATTATATGGCTCGTTCAAGCTATGGAATCTATATCATACATTATTTAGTCATTGCATGTTTTGGATATATGATGAAAATGTACACACACTTGACTCCAGTAATCATTTATGTAGTATTGGCTGTAGCTGTATTCTCATTATCACCACTACTCTACCAAATTCTTCGTCGTATTCCATTTATTAGGTGGTGTGTGTTTGGAGAAAAGAAATAAATTTTTATAAATGATAAAGATATTCATGAAACAAAAAATTTGTCAAAGTTGCGGGATGCCTATCGAGAAACTTGAACAATTTGGAACGAATGCCGATGGTAGTGTAAATCACGATTACTGCATTTACTGCTACAAAGATGGAAAATTTATTGACGATGTAAGTATGGAAGAATATATTGATATGTGTAGTCAGTATTGAGCTCAAGCCTGAATGACTAATGAAGAGATGAGAGAATATTGCACGAAACTTTTCCCAACTTTGAAGAGGTGGAAGAAGGATGAATAATAGTAAACCAAAATAAAAAGGCACGGATTGTCCGTCCGTGTCTTTCGATGTTACCCCAATAAGGTTGTGTTAACTCTGTTGATACATCGATTCTAATTCTTCAATCGAGACATAGTCTACCAATTCTTCCAAATCATCATTGACTTGGAAGAGGTTAAATCCCATATATAACCAGTCTCCACTTGAACACCAGAACTTAACTTTAATTTTCTTAAGTTCATCCGTCAGTGGTTTTGATGAGTTCATGAGTTTTTTGTCCTTATAGTTGAGACGAATAATTAGAGTACGCCTTTCGTCGTTTTTGACGACAGAGATATCACTTTCTGGATTCCCTTGAGAAAGACATACGTCAATAGCATCTTCCAGAGTTAAAGCGATTGGATCGAAGTGACCATCTTCACGATGAGCACCATCGCCCCAGATTCTCGACTGTTTTGTGATTATCAGTTTTGACATATGTACAATTTTTTGTTTTCTTACTTATAGTATACATATTTTATAATGAATGTAAATAGCAAAAAAAAGACTGCCCTACCAAGACAGTCTTTTTCTATAAGGTTCTACCACACGCTTATTAGTTTAATCATTAATTTTTTAAAAGCAAATTTTATGACACATTTTGACAAATGTCAATAAGTTGTCTGTTTTGTCAAAAATGAGAGAGGCTTTTATAAATCAGAATTAATCTCGCATTGATTGACAAATTAAAATTTTATGACAATCGCTTGATTTTCATGTCAGATTTATGTATATATAAGTTAATTTATTTGAAAAATAGATATTATGTTAGGTTTCAAATCAAGTAATGAATGATCAAATCTTACAACTGGAAGAATAGCATATCCAATAAATACTACTCTTCATTTTAATTTTAACAATCAAAATCAGAAACAAAACACACTTCGCCACCTTTCAAGACTTTGTAAAATAAAAAAGAAAATAAATAATCTCATGAAGAGTACTTATATGGATTTAGAATTAACATTTAGTGATATTTCTTTTGATGATGAGCAAGAAAAAGAATTCTTTATTAACTGGCTTGCAAATATACCACAGTTAAAGAAAGTTGTAAATGAGTTCCCTACATCAATCCAACTTGATCTTATTGCAGAGAATCCTGAACTATATAAATGAGTTAACAATCCTTCTGAAGAATTTACACTTATGTCTGTTAAAAGGAATTTTCGAGTAATCGATTATATAGACTATCCTTCAGATGATCTTCAAGTTGCTGCTTTAATGCAAGGGGAACAAGCCGTATATGCTGTTATTCATAATGGTTACAAAGATTATAAATTAGGTCCTAAGGCATCACAACTTGTAGAGATTTGGAGGGGGAAATCGATTAATAAAATAAAGAATCCTTGCAAAGAAGCAATTGAGCTTGCCGAAAAATTAAAGAGAAAAAATAAATAACACTAACCAATTAAACTACTCCAGTCAAAAAACTGGGGCTTTTTTATTTTAATTTACTTTCAAATTACTATAGATAAAGAATCTAAATAAACATTTTACGACTTACAAAAGTAATCTATGACCGGATTCGTACTACGTATTATAGCAATGGCAACTATGCTTACTGACCATATTGGTTGGAATTTTATTGATAATCCAATGCTTCTAACGTGGATTGGAAGAATAGCTTTCCCTTGTTATGCATTTCTTTTGGCTGAAGCTTTCTTCTTCGTTTTTAAGGAAAAAAGAAGATTATTAAAATATGTTTCAACATTGATATTATTGGCTGTAATATCAGAACCTTGCTATGATTTATTGGAATTCTGACCTAAAGTTCTTAGTAGTTTTATGGAAGCACAGAGCGTTATGGTTACTCTCCTACTAGGATTTTTAGGAATGTCCCTTACTGAACTAATATTCCCAACAAAAGAAAAAAAGTCTGAAAAACTTCAGCGAAAGTATATAATTGTACTTGTGTGTGCATATTTATTGATAGGATTTACGAACTACAAAATGGCTGCCAATTTTAATTTTGTATGACCACTACTTGTTATTGCTTATTATTGGTATCTCAGATATGCAAGAAATGAAGAAAAAACTGAGAACAAGCGAAACTGGATTCAGCGTTTTTGAGTTTTACTTGGAATCTTTGCAGTTTATCTTCCGATTTATTTCTGGGTTAGAAGTGGATTTGGAGACTGGACTGCATGGATGCAGCAAGTAACGAAATATTTACCATGGATTGGAGGACATGCTTTGGCAGCATTGATCCTAAGTTTTTCAAATGGAAAATTATGATATCACAAAAAATGGTTTAAAATTGTATATACTTTATTCTACCCTGTTCAGGCACTTATAATTGGATTACTTATATGTTAATATTGAAATAACATATTGAAATTATATAAAAAAATATGCGTTTTTGCATATGTTAAACCCTTTAAAGTTCGTTGCTATGAAAATTTTCATGGATGGTCCGCTTGTCAAGGATGACAGTGCTGGAACTCGCTCCTACGATCCCTCTTAGAGGGGGATGCAAATGGGTTACAAGGACACGGCACAACCGTGTCCTTCTTCGTAAAAATTTTTATTTATAAGGAAGGAGCGCTCCTGCGTGACAGAAGCGCCCCAACAAAGCCCGGCATTTCGGCACCGGGGGGTGGCGGTGGAAGCCACCAATTGTGGCGACGGCATGTCGCCTCTTCAGGGAGTGCCGACCCAGGCCGATGTGCGGTATTCTTTTTCACCGATGCGGCGGGGCGGGTCCCCTACTTTTTTGGTTGCCAGACTAACCTGGCTACTTTTCCCGAGGTGGGGATACAGGGGCATCTTGGAAAGCCAACCCAGGCCAATGTGCGGTAATCTTATGCACATATGCGGCTGGGATTCCCTCTGTTTTGTCCGAAACCTTCGGGATTTCTTAGAACTACGGCTGGACATATGCCGTAAATAACCATGGGAGAGCTCTGACCATAATCCAATCTTTATAGAAATCGGAAGCAGCTACACCAAGAGCTAATTGGACCTCGCGAATACGTCCAGCTTTTGGAATAGTTTCTAGGATTACATGTAAAGACTCATACGGAAACATGCGATGCATGTCGACGATTTGCATTCAAATCATGTTCCGATACACGAAACAACTATTTGTTGTCATATTGCGCGCGCAATGTGATTTAGTTGCTTCATGGCTCTCAAAGAAGGCCATATTCTGATTGTAGAAGTTCTTGTCCTTGAAATCTACTCCACTTTCGTGGATAAATCAGTTTTTTTGAAGGATGGTCTTCCTCTCAACCTTTCAATCACTATATTTATATCATGCGTAACTGATTGGTAATTACAGTATATATATTTACTACACAATGTCAAGAGATATTTCAATATTGAAAAATAGCAGATCATTACTATAATTAAGCAATACATTTAATTCTTTTTAAAAATTAAATATGCTGGCAGAAGAGATAGAATGATTTACTATATATGCCGATAATTCTGATAATGAAGTAACACACGAAACCACCGAAAGTTGGCAAGAAATCATAAAATTTGATCAACATCCCGAATGGGAGCATATTGAAGGTTGTACTCAGTGCGCTACATTAGAAGAGAGTTTTTGGAACGAATATGAAGATGAAATACAATTTTCAATTATAGCATTGGCGTCGGCACTATTACTTTCATTGTTAATAACATTATGATTATACATATCATATAGATATAAAAATAAAGAACATCCATTTAGAAATTCTATTAGAAAAGCATATCCTTGGTGGATTGCGATTTTCATAGTTTCTGCTATAATTATTTATTTATGGAATTTTGTTGATTGGGTATATTATCTTTTTAATTAAATAATGGAATTAAACCACTATTCCAATTTTCCTTATTGAATATAAAAGGTAAATATCTATATATGAACCAGCATTTTTATTTTTTAAATATTTTTATTATGAAAAAAGTATTGTCACTTGTTGCAGTATTAGCTGTATGAACTTTAGTTTTGACTGGATGTAACAAAACTGAAAACGTTAACGAAGAAAACGTTGATGAAACTCCTGTTGTTGAAGAAACTTCTAAAACTTCATTAGATCTTGGTGAATTAATCGGTCTTATTGAAAATCATTTCCCTAAATCTTACACATTCACTAAGTTTAATATGGCTTCAAATGAAAGTGAAGGTAGTGGAAAACACGTTTACAATAGAATGGAACTTGGTTACCTAACTCCTGAAAATACAAAAATGGTAGATAGAGAAGTAACTAGCTCAGGAATCGAAGATGGAATGATTTACACTATGGTTAAAGCTACTTTAGACGATGAAAGACAAATCGATGTATTATATATCGTAAATCCTGAAACTTTGGATTTCGTAGCTGCTTCAGTTGAAGATGGAGATATTACAACTAACTATCAGTTTAGTTATGATAATATAGAATCATTAACTTATGAAGATTTGGAAGGAATTGCTGAAATGAATTTCCCTACATCAAGCACTTATACAATCTATCATCCAGAAACAGAAGAAACTTTTACTGGAGAAAATCTTTATATGGAAGATACTCCACACAATTTAACTAACATTACTCCACATTTTGGAACAATTGTAGAGGAAAATCTACTTAGTTCTGGAATCGAAGATGGAATGATTTATACTAATTTTGATGTTACTTTCGATGATGGAGCTAGTGCAAACGTTTTATATATCAATAATCCTGAATCATTAAATTTTGTAGCTGCTACGGTACAATTAAGTGGAGAAAATCCATCAACTAACTACCAATTTAATTATTAGAATTAAGATTTATATGGGAATTACAGGATAGAAATATCCTGTTTTTCTTTAAAATTTTTCTTGTGATTCTATCCAATTTTCGTATTTTTAATCCAGCTTTATATTTATGCTAAATATGAAAAATCTTTGATTTTTGATTACTTTATTGGTTAGTTGCATATTACTTACAGGATGTAACGAACTCCCAGAAAATTCTGAAATAACTTTGGATGAAACTCAGACTAACTCATTTTGAATTTTTCATAATATAGAAGAATGAACGATAACATTAGATAATTGAGAGGAATCAATAACTATAATGGACAGGAATTTATGAGCAGATGTAGCTTGAACATGAAAAGAATCTTTTTGATATTATTTTCAACGATGAAATAATCACTGATTTCAATTAAATTCCGAAATAAAAACATGAACTGAATTAGTATCTAGAGAAGAATCAATGCAGTATTGACCAAATAATCGGTACG
>JAEEGI010027662.1_pt1 | contig 10837 bp, 13 predicted proteins | sample 8958751 | NCBI WGS metagenome assembly JAEEGI01 (sample SAMN16246545, study PRJNA631951) | gut metagenome | biome: gut microbiome; feature: rumen; material: KS-attached | host: Bos | place: Iran: Karaj | collected 2018-10 | reverse complement strand
ATGTAGTTCCTTATTTCACGTATTTTGTTCTTCTGTTCTTCCGTTGCATCTTCTTTTGCTCCGTCAGAAAAAACATATAGTACACTCTCAGAAGCGAACTCGTTTTTCTTCAGGGCATCTACTGTTTTTTTTGTATGTTCCGGGCGATTATATACGAAAAGAATTATTGGTGCTAACATGTTATAATATGGTCAGGTCCTGTTTCCTCGTATTAATTCATTGTTTCAACTATGTACTCTTGAATGTTCCTTGTTTCAGTCGAGAAGTTTATGCCAATAAGATGTATTTCTTTGTTGCATATTTTAAAAGGCGAGTAATAGTCTTTGCTTTTTGTCAGCTCTATTGCTGTCTTAGTTGTGCTGTTGAGCTTAAAAATTCTATTATGCATTGATAGTCCTTTGATACTACAAGCATATTTTCTCATTATATTTCTCCGTGTTTAGACCTATATGCAGTACAGGATGTGGAGTTCAATCAAAATCAGTATAGTCAACGTAACTCCTTTGAAGAGCTCAAGTTTATTCTCAAAAGCCGCTTTGACAGTTGACGTCAGCAATGATTTGCTGAGCATGCGAGGATGTGACAGGAAATAATATAGTCTGTGATTAATAAGTTCATAGATCAATGTAGTCTTGTCAACGTATGAGCTCCTTTTTTTACATAACGATTTGAAGCTCTGTTATTTATATGGCATTTGTATAATAGATCGTCGTAAAAAGTTCGTTGCTGTTTTATCTAAATTTAGATGGTAATATAAGTTTTTCACCCATTTCGATTAATACGTCATCTTTATAATCGTCTAATATGTTCCCTTTAGGTGTAAATGTTAATTCTCCAAAATATATATGGGCATCTATTTCGTACAGATCAACTCTGACAAAGGGGAACGGTTCTGATAGTTTTTTTGCTATTTCTATCATCCTTTGCAATTGTTTAGGTTTCGTTATGTCTTTTTTGGAATCTGAGCTCTCCTTTAAATAACTCAATCGTTTCCAGTCCAAAGAATAAGCCGATATATCCGAATGTCCATTGGCCTTTCTATTATGACAAACTAATATGTTATCGGGATTGCCATTAATACAATATATTTTATAATCTATAACATGTTCTTCTAATGAAGGTAAATACATCTCGCATATGATTCGAGGCGTTATTTTAGAATAATGGACTTCGTAGCTTTTTAGGCCATAGGTCTCGTTCATCCAACTATTTAGTTTCTGTATAATTCCTTCTTGTTTAATTTTGCTTTTGTCTTTGCATATAATATTGTATCCACAACCATGATTACATTTTAGTACGAATTGTTCTGGTAGTTTGGTGAAGTCAATATCTTCTGCGTTATTCCAAACTCCATATATAGGAATAAGTATATCTTGGAAACCACATTTTTTTACATAATTTCTTACAAGATATTTATCTGCACACTCAGATTTTGAAGGGTGTTGCCAATATCTTGATAACCACATCAGTTTTTCGCAAAGATTATGAGGATTCTTGTAATTTAGTTCTTTGCCGGTTCTTTTATAATACCACCAATATGCACCTTCCCAATATGCATATTCTTTCGAAATCTTGCACCTGATTTTTTTATAAAGATAACGAGTCCTGTTGTATATGGATTTTATCATAATAATTTACTAATATGTTTGTTCTAATATAGAGATAGCTCTTGAGATCGCAAAGCGATGGGTGTCGACCATCATGTTATGAAATAAGAATTTTGCTGGAACTTTTGGTTTGATGGTTTTAGAAAGATATTTATGGAAAAGTCGTCGAAATATTCTCATTTTTAATTCTCTAGAATTATTGTATATTGGATAAGAAAAGTACGATTCATAGTATTTCTTCCAACATTCTATAACCTCTCTGTTAATTGTGTCGATGTAGATGTCAATATTAGAATCCTCTAGAATGGATGATAAGTGAGTAAAGTGTTCTTGCGAATGGTTATCCGAGAGAAGTATTGCGTTGTTTGTAAAATTAGTAAAAATCTCTTTTATTTCTATGTCTCTTTTTTCTAGTGTGATAAATAGTGATAGCGAGTTAGTCCAGCGTTTATCATTGTGTTTATTGTTGAAATAACAATTCTCTAGTGAATAGTATATCGATTTGCCTTTGTATTATTCTTTTCCTTGAATTACATGAGGCTGGCTAGCAATTACTATATCGCATCCAGAATCAATCAGTGAATGATAACATGATCGCCACTCTGGTAGTGGATAATCACACATCTCTAGACCTGCGTGGGTGAAACATATAACGTAGTCACAGGATTTTTTTAAAGATTGTATTTGCTTATGTATGTGTGGATTTAACAACCACGCATAGCCACATTGTGGATAGTCATTATATCGACAACAGCCAAACTGAGATTCTGCTAAGCATAATACGGCGACTTTTATACCATTCTTGATTAAATATATAGGTTCGTAAGCTTCTTTAAATGTATGACCTGCTCCTGCATAAGCAATATTGTTTTTTTGAAGATATTCAATAGTATCTTTCAAACCTGTATTGCCATAGTCCATTATGTGATTGTTAGCTATGCTAACATGGGTGAAAAAATTGGAAAGTTTAGCAATATCTTTGTGTTGTGACAGTGTAGGACCTACCTTGTTAAAAGGCTTACTATTTGAAAAATTGATTGGAGCCTCAAAACAGGCAAATTTATAGTCTGCTTTTTCGAATATAGACCTAATGGAAGAAGAAATGAGTAAATCTTTAATTGAGTTTGCAACACAGATGTCACCAGAAAAAGTTATTGTCATATATGATGTTCATTGTTAAGTTTCTATTAGTGTAGAATTCTCCATTCTTGGTCAGTAAGGATAATTCCGTTATTTAATAAATCGCCGCTTTTGTAGAAGTCTGAATCTTTTACCTCAAAAGAGATTACCTCATTAACACTATATACAATTTCGCCATTAAGTTTAAGTTCAAGTCCAAGATAGTAATTTTTGGGGACAAAGGCCAGTCTTTCAAATGGTACCTCTATAAAAGAAGTTTCTTTTGCGGGGATGTCAAAAACTTTACTTTTTAATCTGGAACCGAAATATAAAGTATAGATATGCTCTTGATTCTTTATACTTCCAGCAACTTCCAATGCTCCTTTTCGCTTTTCAGGATTGAGAATCTCGATTCTTAGAGTAGCAGGCTTGGTGTTATATACAATGCCATTAGGCTCTCCCTCAGTTGAAATCTCAACTTTGCCAATCTTAAGATAGCCTTTTCCTGTGTAATTGTTGTAATTCGTTAAGTCATATCCTTGTAGGTCGGGTTCGTAATGTATGTATTCATCAACGACATTGTCTATTTTCCCGATTTTTTTTACGGTGCCATTTTCAAGAAGTATACCATTGTTGCATAGACTTCTAACACTAGTCATATTATGGCTTACGAACAATACGGTTCTGCCACCGTTTTTCGCCACATCATCCATTTTTCCGATTGCACGTTTTTGGAACTCGGCGTCACCGACGGTGAGGACCTCGTCAACGACGAGGATTTCGGGCTCGAGGAAGGCGGCGACGGCAAAGCCGAGGCGGACTGTCATACCTGAGCTGTAGCGCTTTACCGGAGTGTCGATGTATTTCTCTACACCGGCGAACTCGATTATATCGTCGAGTTTGCGCTTGATCTCATGCTTGGTCATGCCGAGGACGGCACCGTTCATGAAGATGTTTTCCTTACCAGTGAGCTCTCCGTGGAAACCGGTGCCGACCTCAAGGAGTGAGGCTATACGGCCACGATAGAATATGTCACCTGTGCTTGGAGCGGTGATATGGCTGAGGAGTTTCAGCAGGGTGCTCTTGCCGGCTCCGTTCTTACCTATGATGCCGACGACGTCGCCTTGCTCTACCTTGAAGTTGATATCTTTAAGTGCCCATACATAGTCGGAATGTGCTTTCTCACTGCGGTCGTTGACCTCACCGATTTTCAGGTATGGGTCTTCGCGTCCCATGATTCTGGTTTGCCAAAAACGGTTAAGGTCATGTTGTAGGGTTCCTGTGCCTACGCGGCCGAGGCGGTATTGCTTGCCTACCCCCTGGAATTCTATTGCGATGTTCTTGTCCATGTTTTTACGAATGTGTTTCTTCCGTCCCGAATTACCGAGTTGTAGAATTAATTTTTCTTTTTTGTCCCGAATTATCGAGTTGTAGAATTAAAGTGTCTATTTTGTGGGATAATTTGGAGTAGCGAAAAGTTTTGTATGTCAAATTTTATGATAGTTGATTCTGTTTGGGAACCATTTGTATTGCAAACTTCGGACCCCGAAATTGAGTAGGAGCCCAAGTCGGTGGTTGCCTACATGTAAATAATTAATGACTTGTGATTCAAATTCTCCGAGTAATTCTGTTACGGCTTTTAATTCTATACCGATTTTATCATAACAAAAGAAATCCCAGTAGAAATCGTGTTGCAGAACTACGTTGTGGTATACCATGCAGATATGCTTTTCCCTTTCATAAGGGATGTTGTTTTCTTTTAGAAGAACTTCAAAGGCATCTTGGTAAACTTTTTCTTTAAATCCACATCCTAATTCATTGTGAAGTTGTAGCGCAATTCGCATTAATTCCTTACTTTCTTCTTTGTAAAGATATTCCATTAGATATAGAAATACTATACTTTTCTGCTTTTTCCCCGAATTATCGAGTTTCAGAATCTATAGTTTAATCTCTAATTCTATAATTCGGGAAAGAAGCCTATACAGTATCGATGAATTTTTGCTCTTGCTGGTTGAAGATGAGGATGGCGAGGATGAGGGTGACGACGAGGAATATACCACTGCCGATGAGTCCCTGTGCGGTGAAGGTGCCGTTGCCTAACCATGCGTATTTGTATGCCTCAAAGATAGGAGAGAGAGGGTTGAGGTTTATTAATTCACGGTATTTCTCTGGTGCGAAGCTGAGAGGGTAGATGATAGGAGTGCCGTACATGAGCAACTGGGTGCCGAAACCTACAAGGAAGTTGAGGTCGCGGTATTTTGTTGTCAGTGACGATACCAGTAGTCCCATTGCCATTGCGATGAATGCCACCATGAGTACATATACCGGGAAGAATACTATGGTCCAATTGATGCTTAGCTCAAACTTGCCGGTGAGGACGTAGTAGGCATATACGCCAAAGAACATCAGCATCTGTATGCCGAAACGTATGAGGTTCGTGGTGCATGAGCTCAGAGGCACGATGAGTCGGGGGAAATACACCTTGCTGAACACTCCGGCGTTAGCTCCGAAGATGTTGGTGCATGCTCCGAAACAAGAGAGGAAATATCCCCATAGTGTGATGCCAGCCATGTAGAACAATGGCTGTGGCAGTCCGTCGGTGCTGATACCTGCCAAACCTCCAAACACGAACATGTACATGATGGTCGTGAAGATTGGCGAAATGAAATACCATAAAGGACCGAGTATGGTCTGTTTGTAAGTTGTTACGAAGTCGCGCCTGATGTATGATTTGTACAGGTCGCGATACTGCCAAAGGCCCTTGATGTCAACGTCAAACCAGTTGCGCTTTGGCGAGATGTGTGATATTCTGTCTTTTGGTTCCATGATTCTCGTATGTATATAACAATTTTCCTCAGAGAACGTATATGTCTTTGAGTTTTCGGTTGTTATGAAAAAAGGTCCAGGGTACTTGGGAAAAATACCCTTGGTAAGAATGCAAAGTTACTAAAAAAAACGCAAATTACAAATAAAATCTCAGAAAATAATGTATAAAGAGTTCTTTTAACGGTGAAAAGTTGATGTTTTCGCTGATACTTCTGTGGAAATTCGTAAGGGAGAAGATTTTTTTTTTGAGCGTGAATTAGTATGGCATGGTTGAATAGAATCAACGTCCTGCGTATGGATTGGCCGAATGGAATACTGTCGTGGCAAAAGTGTATGTCATTGGCGTACCAAAAATACAGTTGCATGATATTGCACTGTAAAAGCTATCGAATTACAGTGTAAAAGCTATCAAATTACGATGTAAAAGCTGTCGAATTACACCGTAAAAGCTATGCTTTTAGAATGCACTGTCGTAAATGGTTGTCTATTAGTGGTTTTGGATGGTGCTTTTCGTGAGGCGCTTTCGATACAAATTACAGTTTTGGGAGGAATGTAAAAGAATGCTTAAATGGGTGTTTCCTGCCATTTTGTTGTCGGCATGTGAGATGCATGAAAAATGACTTGTAGTAACTTTTTCGCATGAGAGTATAATTTTTTTTTGATATGTCAGAAAAAAATATTAACTTTGCACATTAATATAGGTAATCAGAGATTTTTAGGATAAAAAATAACACTTGCAAACATAGATGAAAGTATCAATAGTAAAATACAACGCAGGCAACATCTTCAGCGTGATTAACGCTGTCAGGCGACTTGGCGTGGAGCCGGTGCTGACGGATGATGCGGCGGAGCTTATGTCGTCAGACAGGGTGATATTTCCGGGACAGGGCGAGGCTCACAATGCCATGCAGTATCTCAGGGAGCGTAACCTTGACCAGGTGATACGTGACCTGAAGCAACCTGTGCTTGGTATCTGCATAGGCCAGCAGTTGCTTTGCCGTCATTCGGAGGAAGGCAACACCGACTGTATAGGGGTGTTTCCGATGGACGTGAAGAGATTCCAGCCTACATGTCACGAGGAAAAGATTCCGCAGATGGGTTGGAACAGCCTTTCGTTTGTCAATGACTCTCCGCTCTTTGACGGGTTGAATGAAGGTGACTTCGTGTATTTCGTTCATAGCTACTACGTGCCGTATAGCGATGAATATACCATTGCAAAGACCCATTTCACCCTGGACTATTCTGCGGCTATTCACAAGGATAATTTCTATGCTACGCAGTTTCATCCGGAGAAGAGCGGCAAGGTGGGCGAGACGATAATTAGGAACTTTATTGAAAAGTTGAAGGGTTGAGAGGCCATGGCGTGTCTTTCGGCAGAATAAAAAAACGACGATGATAGAACTGATACCAGCCATAGACCTGATAGATGGCAAATGCGTACGCCTCACAAAGGGCGAGTACGATAGTAAGAAAATATACAACGAAGACCCTGTAAGCCAGGCAAAGGAGTTTGAGCGACTCGGCTTCAAGCGACTGCACATGGTGGACCTTGATGGAGCGAAGTCGAAGCATATAGTCAACGACGCCGTGTTGAGAGCCGTGACGGAGGCAACGAGCCTCGTGGTGGACTTCGGCGGTGGCATCAAGACTGCCGAGGATATTGAGAAAGCTTTCGCTGCGGGGGCGTCGATGGTGACGCTTGGCAGTATCGCTGTCACCAATCCAGCACTGTGCGAGGAGTGGATAAAGCGCTATGGTGCCGACAAGGTGATACTCGGTGCAGATGTGCGCAACGGTATGATAAGCATAAACGGATGGAAGGAAGATTCTGCCGAGGAACTGATTCCTTTCCTTGAAAAGTATGTGCGTCTTGGGGTGAGAAACGTGCTGTGCACGGAGATTTCCAAAGACGGAACGCTGGGTGGTCCTGCCGTAGAATTGTACGAACGCATAATGGCGACATATCCGCAGCTCCATCTTATCGCTTCGGGTGGCGTGAGCTGTAACGACGACATAAAACAGCTCGATGCAAAAGGCATCCCTGCCGTAGTGTTCGGCAAGGCATACTACGAGGGTAGGATAGACCCTGCGCAACTTTTCGCAAATTAAAACTCATAACTCATAACTCACAACTTGCTTGCAATATGTTAGCAAAACGAATTATACCATGCCTTGACGTGAAAAACGGTGAGACGGTGAAGGGTACGAACTTCGTAAACCTCCGTTCTGCTGGAGACCCGGTGGAACTGGGCAAGGCATACAGCGACCAGGGAGCAGACGAACTGGTATATCTTGACATAACGGCATCGCATGAGGGCAGAAAGACCTTCACTGATATGGTGACACGCGTGGCGCAGGAGATAAACATCCCCTTCACGGTGGGCGGCGGCATCAATGCCCTTGAAGATGTGGAGCGCATGCTTGCAGCCGGTGCCGACAAGGTAAGCGTAAACAGTGCCGCACTGCGTCGCCCTGAGTTGATAGACGAGATAGTGAAGCGCTTTGGTTCGCAGGTTTGCGTGTGTGCCATCGATGCCCGCAACGATGAAGACGGATGGCACTGCTATGTAAATGGCGGACGCATACGAGTGGAGCGCACTTTACTGGACTGGGCAAAGGAGGTGGCAGACCGCGGAGCAGGCGAGATACTGTTTACCTCAATGAATCACGACGGCGTAAAGCAAGGGTTTGCCAATGAGGCGCTTGCCATGCTTTCAGATGCGTTGCCTATACCGATAATCGCATCAGGCGGAGCTGGAAAGAAAGAGCATTTCCGCGATGTGTTCCTTGAGGGTAAGGCAGATGCTGCACTCGCAGCCAGCGTGTTCCATTTTGGCGAGATACCGGTGCCAGAGCTTAAGCAGTGGCTGAGAGGCGAGGGAATAACGGTAAGGTGATGAATTCCATCTCTCTTGCCATCTCCATAAGCGAGCAGGATTACTGCATTAGGATGAACAGAAAATATAATAACGATGAAGATAGATTTTGAGAAAGGCGGTGGCTTGGTGCCTGCCATAATACAGGACGCCGACACAAAGAATGTCTTGATGCTTGGCTATATGAATGAAGAAGCCTATCAGAAGACACTGGAGACTAAGAAGGTTACGTTCTGGAGCCGTGGACGCAAGTGTCTGTGGACCAAGGGCGAGACAAGTGGCAATTTCCTTGACCTCATTGACATCAAGGTGGATTGTGATAATGACACCTTGCTCGTTAAGGTGCATCCACATGGTCCTACATGCCATACCGGTACCGACACTTGTTGGGGAGAGGAAAACAAGTGATAGGGAAATAGGGATGGACGGATGAGAGACGTTACGAAATAAAATATAAAATACATTTAAATATAGCAATGGAAGAGAAAAATCCACTTTTGTTTCTCACAGAACTGCAAGATTTCATAGAGAAACGTCACGAAGAGATGCCAGAGGGCTCTTACACAACATCACTGTTTAAGGACGGACTGAACCGTATGGCTCAGAAGGTAGGCGAGGAAGCACTTGAACTCGTAATCGAGGCTACCAACGGCACTAACGACCGTCTGATTTATGAAGGTTCAGACATGCTCTATCACCTCATAGTGCTCCTTACTTCAAAGGGACTGCGCATAGAGGACCTCGCTGCAGAGCTTGCAGAGCGTCATAATCCTGGCTGGAAGAAGCACTAAAGTGCTGCGTGGCTTCGTTGCATCGTGGACGGCGTGTGCATGGCAGTGCCATGTGCAGACGTCGGTTCATGAAATCGTAGCTCGGTACGCAGTAAGGCTTCGTACGCCAATGGACGCCTGAGTCGTCTGGGCAGTAACTCATAACCCATAATCGTGAAATCACTATGCTGATAAACTACAAAAACGTAACCATAGGTCATTATGATGACGAGGTGGTGCTGAAGGGCGTTGACTTCAAGGTTAATGCCGGCGAGTTTATATATATAATAGGTAAGGTGGGCTCTGGTAAGAGCTCGCTGTTGCGCACCGTGTATGGTGAGCTGGAGATAGAAGAGGCATCGTCAGCCATCGTGCTTGGCAGGGATATGATGACCGTCAAGCGCAGTGAGGTGCAGAGCCTGCGCCGTGAACTCGGCATAGTGTTTCAGGACTTTAAGTTGCTTACTGACCGCACCGTGAAGAAAAACCTTGAGTTCGTGCTGCGTGCCACGGGATGGAACGAACAGTATGACATAGACAAGCGCATAACTGAGGTGATGAAATCGGTAAGCATGCAAGGCTATGAAGACAAGATGCCCCATGAGTTGTCTGGCGGAGAGCAGCAGCGTATAGCCATAGCTCGCTCACTGCTTAATTCTCCTAAGATAATTCTTGCTGATGAGCCGACGGGAAACCTTGACCCGGAGACGGCGGAAAATATCATAGGACTGTTTAGGGATATCTCTGCCACAGGCACCGCAGTGGTCATCACCACGCACAATATGTCACTGTTGGAGCAGTTCCCCGGCATAGTATATCAGTGCGAAGACGGCAAGTTGCGTAATCTTACGGAGAAGAACGTAAAGCAGTAGGCTGAGGGAGAAGCAAAGTGACGAATTGCTAAACTATCGACATCCTCTGCCTCCTTCTGTCAGCAAGGCAGGCAAAGGTTGCGAAAGTTGAATTATATAAGGAGTAAAAATAATAAGGAACGTAAAAAACATAAATAAGCAGCAATGAAAGTAATGAAATTCGGCGGTACGTCCGTAGGATCAGCGGAGCGTATGCAGGGAGTGGCAAAACTCGTAACAAAGTCTGGAGACCCAACATTCGTTGTGCTCTCAGCCATGTCTGGAACAACAAACTCACTTGTGGAGATATCAGACTACCTCTATAAGAAGAATCCAGAAGGAGCACAGGAAGTAATCAATACACTCGAGAAGAAATACATGGCACATGTGGAGGAACTTTACTCTACAGACGCTATGAAGCAGAAGACACGTGAGTTCCTGAAGAAGGAGTTTGAGTATCTTCGCTCATTCACAAAGGACACCTTCACTTCGTTTGAGGAGAAGATCGTGGTTGCACAGGGTGAGGTGATGTCAACCAATATGGTGACAAACTACCTTAACGAGCAGGGCGTGAAGACCGTATTGCTCGATGCACTCACATTCATGCGTACAGATAAGAATGCAGAGCCAGACATGCCATACATCAAGGAGCACCTGGCAGAGGTGATGCGTCAGAATAAGGGCTACCAGATATATATCACACAGGGTTTTGTTTGCCGTAACGCATACGACGAGGTTGACAACCTGCAGCGTGGTGGTTCTGACTATACCGCTTCACTCATTGGTGC
>JAEEGI010027659.1_pt1 | contig 10837 bp, 14 predicted proteins | sample 8958751 | NCBI WGS metagenome assembly JAEEGI01 (sample SAMN16246545, study PRJNA631951) | gut metagenome | biome: gut microbiome; feature: rumen; material: KS-attached | host: Bos | place: Iran: Karaj | collected 2018-10 | reverse complement strand
TCGGACTGTTTGTTTCGTCCTTTGGTCTTGTGAGCGACAGCATGCACCTCATCCTGAACATAGTGAGCTACATTTTTATGATCTTCACGGGTGCTGAATTCCCTGTTTCACAGCTGCCATTTTTCGGACAGGTGATCGCTCAGCTCATGCCACTTACCAAGGCACTGTATGCCATGAACATGCTGTTCGAAGGCGATACGAAATACTTTTGGCCCTGCATATCGGCTGAAATGGCGACAGCCGTTGTGTATGCCCTTCTGGCCGTTGCAGTTTTCTCCTTTGCGGAAAAAGCCGCCAGAAGGAACGGGAGATTTGATATGTTTTAATGCCTTTGTGACGAGATCCGGATTACAATGAACAAGTGGTCTTTTTATTGAATAAAACAGGTAAGCATATGCTGACTGTTTACAACTTTGGGGAAAAGTGCTATACTACGCCGCATTAAAGTAATGAGAGGAGGAATCCTATGAAGGATTTCCATAAAATAGATTTCCATGCGCACATCTATCCCGAAAAGATCGCTTCAAAAGCTGTCAAGAATGTGGGCGAGTTTTATCACCTTGAAATGAGCGAGAACGGTTTACCGGAGCAGCTTTTGGAAAACGGCCGAAAGATAAACTGTGAGCATTTCCTGGTACATTCCGTTGCCACCACTCCCAAGCAGGTTGAATCCATTAACAGATTCATAGCTTCCGAATGTGCGAAGCATCCTGAGTTTGTCGGCTTTGCCACACTTCATCCTTTTTCGGAAAAACCGGAAGAGGACCTGGCTCTTGTCGAGGAACTTGGGCTTCACGGCATTAAGATCCATCCGGATTTCCAGAAGTTTGCACTGGATTCAGAGGAGGCTATCCGCATGTTTAAGCTTATTGCGGGAAAGTTTCCGATCCTGATACATACGGGAGATTACAGGTTCGAGTTTTCAAATCCCGTTCGTATGGCTCGCGCACTCGATGCGGTTCCGGATCTCGTGGCGATCGGAGCTCACTTCGGCGGCTATTCAGAGTGGGAAGAATCCAGGAAGTATCTGCTCGGACGAGAGAATTTCTATATAGACACCTCCAGCGCATTGTTTAAGCTTGACCCTCAAACAGCTGCGGATATGATCAGAGAGCATAGTGTTGAGAGAACATTCTTCGGAACGGATTTTCCCATGTGGAACCATGAAAAAGAATATGAGAGATTTATGAAGATGCCTTTGACCGACGAGGAAAGAAGGAAGATATTCTACGAGAACGCTTACAAGTTTCTTAAACTTGACAAATGATGGGATGTAAAAAAGTAAGATCTTTGATATAATCAGACAGCAATCATTCAGGATTTTACGGAGGCAGTTCAATGAAGAAACAAGTGGCATTGACCTTTGATGACGGACCGAATACCGTTACCACACCAAAGGTTTTGGATCTTTTGGAGAAATATAACATAAAAGCATCATTTTTCCTTATCGGTCAAAACGTAACGGAGGAATCCAAAAAGGTGGCAAAACGTGCGATAAGCATGGGTTGCGATATCTGCAATCACTCCTTTACCCATCCGTTCATGTCCGGGATGAACGAGAAAGAGGTTAAGGAAGAGATAGAAAAGACAGATGCTGTCATAGAGGAACTTACCGGGAAACGTCCGCTGTTTTTCCGCCCGCCCTACATTGATGTGAAACCGGAGATGTACGATTGGATCCCCAAGATCTTTATCTCGGGCATAGGGTGTCTGGACTGGGAGGCGAGAGCCGATGCGGAGTACCGAAAGACGGAAATGCTTAAGAATGCGAGAGACGGAGTACTGTATCTGCTCCATGACTTTGTGGATAATGATGCTACGGTGGAGGCTTTAAAGACGGTTATCCCCACACTTTTGGAGCAGGATTACGAGTTCCTTACCGTGACCGAGATATTCAAGGCAAAACAGCCTCTCTTCAATGAGAAGACGGGATATGAAAAGAGGCCGAGAGTACTGTTCTCGGATATCATAAATGATTATAAATAAGGATTGCGGGAGGGGGATTTGGTCTCCGCTCCGCTCCGGTCGGCGCTAAACACATGCCACCGGCATGTAGCGCCCCTCGACACTGCACCCGCAGTGCCTTCAGGTTCAAATCCTATTCACAGAATATAAAAACGAAAAAGAGAGTCATCAGACTCTCTTTTTCGTTTTCGTAGCGGGAGGGGGATTTGAACCCTCGACACTGCGGGTATGAACCGCATGCTCTAGCCAACTGAGCTATCCCGCCATGTTGTGCCTAAAAGAAATCATTTAAAATGGGACCTATAGGGCTCGAACCTATGACCCTCTGCTTGTAAGGCAGATGCTCTCCCAGCTGAGCTAAGATCCCATGCATTTCGTAAGGCACTCGCATATATTACCAAGAACTTAGGGGTTTGTCAAGAAGGAAAAATAGAAAATTTCGCTGTTTTTTTAGAGGAGAATTTTACGGTTTAAATTCTTTTGATAGAATTTTACATGTCGTTTATTGTTTTTTGTTGAAATATCGAGTAAAATGTCAAAATAGCATAATAAATCACGGAGGTAAGCTATGTCGGATAACAAAACATTACTTTCACAGGGCGAAATAGATGCGCTGGTTGCGTTTTTAACAAACAGTGAAGCCGCTCCCATTGGAACGGTCTTGGATCAAAGCAGCATTGACAAACTGATCGAGCTTGTAAAATACAACAATAAACATGGACTTTTTATCGGAGAAGGTCAGCAGACCGGAGCATATTCGGATGCGGTTGTCCTTGAAAAGGGACTTGATCTTGAAGAACAGAAGCAGGATTATGAAATCATATGCCGAAAGGATGCCAGGGATTACGTTGAAATCCTCTGCGTCAGCAAAACAGGCGGAAAGACCTATAAGCTTACCCCTTCATGTCTGCTCCAGAACAAGAGAGTCGAAAACGATAAGGCTGAGTGGGGACATGCGATTTCTCCGCTGCATTTCAACAATCTGGCATTGCTCTTCGGTATCAAATACAGTTCCGAGACATTCCGTTTTGTATGCACCAATTTTGCAAAAGTAATGTACGGTTATGAAGATGCGGACATATCAAGTCTGTACTACCCACCCGAAGATGATCTTGAGATATAAACAAATATATTGCCCATATCGAGAAAAATGTGCTATGATAGATGTTAGTTTGAGCTAACAGAACTCAAAACGTCTATCATTGTTTTTTATCGGCGAAAGGAGATATAAATAAATGGTTTATAAGGTTAAGATCGAGGGCATGATGTGCGGAATGTGCGAGGCACATATGAATGATGCCATCAGGAAGAACTTTGATGTAAAAAAAGTAAAGGCCGATCACAAAAAGGATCTTTGCGTGATCAAGACAGACAACGAACTTGACCTTGAAAAGCTTGAGGCTGTCATCAAAGAGACAGGCTACACCTACAAGGGCGTTACGAGAGAAGAGTAACAAAAACGAGAGTCATGAGAGCATCTTTTCGTGACTCTTTTTTGGTTTTTAAAAATATCGTTGACAATATATATATATGAGCAGAAAAATGTTCCTAAACGGTTTCCAGAAGATATATGAAATGTTTAAAGAGGAATCTTTTGCAGAGAGGATGGGAATAATAAACGGTTCGAGATTCCTTAGTGAATTGATTCGACTGTACATAGCCTGTACGGACAATACCACGCAAGCGGGAAAAAATACTATTTGGATATATTTAACAGCGAAGATGAGCATATAGAGATCGTTTCGGGCAATCGTGAGAATTATATTATCGGAAGATCAACGGATTATGATGTGAAATTTGCAAGCACAAGTGCGCACATACAACACAGGAACCTTAAATATAAAGTACTTAACGGTATAATACTTTGCATAGGCGCCATTATTTCCGCAGGACTGCTGTTTATTCGTCTGCGTAACGGTATAAACACCGAAAGTACATTGATCGTTTTAATGCTTGGAATTGTATTGATGTACGGTGAATTGGCCAAATTGTTTAATACTGTTGTTTGGGATAAGGAGGCACTTTATTATGCAAGGCAGTTCCTTGAATTTGACGAATCGGAAAACCATGAAGAGAAGAAGGCGGGACTTGGATCGATCGACAGTATAGAGCTAAAAGAAGTAACGCTGAAATATGGTGAAAATTGTGCGGTTGATCATGTTTCTTTAAGATTACAAAGGGGAGATTCGTTGCTTTTACTTGGAGACAACGGAGCGGGCAAGACATCTCTGTTAAGTTTGATATCAGGACTTAGAACTCCAAACAGTGGTGAGATGATAATTAAACCGGAACCCTTTAACGGTATGAAAGATATGCTTGATCAGACTGCCTACATCAGTCAGTCTTTCCCTCAGATAGCTGTTTCCGTGAAGAGTAATCTTTTTTGCTCAGAGGCGACAGACGGAGAAGTTGAAGAGGTGCTGAAGAAGGTCGGCTTGTGGGAAAAAGTTTCGAGATCGAAAAAAGGAACAGAGAGTATTGTGGGGCAGGATATATCCTTTTCAAAAGGTGAATGGCAGCGGTTTCTTGTTGCGCGCCTGCTGGTAAACGGAAAAAGATCTTTGTGGATCTTAGACGAACCCACAAGCGCTATGGATGCTCTTCATGAAGAAAAAATACTTAAGATGGTTCACGAACTTGCAAAGGAGAAAATACTCATAATAGTCACTCATAGACTGGGGTATTGTGATAAAGTCGGAAAAATAGTACGAATGGAAAAAGGCAGGATTGTGGCACAGGGTAATTTCGAAGAAATGATGTTATCTGATCCGGAGTTCGAAAAAGCATATAAAGAGCAAAAGCGCCTGTATGAGGCAACTGTTTGACTTTTAAGGCAAACAGTTCAGACTGTCGACAAAAGGGGCGAAAGCCCCTTTTGTCACAGTTACAAAGAATTTTCTTTACCATCCCGTTCTCAGAACATCTTCCTTCAGATACAGGTTTCCCATTACATTTTCCTTCACAGGTGAAAGATCCTTTTGCTTTGTAAGATAGGAAACATTCTGTCTCGAGCAGGAAAGAAGATTGCAAACATCTTTTGTATCAAGGACATTCCAACGAAGAAAATCCAAGAAATCCGCTCTCTTTACTCCCAGGTCCTCCCCATAGGAATAAAGGCATCTTGCGGGAACATCTATGGAGTAGTTAAAAGTAACATAATAGCCTCCGGAGCCCAGTGTCGCCGAAAGGAACAATTCCCTGTTTTTTATCACTTTTTCAACCCCGTCTTCCGACATCAGCTTATTAAGATCGACACGCTTCACAGTGTCATCCGCAAAGAAGCACAACAGCCTGTTTTCTCCTGTCGGAAAAACACAAGTTAGATTTTTCTCCTGTCTTTTCCGAACAAGATCCGGGATTTCCTTCATCTTTTTGATCCTTAAACTATCCTGAGAGCATCTTCCCTCGGATATCTCCAGAAATTTTATTTCATCATATTCATTCAGTTTATGATTTGCGAGGATTGCGCTGATGTTCTGCCTTGTGGGAGGAATGATCCTTTCTTTCACCCAGAGGAGGCTCAGATCTCTCGGAACTGTATAGATCCCTTGCTTTACAAGATTTGAAAAAAGCAAGGGAGCATTCCACTCATCAAGGTACTCATCAAGTTCTATTACAAAATTCTTTTCTTTTTCATAATAAAGAAGAAAACCTACTGTGCATGAATCCTCTTCGTTTATGATCTCATAGATCTTCATATGTCTCATACCTCTTAAAGATCATTTCCCATATCTTGTCCCTGAAGGTTTCGGAAATAACTGTATCAAGATCCTTAAAGAGCAGTTCTTTGTGCTCTCGCTTCAGTTCGTTTTTAAAAACATCCCTTTTATTTTTGATCAATGAAAGGTTATCAAACACCGATCGACTGCCAAGAAAATTCTGACATGGTCTGTCTTCCAGAACATTGAACATCTTTGCCTCTTCGTCATTTTTACAGTTAAAGAGAAGGGAAACACCATGATCGAACAGAGGTGCTATCCTCAGACTCTTCTTTCTCGGATCCCGCAAAACTTCAATGTTTGCCCCATGTCTGTCACGGTTCAGGATCAGATAGTCCACCGCAAGCAGGATGTCTATGTAATCCTGCCATCCCATCCGCACGCAAAAGTCATATCTTCCTTCACCTTTTGCTGCATTGACAGCATAAAAATCATCCAGCGCAGCCTTGCTCTCTCCGGGCTTTTTGAAATCCTCCGAGGCACATATATATGTGGAATACTCTTTTCCCTCTATTTCCACCAGGGCATTTATAAGCTCATAGTGGATGTGCTCCACTCCAAGGATGTTCAACAGCCTGTCAACGATCAACTCGTTTACGCATTCGTGCCCCACAATGCCGTTAACGGGATCAAAGTTCGAAAGCTTATAATACTTTTTCACCCCACCCAGAACAGACTCAGCTTTAAGAAAAGTCCCGGCTGTTCCGCTTGAACTCCTGATGTGCGACCATTTTAAAAAGGTCATATCATGTTTTTCCGTAATGACTTGGCTATTTTCTTTCATAATGATTGCTCCGATTTATTTAACGAGCGTCAAATATTGTAGGACAATCATAACATTTTATTTGACGTCTGTCAAATAAAAACGAACCGCATTTGACTGGGTTCGTTTTCATAAAATATCCCCGGGTTGTCTCCATGTATTGATCTGTAAACCCTCTATATCAACAAAATCCATAATGTTATTCGTTATCAGAACATAGTTTAACGCTCTTGCCTGTGCAGCGTCCATTTTATCTAAAATTTAAGGATACTATGTTTTATCACCCCTTACGCTTCCTCGTATTATATGTTTATAAGTTAATAGTTACCTTGTTCAATAGGCTTAGTAAAGCCCATAGGCATGAAAGAAGTCTATGGATGCAGGAAGGAAACAATAGAACGTATCTTCGGAACCGCAAAGGAAAACCACGGTTTTAGATATACGCAGATGTATGGTAAAGCGAGGATGGAAATGAAAACCGCGCTTACTTTTGCGGGTATGAATATAAAGAAACTTGCAACGTGCATAAAGAAATGGGAGATGGTAACAGCCTAACAGGCTGGACTATCTCTCTTTTTTTGTTGATTTAGATCAGAAAACAGAAAATGCGAAGAAAAATGTAAAGAAAAATGTAAAGAAAAATGGTTCCGAAAGCTTTGAAAGCCCGGAACCATTTTGTCTACACTCTGAACTGTTTGACTTTTAAGGCAAACAGTTTCTTTTTTGTTGCAAAAGTATGACATTCGTGTGATAATAATGATTTGTAACAAATTATACATTTCATATGAGGTGAAACATGAGGATCGGAACAGGTTATGATGTTCATAAGCTTGTCGAAGGAAGAGCGCTGATATTGGGAGGCGTTGCGATTCCTTTTGAGAAGGGGCTTCTCGGACACTCCGATGCGGATGTGCTGACCCATGCGATCATGGATGCGCTTCTCGGAGCGGCTGCCATGGGCGACATCGGAAGCAATTTCCCCGACAGCGATGACAAGTATAAAGGTATTTCAAGCCTTTCGCTTCTTAATGAAGTGAGGGATATGCTCCTTGGCGAGCTTTTTATAATTGAAAACATAGATGCAACCATTATTGCGCAGAAGCCTAAGATGGCGTCCTATATCCGTGAGATGAGAGAGAATATAGCGAACACGCTGAAGATCGACATTTCCCAGGTCAGCATAAAAGCTACGACCGAGGAAGGACTTGGCTTTACGGGTGCGGGCGAAGGCATAGCCGCGCAGGCGGTATGCCTGCTGGAAAGTGCAAGAAATCTGGATTACGGAGCAGGTAATTCCGGCATATATGATTACGAGAGCGCCGATGCGATGACATCGCAGGGCTTCAACGGGAAATCCTGTACGGGCTGTCCCGGGTGTTGTAAGAGATGACCGATCCTTACACATGCGAGACAGGATAATAAACGAAACTATTATCGGGAAACATAGAGTTTCCTCACCGGAAAGGAAAAATACAAAATGGAAAACAAAATACAGCTTTTTAACACTCTTACCAGAAAAACAGAGCAATTCATTCCCAACGAGGACGGCAAAGTGTCTATGTACACCTGTGGTCCTACGGTTTATCACTTCGCACACATCGGAAACTTAAGAAGCTATGTAATGGAAGACGTTCTGGAGAAGACACTTCGTTATGCGGGCTATGATGTGAAGCGCGTTATGAACATCACTGATGTCGGACATCTTTCGAGTGATGCGGATACAGGCGAAGACAAGATGGTAAAGGGCGCTCAGCGTGAGCACAAGACCGTTATGGAGATCGCAAAGTACTACACCGACGCTTTCATGGCTGACTGCAAAAAACTCAACATCAAGACTCCCGACGTTGTGGAGCCTGCAACAAACTGCATCCCCGAGTTTATCAATATGATCGAGGTTCTGCTTGAGAAAGGATATGCCTATAAGGCAGGAGAAAACATATACTTCGACACCTCGAAGCTCAAGGAATACTATGTTTTCGGCAATCAGAACGAGGAAGAGCTTCTTGTGGGCGTTCGCGACGATGTGGAAGAGGACACGAACAAGAAGAACAAGAACGATTTCGTGCTTTGGTTTACCAAATCAAAGTTTGAGGACCAGGCTCTTAAATGGTCCAGCCCTTGGGGCGTGGGCTATCCCGGCTGGCATATCGAGTGCTCCTGCATCAGCATGAAGCATCTCGGAAATCGGATGGATATCCATTGCGGCGGCGTGGACAATATGTTCCCCCACCACACGAACGAGATCGCGCAGAGCGAAAGCTTTCTCGGTCACAAATGGGTCAATTACTGGTTCCATGTGCATCACCTGAACAACAGGGATGGCAAGATGAGCAAGTCCAAGGGCGACTTCATAACCGTTTCTTCGCTTGAAGAAAAGAAGATCGACCCTATGCTTTACAGGATGTTCTGCCTCCAGTCGCACTACAGAAAACCCCTGGAGTTTTCTTTCGACGCGCTTTCAAATGTCGGCAATGCATATGACAAGCTGATCAAAAAGATCGATGCTCTGAAGAAGGAGGCCGGTCTTGACCATAAGGCAATTGCCGAGCTTTCGGGAAAGATTGAAAAAGCGCGCAAGACCGCTAACCGCTATTCCAAGGATATGCAGGAGAGCATTGCGAAGGCTGTCAAGGGAACGGAAGTTGACGGCGGAGTTTACATCGACTTTTCCGACAGATTCCTTGCGGCAGTTGGCAACGACGTGAACACTTCCTCAGGCATCACTGTTGTTTACGATCTGCTTTCAAGCAATGCGAACGCAGTGACAAAGCTTGCTCTGATAGAGGCATTCGACTATGTCCTTTCGCTCGATCTCACGATCGACAGAGCGGAGCCCAAGGCGGATGTGGATCCCGAGCTCGAGGCATATGTGCTCTCGAAGATCGAGGAACGCAAAGAAGCAAAGAAAAACAAGGACTTTGCCAAGGCTGATGCGATCCGAAACGAGCTTTTGGGAAAGGGCATAGCCATAAAGGACACCCGCGAGGGCACTGTCTGGGAATTGGTTTAACGCGTCAAAAGAAACAGAGGATAGAATTTGAACGACGGATTATATAAAGAATTTAATTTGCCTGATTTTGAGGCGGACCGGTATCCGCCTTTGGATCTGGCATATATCGGTGACTGCGTCTATGAACTGGTGATACGCACATGCCTTCTTGCTAAAGGAGCGACTGCGGTCGACAAGCTTAACCGCAAGGCGAGCAATCTGGCGAAGGCAGTGACTCAGGCCAGGATGATCACCGGGATTTTGGACAGCCTTACCGAGGAAGAGCAGAGCATATACAGACGCGGCAGGAATGCAAAGAGCTATTCCCCCGCGAAAAACGCATCCCTTGGGGATTACCACAAGGCAACAGGCTTTGAGGCTGTTGTGGGCTGGCTGTACCTCAAGAAGGAATATGCAAGGCTGTATGAGATCATCCATAAAGGATTTGATATTATTGAAGGAAATGAAAGCGGAGAGAACAGCAATGATTGAAGAAAACCAGATCAATGAAACCCGGATCGAAGGAAGGAACGCAGTGCTTGAAGCGTTTCGCGCCGGTAAAACGGTGGACAAGCTCTTTGTGCTTGACGGTTGTCAGGACGGTCCTGTGCGCACGATAGTACGCGAGGCAAAGAAGGGCGATACGATCTTGAATTTTGTTTCCAAGGAAAGACTGGATCAGCTTTCGGAAACGGGCAAACATCAGGGAGTTATTGCTTTCACGGCTGCTTATGACTATGTGGAAGTGGACGATATCCTGGAACTTGCCCGCAAAAAGGGTGAGGATCCTTTCATTGTTGTCCTGGATGGCATAGAAGATCCCCACAACCTTGGGGCGATCATCAGAACCGCCAATCTTGCGGGCGCGCATGGGGTTATCATTCCCAAGCACAGAGCCGTCGGACTCACGGCAACGGTTGCAAAAACCTCCGCCGGAGCGTTGAACTATACGCCTGTAGCTAAGGTTACAAATATCGTACAGACAATGAAATCGCTGAAGGACAAGGGGCTTTGGTTCGCTTGCGCCGATATGGACGGTGAGATCATGTACAACCTGAACCTGAAAGGACCCATCGGACTTGTAATAGGAAGTGAAGGGGACGGAGTGAGCAGGCTTGTCAGAGAGAATTGCGACTACGTTGCTTCCATTCCCATGAAGGGACAGATCGAATCCCTGAATGCCTCTGTAGCCATGGGAATTCTTGCTTACGAGATCGTTCGCCAGCGCGGTTAGAAACGGTTTATCTCTTGCTGAAATACTGGGAAGTAGTCAGTAGTCATTTCTTTTTAATCTTTTATTGACATAGCGGTCTCGAAGATCATATAATTTTATTACTATGGTGGTTATGTGTTAAATGTGGGGTTAAGGCCATGTTAAGGATGAAAAAAGTCATCGGCAGG
>JAEEGI010027656.1_pt1 | contig 10838 bp, 1 predicted proteins | sample 8958751 | NCBI WGS metagenome assembly JAEEGI01 (sample SAMN16246545, study PRJNA631951) | gut metagenome | biome: gut microbiome; feature: rumen; material: KS-attached | host: Bos | place: Iran: Karaj | collected 2018-10 | reverse complement strand
AAAAATTAAAAATTTATTTTTTAATGCATATTTAAGAAAAATATAATTTTAGTCTTAATTAAACCACCTCCCCAAAAATAATTTGACTTGCTCTTTAGGGGGGTGATTCTAATCCGACTTTTACGATAATTGTTTTTAATTATTTTTTTTTCACAGATAAATAAATATAATAGAGCACTCATAGTTGATTGTAATATATTTAATTATTTTTTTCTAACATTATAAAATTATGATGATAAATTTTTAATTTTTATTAAATTAAAGAGAATAATTAAAATATTTTTAGAATATCTTTTTTTTTTTAACAATGGCTTTCTTATTAGTTTGTTTAGTTTTAGATTGATCTTTATCTTTATCTTTAACTTTAACTTCTTTAATTTCTTTTTCTTCTTTACCAATATTTTCCTCAATCTTTTTCATTTTTTGGATTTCTTCTCCAAGTAAATCTTCATCTCCTCCTAAAATTTCATATAAATTTAAAATTTGAGAAGCCAAAATATTGAATTTTTTTATTTGTTCAATTTCTTCTGAAAAACTAACATTTTTAAATATCTTTGGACTCCAAATGTCTTCTTTATATTCTAAAAATTCAAATAAATTTGCTTCAGGTTGAATTTCATAATCTTCTCTTAATCCAGTCAAGCTTCTTGACATAGCCTTTCTTAAAGTTGAACATAATTCTATTTTTGGAATTTTAAATTTTATTTGTTTATGATTTTCATTAATTTCATTCTTTGATTTATTTTGGTTTTCATAAATGTAATATAAATTAATATTTTTTATTTGTTCTTTTGTTAATTCTTTTTTATATCCCAAATCTAAATTATTTTTAAATTCTTCAAAACATAATAATTCAAAATATTCAAAAATAGATAAAATTTCATTTACTTTGAAATCATTATTTATTAATAAATCTTTTGTAATTGTAGGAATAACAAAATAATTGGGTAAATCATTTAAAGTATCTTTAATCAAAGTTTCTCCATATGGTTTATCAAGATAAAAAGTAATTATTAGTTGAATAGAAAATAAAATTTTTTTTCGAATTTCTCTTGAATATTGTTCTAATTTGAATTTATAAAGTATTTTTTTTTGAGTATCATTTAAATCTTTTTGTGGATTTGATGCAATAAAAGATGGTAAAATAGAAGAATTTTCTTCTCCTCTGAATCCTTCATATTGATAAATTACTGGATAAATTTTATCTGTAAATAATTTTTTTTCTGGTAAAAGTAAATTTTCTAATTCTTCTTCAATTTGTTCAAAATTATAAGAGATTTTATTTGACTTTTCAAAAGTTAAATGATTATCTTTATCAAAGGATTCTTTATAAGAATATAATAGTAATAATTCATTAAAAGATTGATAATTTTCAGTTTTAATATTTAATGAAATTAAATTACATTTATTTGCTTTTTGAATATCAATTGGATTTTTTATTATTTTATTTTTTAAAAGGTTTAATTTATGATTTTCAGGTAAAATGTTATCAAAGATATTTCTAAGAAAAGTATTTTGATTATTTATAAATTTTTGGAAAATTGAAGCAATTTGCATTCCATAACTTTGTACTCCTTTATCAATTAAGAAAAAAGCTAAACAATCATTTTCATTTAATTCTCTTTTTTCAAATTTCAATTCTTTACAACCAAAACGATCTCCAATCAAATATAATTTATTTTTATTAAATACATTTAAATAATCATCAAATAATTTTCTAGGAATTTTTTTGATATTAATTTCAGATATAATAGAAATATCATTTGCTTTTTTTCTAGAAATTTCATTAGAATAATGTTCAATAGTATATTTTACAAATTTGTTTATTGAATTGAAACTATCAAATTTTTTTATAACTTCAATATTTTTTTTATCAGAGTTTAAATAATAATATAAAACTGGATAATTATTTTTAAATTTTTTTTTTTCTTTTATATTTTCTTTTAGATTATTTTCTGAAGGAATTGGAATTGATAACATTTCATAATAGTATGGAAATTGATTATCAATATTTTCAATTTTTTTATCTGACTCAATTATTTTGAAATTTAAACAATAATTCGATGAATTTATGCTTTGTTAAAGGTTATGATTATATTGTTCTAAATATTTTTTAAAATTTTTAACTACATCATTAATAATTTCTTTAATTTGAGCTTCAAACTCCTTTCTTTTTACAATTGTATCCATTTCATTGGAATAATAAATTTTTTCATTTATTTTTGAAAAAATTAAATTAAGAAATATTTGAATATTTTCTATTCCTTCATTTCTTAATGCTTTTTCTAAAAGATTCCAATTAACTTCTAAAATTTTTAAAATATCATTTTCATTTTTAATTCCTGTTTTTCTTTTTTGTATAATTTCTAATCTATATATTTGATTTAAATCAGTTGTTAATGAACCTTTATAAGGCTTTTCTTCTAAAGGAACAATTTGATTTGAAACCAATTCTTCTAAAGTAATTTTTCCACATATAAACGAAAAAAAAATATTTGAATAGATGATAAAACTTAATAATCTATAAGAAATTTTGTTTAATTGTCTGACTTTTATGATTTCATCAATAAATAATCTATAACTAAAGCATTTAATTCCTTTATAATCCATCTTAAATTTTTCATATATTTCTTCTCTAAATTCATTTAATAATTTAGAATCATACCATCCATTTTTATATATGTGCTTTAGGTCACTTCTACTTTCAACTCTTTTTTTATTTTCTTCATTTGCATAAACTCTAAATATTTGTTTTTCGCCTTCTTTTCTTTCAACTAATTTTTCATTTAGACCACCCACTTCTTTTCCACAATTAACACAATATGTTATTGATGTAGGAACACCACAAGAAGGTTGATAATAAAATTCTCCACAATCACAAACATAAAAACCTTCTCCATATGCACTTTTATCTAATTTTTCCATAAAATCTTCAATATAAAAGAATGATTCAATAAATAAATCTGAATTTAATTCTGCTCCTGGAATATAAGCTTTGTTTATATAATCAATACAATGATAGTTAAACAATTTATTATATATGGAATTTTGATTTGATATTGCTGAAGAAATTGCAAATCTATATGCATATAAAAGAATTTCAAAGCTTTCTGGAGAAATTGTTTTAATTATATTTTCCATTTTGGAATTATAATCTTTTATATTAAAGAATAAATTTATTAAATCTTTCAATCCTGGTGTATATTGACGATTATCTTTAACATAAGAAAGAAAATTTTTGATTTCTTGAGAATCTTTCAATAAATTTTTTCCTTCTTCAGTTCTTAAACAACTTAAATTTTGATTAACAAATTTATCAATATAATACATAAAAGATATGTAATTTAAATTATTAAAATAGTTATTATTATAATTTGAAAATGTTTCTTCTTCAATTGTCTTTAAATCATAATTTCCATAAAAAATTTGTTTAATGTCTCTTAATCTTTCAGTGTTGTTGCTTTCATGATCAATGAATTTTAAATTTTTAAAACATTCATTAAGATGGTATTTTTCGACCCAATTTTCAATATCCAAAAATTTAGTTCTTTCTTTGATATAATGAGATCTCAGTAATTTAATAATCAATAATTTATAACTTTCTTTTATTTTAGTTGAATTGTTTGAGAGAAACTTTAATATTTCATTTCGACATACAGAAACAAAAGTTTCTTGTTCTTTAATATATTTAACAAAACATTCTAAGAAAATATTACTATACACAATACAGTAAATTTCTTTTAATTCTTTATTAAAAACATTGATTGAATTTGGATTTTGAATGTTGTTTAAGATATCATGAGCAAAACAAAAAAATGAATAAGACTCGTGTCCAAGATATATATCTATTTCTCTTTTTAATTTTTCATTTTCTAATTTTTCTTTAGTATTAAATTGAGCTTTATCAATTTGAATGCTATCTATTTGTTCTTGGAAATAATTTATAATTTTATATTTCATGATTGTTTTTAAATTTTCTTTTAATATATTATTAGTTGTAGCCCCATTTATTTCTTTAAGTAATTCTATATTATTACTTTCTTCATTAAATGGATTATCGTCTTCTTCATTGTTAGGGTCTAAAATATTAGGAGAAAAATCAAAAGAATCAAAAATTAGAATAAAAAATTGATTTGAAATTTTTATTAATTTTTCATCTTTTAAAATAATTTTAATCAGCATTAACCTAAAATTAATTTCATTAATTTCTTTATATTTAGAAACTAAATTTTTTAACAAAATTGATGTTTTTTCTTCACAATCAGGTAAATATTTAATTAACAAATTATTTTGTTTTTCAAATTCATTTCTAGTTTTTTGTATATTTCCTTCTAAAAAATAATTTCTCTCATTTTGAATATAAGAAATTAATTCATCAATAATATTTTTATTATAATTATTTTTTGAATTAAATAATGAAATAATAGAAAATAATGTTTTAAACCTATAAAATTCCTTACAAGATAAATCTAAATTATTGTTACATATTTCCCCGTTTTGAACAATTAATGATAAATTATTTAAAGTATTAGAAACTTGATCGATTTGTAAATTTTTGATAACATCAAATAAATTATAAAATATTGAATTTATGATTAAATAAAAAGGACTATCAATTTCTTTTCTAAAATATGGATTAAGTCTTGTAACTATATATTTAATTTTTCCTTCTTTAATTGAATCTCTCACTTTATCTAAAAAGTTAATGTCAAGAGAGATATTATCAATTGTTTGAAAAATATCTAAAATATAAATTAATTCTTCTTTATATATTTCAATCCACAATATACTTTTTGTATAGAATGATAAATAATTATTTTCTGGCTTTTCACCAAATCTTAATTCAATCAAAAATTTTAATATCTCCACATAACTTTCTTTTTCAGATGAAATACTTGAAATAATAAATAAGGTATAATAATCTTCAAAAAAATAATTAAATAATTCATTATTATCATTAAAACTTTTTAAAAATTCTTCCTTTTTTAATGAATCAGTAAATTTTTCAACAATTTTTTCATTAGGACATTTAAAATTTTCAACAATATCTAAAATTACAGAAAATTTTGAATCATTTCTATCAGTGTTTTCTTCATAGTATTCATTTAATAAATTTGATAAAGTATTACTTTCTTCTTCATCTTCTTCTTCTTCTTCTTTTCCTTCTTCTTTTATAAAATTTAATATTTCACTTGGTTCTCCTAAGGTTCTGATATTACTTTCTTGTATTTGGAAATTATTTTTTCCTTCATTCTTTTCTAAATATCTTTGAATATTATTTATTGTATCAATTGATGGAAGTTTTAAAGAATAATAAACATTTATTTTATTTCCTTTTAAATTTTTATTAATAGTTTCTTTTGTAAAATCAAAATTCTCTAATAAGCTTTCCCATATTAATTTCACTGAAGAATCTAAGTTTTTTGTGAATGCAGTTAAAATTAATTTTTTTTCTGAATTTATAATTAAAAGACTAAAGTATTTAGAAAAAAGTTCTCCTAATTCTTCATGAATCATTGATAAAAAATCATTATTATGCTCAAAAGAACGTTTTTCAAAAATATTTTTATATAAATTTTCCTTTTTAGAAATTTCATTAATAATTCTTTCAATTATTTTTTTCTTTAATTTTCTAGAGTTTAAAATTGTATTAATTATATCTTCAATATGTTTTTTTTGATCAATTGATTTTTGAAAAAAAACATATTCTATTTTTTGAAAAGCTGATAATTCTTCCTGAAATTTTGATTCTAAGTTAAAAAATTTTGATTCATATATTTCTTTTATATCTTTATGAATCAAGTCTGTTATTTCATAATTTATTGAATTTGAAATTTCAAAATGTTTTTTAAATAAATCATCAATGAAAGTTTGATTAAAAAAAGATAAATTAGATGCAAAATAATATAGATTATTAATATCTTTAGATAATTTTTCTGTTCTTCTAATTAAATGAATTAAAACAATAAACATTTTGCTTTTAACTTTTTCAATTATTTTTTCATTTTCAATCCTCTCAATTAACAATAAAATAAATTCTAATTTTTCTAAATCTTGTTCTTTGAAATGTAAAATCATTAATTTATTTTTTTTGTTGTTGTAAAAATCTAATATTTCTTGTTCTATTTGTTTTTCTTTTTTTATCAATCCTATATTTCCTTGCTTTAAATTTTCAGATGAAATTTTTCCAAATATATCATTATCAACAGAAAAATGGAATTGACTTTTTACTGAAGGAGTAAAGGTATAAATTATATTTTTTGAAGTTTGAGTTTTTTTTATGAATGTTTCTAAATTAGAATGAATAGCTGTTTTATAATATTTATTTATTAAATTGACAAATTGTTCATTTTTTATATAAATATTACAAAATCCAATTATTTCTTGAGGAAATGTTTTACTAATTTTTTCAAAAACATATTCAATTATTTTTTGTTCATTTAATTTTTCATCTTCATTTTGATTTAATAAATAATAATTAGAAATTAATCCTTTTATTTCTTCGTCATAATAATTAATTAATTCATTGTCAGGGTTAAATTTAATTTTTTTATTCTTTTTAAATTCCAATTTAAAATCTAAAATTTTTTTGGCAATCTCTTTACCTTTTTTATCCAAAAGATGCTCAAAAGATATAATATATTTTTCGAATCGATTTAAAAATGGAGGATCTTGAAATTTAATTGCATCTTCCCTAATTAATACAATAATTCTTAGATTTTCATGAACAAATAAAGAAGTTTTTACTTCTCCTAAAGAAATTTCAGCATATTTTTGAGATTTTTTTGAATAATTAAATCTTTGATTTAATAAATCATATAAAGAAGGATAAGTTGTTGATAAATTTTTTAAAATTAAAATAATATCTTGTTCTAAATAATATGTTAATTTATTAATCACTTTTGCTGAATAAGTTTCATCAAAAAGATCATCTTCAAATAAACTTCCTAAATAATAAAAAAGATTTTTATTTTCTTGTTTTATCATTTGAAGAACTAAATATTGACTTAAATTATTTTTCATTATTAATAATAAATATCTTCTTTCATCATCAATTAAATTTTGGTTTATACATTTATTTATAGGAAAATCATAATTTAAAGACTTTTTAATATTATTCAATTTATTAAAATCTCCTTTTATAATTTTAACTGAACTATCTTTATCATAATAAATTCCATTATAATTACAGTCAATTCCAAAATAAGCAGATTTAATATTGTCATTATTATCTATCATATATCTTGTAGTTGTTTTAATTGCATTATAAAAATCTCTTGTTCCATGAAAATGTTTCATAGGGTGGTTTTTAATTTTTAAATTCATTTTATAATTATATATTGATTCAGTCAAACTGTCAATTAAATTTTGATTTTTTTCATAAAAATTAATATCATAAAGACTTGTAATTCTGGATGCAGTTTCTTTTAAATCTTCTAAATTATTTTGAGGATCTAAAACATTTAAATAAATTCCCCTATTCATTTTAGCTGCATCAAGTTTCCAATTAGAAATTCCAACAAAAGCTAACTTATCTTCAGGGTTTTTAGATTTATAATCAATTTCTAAATAAGTATGTAAAGCTTTAAGTGGATTTGATGGTGCAATTTCACATAATCCAATTTCATCAATAAAAACAACAGAAATATAATGTTTTCTTCTCCCTTTTTTAATTTGTCTTAATTTTTCTTTTGCATTTTTAAATGTTTTGATTATACCTTTTGGAGTACTTGAAAGAGATCCTTGGTAACTTGTTTCAATTAATTCAGGATAATTTTTCCAAAAAGAATTTTTTGAAAATAATCCTTTCATTTCTTTCTTAATTAAATTAAAACATAATGTTTTTGAACATCCTGGTGCTCCAACTAGAAAAACAGCAATTCTGGTTAAAATTCCTATAAAACAAATAAACAAATTTAATTTTAAGGTATTATTTAAAGCAATTCCATGAATTAAAGTAATATTTTTTATTAAATCATCTTGAAGAATATTTGGATATTCTTGAAAATTACCTAATTTTTTATTTATTTCAATTTCAAAAAGTTTTTTATTTTCTGATGATAATCTTATATAAAAATTAATAAAAATGGAAGTAGAAATTGCATATTCATGAATATCAAATTCTGTTATGTTTTCCATTTTATAAATATCATTTATTTTATTTTTATGTCCTTTTTTTTTTGTCTTCATTATATTTTGTTTATCTCTAAAATCTTTTACAATAAATTTATATATTGTAAAAAATTTTTTTATTTCTCTTAAACTTACTGCTTCTTTTCCATTTACATTCCTTACAAAATCTTGAGAAATATTAAAACATTCAATGATTAATGTTTTTACTTTTTCTTCTATAGTTTTATCTTTAACAAAAGAATTTTTTTGATTTATTTCTAATTCATAGTTTATTATACTATTAATATATTTTCTTTCATCTTCAGGACTTAAAATTCCAAAATTAAAAATATAATACAATAAAGAATAAGGTAAAGGATTAACAGAATAAACTAAATCTGAATATTTATTTGATTGTTTTATTAATGCACTGGATTCAATTGAATGTTTGGTATTGTCTATTTTTCTATATGGATTACACGCTCCTACAAAAATAACATTATCTTTTATCTTCTTTCCTTGACATCTTCTAGAACATATGATTTCTGTAATTAACCCAAGACTAGAACATGTATTAAATTCATCAAAAAAAACAATTACCTTTGAATTATTATTATATTGATGAATTAAATTATTATAATCAAATTCAGAAGAAACCCGAGATGATAAAAATCCAGAACTCATAGATAAAGTAAATTCATTCGAATTTCTTAATAATTCTAAATTCCCATCATTATCAGACAAATCATATCCTATTGTTTCTTCTAAAAAATCCTTATTTTTCAAAAATCTTACAATATCGATATCTGAAATACCAGAATGAACGTTAAAAATTTCAATTTTATAATCTAATATTTCACCTAATGTATTAATTAAACTAGTTTTGCCACATCCTGTTTCTCCCATAATTAAAACAGGAATTCCTGTTTTAAATCTAAGTAAAATTTGAATCATTTTAAAGAAATTATCACTAGTAAACACATAAGAACCTATTTTTTTCTTAATATCTTCAACTGATTTTTCTGAATTTATAAATTTTAATATTTCACTTATCAATTGGTCTCGATTCATTTTCTCGAAATCTGGAATTTCTTCATGTTCTTTATTTCCAAATTTAGGTCCTGAATTATATAATTCATCAAATTTTCGATAATATTCACTATCTTTTGGAGCACATGTTATTATTGAAAAATTTTGAGTATTATTTGTTGCTATGAATGCTTTATCTTTTAAATGAGAAAAATTGATAACTTTTTCTATTTTTGATAATCTTTCAGTTGCTTTCTTTATTTTTTCTTCTTCATCGAATTTTTCACTTTTTTCTTTCAAATTTTTATATTGTATTGTTCCTACTTGTTCTATTTCTAAGTCATCAAATGCACCTATTGTAAAAAATTCTGTTAATTTTAAAAATGCATTTATTATATCTATTCTCACTTTTTGAACATTATCTTCCAAAGATTCTGCCATTAAATAATAATTTTTAGAAAACAATCTTAATTCATAAGCTAATATTTTAATAAAAATATATATTTGATGATATGTTTTATTCTGTTTTGTAAAAAATTTATTTATTAAATCAAAACATTCTTTTGCGTCATAAATTTTAGCATTAATATAAAAAAAATTTTCTATTTCTTTATCCTTATCATATAAATTATAAAAGTATATGTTTTTCTTTTTTAGAATATTTTTTTCATTAAGATTATCTAAATAATTACAAACTATTTGAATATCTGATTCATAAATATATCTTGGAATTTTATTTTCTTCATCATTAGATTCAATATTTTTTAAACTTTTTTTTTCAAGTAAATTTATTTTTTTTTTTGTATCATATTTATCATCGAATTTAGTATCTTTTTCATCCAAAAAAAATTCTGATAACTTCTCAAGATTATATAATTGAAATAATTTAAATATAGTAAATTTTTCCATAAAATCAATAAATCCATTTGGAATTTCTATCATTATTGAGATATTACTTCCATAAGAAAAAATATCCTCATTTTGAGAATATTCTTTTTGAATTAAAAATGAAAAAAGAAAATCTTCTAAGACTTCAATTTGATTTGTATCAGAAAAATCTAAATGTAATCCATAATTTTTCTTATCATTAAAATTTAATTCTTTTAGTCTTCTCATAATAAATTTTCTTTTGATTTCTCCTCCAATTGGAAAAACAACATATATATTATTTTTTTGAGATTCAATGACTCTTTTAATGTAAGTACTTTTACCAAATCCTGCTAAAGAAGAAGTTATTACTTGAATATGATTATAAAAATTATATTCATTAGAAGTTGAAATTTCATTCGAATTTAATTGCCTTTTGACTAATCTTAAATCATCTTTTTCATTTGGTTTATCAATTTTTCCACAAATTTTTAATAATTCAATTCCAATTTCAGATTTTCCAATATCATGAAAAATAAATAATATTAGAGATTTAATATCAATATTTTGTTCTTTAATAGTATCTAATAAAGTTTCTAATTGAAAAATTAGATCAAGGTTTAATTTATCTGGTTTTGCAATAATAAAAAGTGAGTGATAAGGACAATAAACAGATAAATAAAAAAAAGATAAAAGTTCTTCTGATGTTGTTTCTTCATTACATAGTAAAACTGAAAAAGAAGGTGGTTCTTCCCCTACTAAACAATGATAATATAATAAAATTTCTTCATAAATTTTCATTTCTTGAGCGATGTAAAATCCCTTTTTGT
>JAEEGI010027655.1_pt1 | contig 10838 bp, 10 predicted proteins | sample 8958751 | NCBI WGS metagenome assembly JAEEGI01 (sample SAMN16246545, study PRJNA631951) | gut metagenome | biome: gut microbiome; feature: rumen; material: KS-attached | host: Bos | place: Iran: Karaj | collected 2018-10 | reverse complement strand
ACATGTCATCGGCTGTGACGATAGAGGACTTATTTAACATAGTGAAAGCAAAAATGTAATGGAAAGTATTAATCCGTTTTCGCTTGAAGGAAAGACCATTCTTATTACGGGTGCTGCTGGAGGAATAGGTCATGCTGTGGCAAAGGCTTGCGCAGACCTAGGAGCGAGAGTCGTTCTGACGGATATTCGTGAGGATGCGCTAAATGACGTCCTGACTTCATTGCCCGTTTCACATATTGCGGAGTCTCATGTTGCCATTGTGGCAGATTTGACAGATGCCAATCAATTGACCATGCTGGTTGATGCATGCCCGAATTTGGACGGATTAGTATGCAATGCAGGAGTGATGAAACTGACATTGACGCAGTTTATCACCGAAGAGGAACTGACACGCATTCAGAAGATTAATCTGAATGCCCCGATTCTTTTAACCCGTTCTTTGTTGAAGAAGAAAAAAATCAACAAAGGAGGTTCTATCGTGTTTACCGTTAGTGCGGCAGGCGTATATCGTGTCTCAATAGGCAATGGAATTTATGCAACAACCAAATGTGGTGTTGATGCGTTTATGCGGACGGTCGCTTTGGAGTTAGGGCCTAGGGGGATACGCTGTAATAGTGTGAATCCAGGAATGGTGGAGACAACCCTTATCAGCTCTTTTACTGAAGAGCAGAAAGAAAAAGAGAGACAGAACTATCCATTGAGGCGCTTTGCCAAACCAGAGGACATAGCCTATGGCATAGTGTATCTACTATCAGATGCATCTTCGTTTGTTACTGGTACTGCGTTAAAGATTGATGGAGGAATGACTTTAGGTTAATTATTATGATGGAACGATTGCTTCAAGATAAAGTGTGCATCATTACTGGTGCTGCACAAGGCATAGGCAAGGGCATTGCTGAACGGTTTGCAGCCGATGGCGCTGTGGTCTATGCCTGTGATTTGCGAGAAGGCTCGATGGATGAATGGGCCAAGGAGTGTGAGGAAAGGAACGGCACTCGCGTCATACCGATGTATTTTGATGTTTCGGATGCTGCAGGAGTTAAGAACGCGTTGATGAGTATTTTCAAAGCCGAAAAGCACATTGATGCCTTAGTGAATAATGCCGGCGTGGTGTTCAACAAGAAAATAGGAATGATTGTCAGACAGGAGACGGAACTGATGTTCCGCGTCAATGTCATTGCTGTTATCGAGATGGTGCAGCTGTGCTCCCGCCTGATGGCCCGGACGGGCGGCGGTTCTATCGTGAATATCGCTTCTGTGACGGCTGTGCTCGGTTCGCCTGGGCAGTCGGCCTACTCCGCTACAAAAGGAGCCATCATCTCGTTTACAAAGTCGGCTGCAAAGGAACTAGCCCCACAAGGCATCCGCGTGAATGCCGTAGCACCAGGTATCGTGAAGACAGAGCGCTTTGCCGAACTGTATGAGAGCGACGGAGCAAAGATTGACCAACGGATTGGGCGCATAGCTCTGGGACGGCTTGGCACTCCGGAGGATGTGGCAAATGCTTGTGCTTTCTTGGCATCGGACAGGGCATCGTATATCTCCGGAGAAATTTTGGGCGTAAACGGATGTGCCTCCATTTAAGTGCAAAGTGAAGAGTGAAAGTTGAAAAATATGCTACTGCTGTGGATAAGATGATTCTGAATCTTGACAGATGGCCAAATGATGCTTTTGCTGCTATTGACTCACAGGGACAGCAGCTGACGTATGGCAATCTGCGTGACTTCGCTAAGATGGTCAGGCAGTTGATGCCCCCAAGGTCACTATTGTTCCTGCTGGTTGAGAATAATGTGGGAGGAATAGCTTGGACTATTGGCGATATAGCTGCCGGGCAAGTACCACTCATACTCAATGCCCACATGGATCAGAAGCTGTACGACAGTCTGTTTGAGCTTTATCGTCCCCCATTCGTTTGTGTGCCAGATGGTATGTCCAACCGATTCCAATACGAAACTGTCTCCTCGTTCTTCGGTTACACACTGATGAAGACAGGACATCTGGCATGCCCGATGAACAGCCATCTTTCTCACTTGTTACCAACAAGTGGCTCAACCGGTAGTCCTAAGCTGGTGCGCCATAAGTATGAGAACATAGAGGCGGCAGGACTGAATATCTCTACCTTCTTCCAGCTGACAGCGGAAGAGCGTCCACTGATGGTTCTCCCGTTATACTACACTATGGGGCTTTCCATGGTATTCAGCCATTTCTATGTTGGGGCCACCGTGCTGATAACCAATCTGAGCATGACTGACCGTAACTTCTGGAAGTTCTTAAAGGATGAGCGGGCTACGAGCTTTACAGGTGTTCCCTACAGCTACGAGATTCTGAACCTGATGCGTTTCTTCCGCATGGATCTGCCCGACCTGAAACTGCTGACGCAGGGTGGGGGTCGCATGCCAAAAGAGTTGAACCTGAAGTTCGCAGAATACTGCCGTGACAACGGCAAGCAGTGGATTGCCACCTACGGACAGTCGGAATGTACGGCACGCATGGCTTGGTTACCCCCGAAATGGGCCATAGAGAAAGTCGGCAGCATCGGTATTGCCGTTCCTAATGCGGAACTGTCGCTGATAGATGTAGATGGTCATCCGATTACAACACCGAATATGGAGGGTGAGATGTGCTATCGTGGCAAAAACGTCACTATGGGCTATGCCCGGTGCAGCGAGGACTTGCTTTTAGGTGACGAGCGGAATGGTTTCATCCGTACCGGTGACCTTGCTTATTTCGACGAAGACGGCTGCTATTACATTGTAGGCCGTATGGGACGCTTCCTGAAACTTTTCGGCATGCGCGTCGGTCTTGACGAGTGTGAGCAAATAGTAAAAGGAAAATTCCCCGGCCTGGAGTGCGCCTGCGTAGGGACAGACGAGAAGATGCTGGTTTATCTCACAAACGATGCTTTCAAGACTCAAGTGAAAGAGGAGTTAGTTTCCCGCCTGAAACTGGTGGCTTCATCGTTTGAAGTTAGAATCATTGATACGATTCCCAAGAACGAGACCGGGAAGACGTTATATGCAAAATTAGAGAACAAATAATCAGATTTGAAATAATTTGCTACGGTTAGTGGCAATTTGTTTCCAAAATTCAGTAAGTTTTATGGAGAATATTGAAAAGTACAACAACGCATTCGTGCAGGTGTTTGGCGCAAAAGAAGAGGAGTTGAACGACAATTATGGAAAAGAGTCCGTTGAAGAATGGGACTCCGTACATCAACTGAGTCTTATCAGTGAACTTGAAGAGGCTTTTGACATTATGTTCGACCCAGAGGACATTATGGACCTAACGTCCTATGCCAAAGGCAAGGAGCTGTTGAGCAAATATGACGTCACGCTATAGGTTATAATCTTTACAAAAACTCTATAGTCAAATGGCCAGATGGGAAATTAAAAACGTCAATATTGCGGGTGTCGCTATGGCGGTGCCTGAACACACTTTAAAGACGGCAGAAATAGATCTCTTTACGCCAGAAGAGGCAGAGGTGTTCGACAAGACGGTCGGCATCCGTTCGCGTCATATCGCCCCCGACACGATGTGTGCCTCTGATATGTGCCAGGCAGCAGGAGAAAAACTGCTTGAAGAGCTAGGATGGGAGAAGGACAGTATCGATGCCCTGATTTTTGAGTCGGTGACGGGCGACTACCGTACGCCTCCTACGTCATGCTTGCTGCAACACCGCATGGGACTATCTGTGGACTGCTTTTGTGTAGACATACCGATGGGCTGCTGTGGGTGTATGTATGCCATCACCGTAGCTGGCAACCTACTGACAACTGGCCAGATACACAGGGCATTGTTGTTGGTGGGCGACACGGCGCTGCGCATGGGTTCGATGAAGGACAAAAGCAGGGTTCCGCTGTTTGGCGATGGCGGTACGGCGCTGGCTTTGGAGTATGATGAGACAGCAAACAGTATTATTATTGATTTCCATACATTGGGTAGTGGCTACGAAGCCTTGATGACCCCTCACGGCGGTTTCCGGAACCCTGCCACTCCAGAATCGTTTGAATATGAGGATTTCGGGAATGGTATTGTGCGCGCTCCTATTCATACGATGATTAACGGCATGAATGTCTTCTCGTTTGCCATCAGTAGGCCGCCAAAGTCAGTAGAGCAGTTCTTGGCCGACTACAACATCGACCGTAATACGGACATAGACTACTTCCTCATTCACCAAGCAAACAAGATGATTGTCGACCGCGTGGTGAAGAAATTGAAATTGCCTTTGGATAAGGTTCCTTATAATCTAGAGGAGTTTGGCAACCTTGGGGGGGCAAGTATTCCTTCGTTGATGGTGACACGCATTGCCGACAGACTTCGCACGCAGCCCACAACCATCTTAGGATCTTCCTTCGGCCTAGGCCTAAGTTGGGGAACGATGCTGCTGAAGACTAAACCAATGGTAATTCCACCCCTTATGATGATTTAAGATAATGATGGGAATTAGAAAGTGGATTTGGAACTTGATAAGTGCAGCTTATCCATTCTACCTAAGGAAAGTGTTTGGAATGCATATCGGCAAGAGAGTGATGATCTCCCGAAAGGCTCAGCTAGACAAGAATATAAACCCCAGAGGTATCTGCATTGGAGACAATACATGGGTTTTAGCCTATGCAATGATACTTGCTCATGATTATTGTCGCGGGAAAAACGGAAAGGGGGAGCTCTATGACACATTCATAGGTAAGAATTGTGTTATTGGTACTCATTCCATTATCTTACCAGGAGTAAAAATAGGAGACCATTGTGTAGTTGCAGCAGGAGCAATTGTGACTAAAGACGTTCCTTCACATTGTCTTGTTGCTGGGAATCCTGCCTCAATACAGAAAACAGGTATAGAGGTGAGTGATAAAGGCCAAATTGTGAATTATGGCGTGCGCTTAAAAAGTGAATAGTCTGGAAACAACATATCGGTAATTTGATGTATAAGTATTTTTTCAAGCGTTTTCTGGACTTCTGGATTTCTCTCATTGCGCTGATTTGTGTGTCTCCCGTCCTGTTGGTGGTCACTCTTTGGCTGCATTTCGCCAACAAGGGAGCAGGGGCTTTTTTCTATCAGGAACGCCCTGGTAAGGATGCACGCATATTTAAAGTCATCAAGTTCAAGACGATGACTGATGAGCGCGATGCGGATGGTAAACTGTTGCCTGATGCGGATCGTTTGACTAAAGTAGGTAAATTTGTACGCTCTACTTCACTCGACGAGCTGCCACAGCTCATCAATGTGCTGAAAGGTGACATGGCGCTGATAGGCCCCAGGCCATTATTACCCAAATATCTTCCTCTCTATTCGAAAGAACAGGCTCGACGGCACGAAGTGCGACCTGGCATCTCGGGCTGGGCACAATGCCATGGACGGAATAATATCAGCTGGGCTAAGAAATTTGAGCTGGACGTATGGTATGTTGACCATCTGTCGCTGATGACTGACTTGAAAGTGGTGTGGATAACCATCATGAAAGTTTTGCAACGGGCAGACATATCGGAAGAGGGACAGGCGACTGTCGAGGCTTTCAATGGCCACAATTGAAGATGAAGAACCAAAGGGAATTGATAGAGGCTGCTGCAGGAATATGCAGTCAAGTTCTTGTTGGCAACAAAACGGCAAGTGCAGACTGCCTGCCTGAGTTGAAGGCCGAAGAATGGCATTCCCTTCTCTCCCTTTCCTCGAAGCATAGCATTCTGCCTGTGGTTATGCATTTCCTGAAGGGCAGACAGTTTGAGGACAAGGAAGTAAGGAAGGTGGTCATGAAATGGTATGCTGTTGCCCAACGCCATCAGCTTCGCTATCAAGTCCGTATTCAGACCATTTGTGAACTGGCAGGAATGTTTGGAGAAGAGGGGCTTGACATGATGGTATTCAAGGGAGCAGCCTTGGCCCGATTGTATCCACATCCCGAATGGCGTGTGTTCAGCGACATTGACTTCTATCTCTACGGACAATGGAAGAAAGGCGTGGAAGTGATGGAGTGTCATGGCATCAAGAACAAGCCTTATCTTCACCATAACACGGAAGCCATGTTACACGATGTGCTGTTGGAAAACCATTATGACTTCGTAGAACGGCTGAACCACAGGATGAACCTTGTTCTTGATGATGCACTAAAGGCTTTGGCGGAAGAGGAAGGGAGAAATCTTCATGCTTCGTTTGTAAACGATGGCGTGAAAAATGTCTATGTGATGACTCCGACCATGGATGCCATTCTCCAGATGCGCCACATGTCAGCTCATTTCGTCAGCGAGGCTATCCCCTTGAGGATGTTCACCGACTGGATTCTCTTCTTGAAAAGTCATGCAAAGGATGTGGACTGGGGACGAGTGCTCCCGCTATATCAGCAGTCGGGCATGACGGAGTTCGTCGGAATCGTGATGGCATTGATTCGTGACTATTTTCATGTGGCGTTTCCCGATGTGCCAATAGAACCCGTGACGAACGAGAAGACGGAGAAGGTCTGGCAAGCTGTCGTTTTCCCTCCAGAGAACAATCCTTATAAGAAATATAGCATCAAGTATATAGCTTATGAAAGCAGGACGTTTCTAGGTAACCGCTGGAAACACCAAATCGTTTATCCGGGAGAATCCTACTTCCTGCTGTCGCTCCACTACGCATGGTCGGTCATAAAAAGGAAAACTGGTCTGCTGAAGATGAAAGAAGAGAGTAACTGACAAGTATCGTTTTTCCACATGATGAAGAAGAGACTAGCCTGTATCATTCTTCTATGCACTTCGGTGGGGATTGCTTTCGCGCAGAAGCGTGAAAAATACGAGTTTCAACGCAATCTGCCAGTTTACGCTGACTCGCTCCTGAAAGACCTGACTTACCCGCTCGCGTGGGGTAACAGCGAAATCACCAGTTTCGAGGAATGGCGGCGTGTGGCTCGCCAAAAAGTGTTCGACTGCATGCTCATGCCTCCTCCGCCACCATCGGAAAGGGGTGCGAAGATGTGGAAAGTCCTGGCCGAGGAGCAGCGCGACGGGTATAAGGCATTGAAAATAGAGGTACGGTTGTCGCGTTACTACACCGTTCCTGCCTATTTGCTTATTCCGGAAGGGCATGGGCCTTTCCCCGCTGTGAATGTGCTGCATGACCATGGTGCCCATCTTTTTATAGGGAAGGAAAAGATGATTCGTCCTCTCTGCTATGAGGATTCTGCCGTTGTGAAAGATGCTGAAGCGTGGGTGGCATCGCTCTATGAAGGGCAATTCGTTGGCGACTATCTGGCGCGACATGGTTATGTGGTGTTCTCTGCCGATGCTCCTATGTGGGGAGAGCGGGGACAAAAAGAAGGTGCCCGCCGCGACCGCTACGACATGATTGCCGGAAACATGATGATGTATGGCATCGACCTCTCGGCCTATATGAGCTATGATGACATCAGCGGTACAGAATTTCTTGCATCTCTTCCTGAAGTTGACCTGCAACGCATCGGCTGCATGGGCTGCTCAATGGGAGCCTACCGGGCATGGATGCTGGCAGCCCTCAGCGACCGCATCAAGGCCAGCGCCTCCATTTGTTGGATGGTCACTACCGATGAGCAGATGTCGTTTAAGTACAGCCGGGCGGAGAATGGCGGTATTGACAATTGTTTTCCTGGCCTGCGACGCTGGCTCGACTATCCCCACATCGCTTCCATAGCTTGTCCGAAAGCTATGCTTTTCATCAGCGGTTCGCAAGACAAACTGTTCCCTGTGCCTGGCGTGCAGAAAGCATACAGCATTATGCACGACACATGGAAAAGCCAAAATGCAGATGACAAACTGGAAACTGAAATCTGGGATATTCCCCACAGTTGTCCTCTCAAAGCACAGGAACGGGTGCTTCAGTTCTTCAACAAACACCTTTGACTTGAGGTTGAGGTCAAAGGACTCCGTCAGCTCGTCTGTTCACCATTCTACCCGATATTCGTCCGGCGGTAGAACTCAATATTCTCTTTGGTGAGCAATTCAATGGGCATGTAGTTGACGGGGGTCACTTCCTTCTTCAGTACGATAGCTTGAAAAAGCGTCTCTATGCAGGAGTAGCCCTGCATGTAGGCGTGCTGGGCAATGAGGAACGATATGCTGCCCTGACGGACGCATTCCGCGTTCTTGGGCACCATGTCGTAGCCCATGATTTGTATGTTGCGGCGGTTGGTTCGTAGCAGGAACTGGCCGACCAGATGAGCTTTTGAGTTAAACGTTATGCAATGGTGGACTTGGGGATGCGTGGTGAAGAATTCCTCTAAAATGACGTCGAACTCCTCGCGTGTGCCTCCTAGGGGCAAGTTCAATTCCGTTATCTTGATGTCAGGGAAGTGGTCACGCATGTAGTGGCGAAATCCCGTTTCGCGGTTATTCTGCTGCTTGGAACCGATGTGCCCGTCCTTCAACTGCTTCATAAGCATGATTTCCTCCTCCTTCGAGGCAATGAGCATCAACATGCGTGCAGCAAAATATCCGCTCTGGAAGGAGTCTTGACCATAGAAGGCCAATGGCTTGAGGTCGGGCAGGTAGGAGTCCAGCAGGATAAAGGGTGTCTGGCGGTTCGTCAGCTGGTCGGTGAATTCTCGTGTCAGTTCCAGCTTGGCAGGCACTACAATGACGCCATCAGGATTGGCAGCCAGACATTGCTTTGTGGCCTCAACAAACGAATCGCCGTTGAAGCGTTCGTAGTAGAGCATGTGCAGCGACACGCGGAAGTCACGACGGCGTCTGGTAGATGCCTGCACTCCCTCTTCTATCTCTTCCCAGTATGCCTCGCTGGTGTGCTGGGGAATGATGCAGATGAAATTATAGTCGCGATTGTAGGCTAAGGCCGAGGCATAGACGTTGGGCTCGTAGTCCATCTCGTCAAGTGCTTTCTCCACTTTCTCTAGTGCCGACTTGGAAACATTGGGCCGTTTGTGTAGCACGCGGTCAACAGTACCTACACTAACCCCTGCCCTGAGGGCTATATCTTTAATCCTGATTTTGTCAAATGCCATAAAAACAATCTTTTTCGGCTACAAAGGTATAAAAAAGTTAGGAGTCGGGAGTAAGGTGTTAGAAGTTAAGATAACAGTTTTAACTTTTTTTGTTAATTGTCGTATATAAACTCCTAACTCCTTCCTCCCAACTCCTAACTTTTTTTCGTACCTTTGCACCCGAAAATGTGTAAAAAGTTGTACATTAGAACTGTCCTGCTGTGTTTGTCGCTTCTTCTGGCCTCATGCAGCACCACCCGGTATGTGCCCGATGGCGAGACGTTACTAAACGCAGTACGTTTGGAGTCCACGGGCGATTATCCGCAAGTGAACACGGCTAATCTGCGCAACTATATCCGTCAGGCGCCTAACTCACGATGGTTCTCCTTAGTCCGCCTGCCCTTGCATACCTATTCCCTGGCAGGCAGCGATACTACAAAATGGCTCAACCGCACCCTGCGTTCCATCGGCGAACCACCTGTCATCTATGACTCGCTGAAGACGGAACTTTCGCGTTTGGACCTTCGCCAGCAGTTGCTGAACGAAGGTTTCCTGAAAGCCGAGGTGGGCTACGAGACACGGCAGCATGGAAAAAAGACAGATATCACCTACTGGCTTGCTCCCGGCCAGCCCTATTTCGTTCATCGTTTGAACTATAGCATCGCTGACCCGGAGGTGGCAGAAGTGCTGAAGAACGACAGTACCTCTCGCCTGCTACATGAGGGGATGCGTTTTGACGTCAGCCTGCTCGATGCTGAGCGCAAGCGCATCACAACCGTACTGGCCGACAGCGGATACTTCCGGTTCCACAAGGAGTTCATCACCTATCAGGCAGACACTACTGCCGGCTCTCACTTAATTGATTTGACGCTTAAGGTGGGGCTCTTCAGACAAGGCAGCCAGCTCGACACCCTTCACACCCGTTATCGGCTGAGGAAGATCCGTTATGCCAGCGGAGATCCGGCAGACCCGATACTCCATTTGCGCCAAAGGGTGCTCGAGGAGTGTACGCATTTCGCAGAAGGTCAGCTATATACTGCAACAGGATTAAAGAATACCTACAACCACTTCGGACGGCTACAGGCCGTAAAATACACGAACATCCAACTGACCCCTGTGGCCGAGAGTGAGGCTGATTCCCGGCAAGGACAAGACGAGGGATGGCTCGACTGTAACATTGAGCTTCAGACCAACAAACCCTCCACGCTGAGCTTTCAGCCGGAGGGCACTAACACGGCTGGCGACCTGGGTGCTGCTGCGTCGTTGACTTATCAGAACCGCAACTTGTTTCGGGGCAGCGAGGTGCTGAGCGTGGAGTTGCGTGGTGCATACGAGGCCATTCGAGGCTTGGAAGGCTACACCAATCAGGACTTTACAGAATATTCGCTGGAGACGCGCCTGCAGTTTCCCCGCTTCCTGGCTCCCTTCTTGAAACACGACCTGCGCCGGCAGATGAACGCCACCAGTGAGCTGTCGCTGATGTATGACCTGCAGGACAGGCCTGAATTCCACCGTCGTGTGCTTTCGGCTGCCTGGCGCTATCGTTGGAACATGCCTGAGCGTCACGACCGTTTCCAGCTGGACTTGTTAGACCTGAACTATGTATTCATGCCTTGGATTTCACAGACTTTCCGACATGAATATCTGGAGAGCGAGACATCGCGCAACGCCATTCTGCGCTATAACTACGAAGACCTGTTCATCACAAAGCTGGGCTTTGGCTATTCCTATACGAAAGGCCCGCTGGCGTTGAAGACCAATATTGAAACATCGGGCAATCTTTTGCAGGTGGGAGCCAGGGCTTTCGGGGCCGAGAAAGACCGCGACGGCCACTACCGCCTGTTCAACATCGCCTTTGCCCAGTATGTGAAAGGCGACGTCGACCTGACCCGCTCT
>JAEEGI010027654.1_pt1 | contig 10838 bp, 12 predicted proteins | sample 8958751 | NCBI WGS metagenome assembly JAEEGI01 (sample SAMN16246545, study PRJNA631951) | gut metagenome | biome: gut microbiome; feature: rumen; material: KS-attached | host: Bos | place: Iran: Karaj | collected 2018-10 | reverse complement strand
GCTTATCTCCATGGTATTCTACAGTTCCTGGATGCCGTCGACTATGTGATCCACGTACTGCTGCGGCGTAACTCCGGCTTCCGCGGCCTTCTTTTCTATCTTCTGGCCGTGCTCGTCCGTGCCGGTCAGGAACATTACGTCGTATCCCTGCAGCCTCTTGAAACGCGCCACGGCGTCCGCCATTACGGTGCAGTAGGTGTGCCCGATGTGGAGGTTTCCGCTCGGGTAGTAGATGGGCGTAGTGATGTAGTAGCTCTTTTTCTCTGACATTTGATTCTCCTTTTAACTCTCGGGACGCTTCCGCGGTCCTTAAGCTATAAAAATGACCGGAAGATGCCCTCCGGTCGATACTTAACTAAAGTAAAACTCTTCTTGTCCGGGCATCCTAAAGCGGCGCGGCTCCCCCGCGCTTGCGCATGCCCATCATCGATCTGTTGAAGAATGTGTTTTTCATGATGAATTATTATTGCCTAAAAATGCCTTAATGTCAAGGCTTTACGCCCTTTTCGGATCTGACCGTCCCGCTGCTTCGGCAAAGTTCGCTACGCGATCCCGCGCCTTACTCTGTCCTGAGATCTACGCGGCCCCGCGCCTTACTCTGTCCTGGGCGCGTCCGGAAAGCAGCTCGGACAGGCTCATCGCCAGCAGCTCGTCCCTGCTTACCCATTTGTAAGCGGTGGTCTCGCCTTTCTGCAGCCTTACGGCATCCTTGGGGCCGCTGTACACGCAGAGATACTCCGCGTAGATGGTGCGGTTCTTTTCGCTGACTGTAACGCCCAGCTCCTTCAGATCCCTGCAGACTATGCCGGACTCCTCCTCCAGCTCGCGCATGGCGCACTGGACCGCCGTCTCGCCTGCCAGAGCCGAGCCGCCCGCGGAAGCTTCCCACATTCCGCCGTGTTTCTTCACGCGGTCGCGCAGCATAAGAAGGTAGGTCCCGTCTGCGTGCCTTACAAGCACGTTGCCCACAAGGTGGAACTGGCCGGCAGGGATCGCCTCGCCCCTCGTAAGGGTGGCGCTTCCGGTCTTCATGAAATTCTTATCGTACGAATCCCAAAGTTCTCCGTTTCCTGCCATCTACTGCTCCGTATCTTCTGTTACTTCCGACTGTTCCGCCGCCGGCATCAAGTCTGTCGTTCCGCCCGGCAGTTCCGCATGCTCCGGCATCTGTTTCTTTCCGTCCGCCTTGGTCTGCACTAATATTATAGCACCGAACAGCAGCGCGCATCCCAAAAGTTCGCGGGCGGTCATTGCCTCGCGCAGCATGGCCCATCCCGCCAGAGCCGCGAACACGGATTCCAGGCTCATTATCAGCGACGCAGCCTCCGGCCTGGTCCGCTGCTGACCCATCAGCTGAAGCGTGTAGCCTATGCCTGCGGACACGAAACCGCAGTACGCGATGGACACCCTGGCGTCCCATATCTGCGTAAACGTGGGCGTCTCCGCAATGAAGGCCCATATCGTGGAAAGCACGAACGACACGAAGAACTGCAGAAAACTCATCTTCACCGCATCCGCCTTGGGCGCGAAATGATCTGCGCAAACTATGTGACCCGCAAAAACGAGCGCGCATCCCACGACGTAAGCGTCGCCCTGCCCTATGGAAAAGCCCTCTTTTATGCATAGAAGGTACATTCCGGCTGCGCCGATGAGCACTGCCAGCCAGGTCCTGGCGCTTACGCGGCGGCGGAATATCACCGCGCCGTAGATAGGCACCAGCAGCATGTACATCGCCGTTATGAACCCGGCCTTGCCCGCCGTCGTGTACTGCACGCCTATCTGCTGAAGGTTATTGGCTATGGTTATGGCTATGCCGCAGCCTATGCCTCCTTTTATCGTGTTTGCATCGAACCTGAAAGCGTTCTTCGGTCCGCGCAAAACTATCACAAGCACAGCAAGGAACACGGAGGCCAGAAGGCACCTGGACGCCATGAAGGTGACCGGCGTAACGTGGTCCATGCCCTCCACCTGGAACACAAAAGCAACGCCCCATACGAACGCCGCGCCGAGAAGCATTAAGCTGCCTGCCAGATTGTTGTTCCTTTCCTTAGCCATGTACCTGCCCGTGTTTTTCCTGATCGGTCTGCGTTCCGTCCGCGCTTCAGCGATCGTGACGGACCTGCCCGCGTCTGCAACTGAATTACAGTGCAAATTACCTGCGCGCTTGTGTTTCAAGGCCTTCCGGCCCGCAATTTAAAGCATTATGTTGCGATTATAGCACCAAATGCTCTTGCCCGCAATTTTCTTTTAGTGTATTATAAATGTACGCTTAAGTACGAAAGCGGCGCGCAGGCCGCCGCAGCAGATAAAGGAGACACTATGTTTGGAAGAAAAAAGGAAGAATATCAGGCCCCCGTATATGAGGCGCCCGTACAGGAAATAGCAAAACCCGAACCTAAGCCCGTTCCGCCCTCGACCGTCATAGGCAAAGGCGTAATCGTGGTAGGCAATTTTGATTCCAAGGAGCCCATAGAGGTCCTCGGAACCATACGCGGAAACATCCGCTCCACCAGCAGCGTAAGCATAAAGGAGAACGGATCCCTCGTAGGCGAAGCCGCGCTCAAGTCGCTGGATCTGGAAGGCCGCGTGGAAGGCACCGTGCTCTGCTCGGACGAGACAGTCATCCGTTCCACCGGAGCTCTTAAGGGCAACCTGTCCACAGCAAGCCTGCGCACGGACGACGGTTCCGCGTTCGAAGGCAAGCTCAACATGGTACCCAAGCCGCCGGTAGTAAAGGAGCCGGAACCCGCGCAAGACGCTCAGCCCGTAGCCGACGCGCAGCCCATAGAGCAGTAACGCCCGTTATCTACGGACACACCCGGACCGCATTGCCGGTCCGGTTTTTTATTACTCCAGGCGGAGCAAATCCCTTATTGACATTTCCCGCGCATAAGCGTATTATTAACACAATATTTCGAAAGGAAAGTTGTATGAGAATCACAAAATCCTCGTCTTCATCGTCTTCCTGCTCCGGCTCCTCCTGGGTGCTGAAGTTTTGAATGCGAGCTTTCCTGGTCAGTTAACACGATAATCAGCCGGAAGCTTGCACTTCCGGTTTTTTAGTAGAGTACGGGCGGCGAACCGCTGCGCCGATCGCAGACACCGGTCTTCGGACTGCGGATACCGTTCCGCGACTGCGGTCAGTATCCGGTGACACCCGCCCGGCACATAAAAGGATCCGTCAAAATGGAACAAAGAGTCTACAATTTCTCGGCCGGCCCAAGCCAGATGCCCATGGAAGTTCTTCAGCAGGCGCAGAAAGACCTGCTCTGCTACCCGGGCGCAGGCGCTTCGGTGCTGGAGATGAGCCACCGCAGCAAGTCCTTCGACGCCATAATCGACACGGCCGAGGCGGACCTGCGCAAGCTTATGGACATCCCGGACGATTACGCGGTGCTGTTCCTCCAGGGGGGCGCCACCACACAGTTCTCCGAAGTCTGCATGAACCTTGCCCATCAGGGCGATACCATGGCTTTCATCAAGTCCGGCCAGTTCTCCGGCAAAGCCATGGACGAAGGCGCCCGCTGGGGAAACGCCGTATGCGTGGCAAGCTCCGCGGACGAAAAGTACACCTTCATACCTGAGATAGGCGAAGGCTCCGAGGCTCAGCCCTTCCCTGCGGACGCGAAGCTCCTGCACTTTACCGGAAACAACACCGTATTCGGAACGACTTTCTGGGACATACCGCAGATACCTGCCTTCGCGAAGGACGCAAAGCTTGTCGGCGACTGGTCGTCGGCCATCCTGGGCGTAAACATCGACGTAAAGGACTACGACCTTATCTACGCCGGAGCTCAGAAGAACATAGGACCCGCGGGCGTCACCGTGGTCATTCTTAAAAAGGATCTCCTGGAACGCGAGATCGACCCCGTGGTCCCCATAATGCTGCGCTACGCGCCCATGGTAAAGGCCAGGTCCATGTACAATACCCCGCCGTGCTTCTCAATATACGTATCCGGACTGATGTTCAAATGGGTGCAGCAGCAGGGCGGCGTAGCCGAGATGGAGCGCAGGAACCGCGAAAAAGCAGGCCTGCTGTACGACTTCATCGACAACTCCGGGCTCTACACCAACCCGGTACGGCCGGGCGACCGATCTATCATGAACGTGGTGTTCCGGCTCCCGGACGACCAGCTGACCGCGGACTTCGTGGCGGCGGCAGCGTCCAAAGGCCTTATAAACCTTAAGGGACACCGCGCGGCAGGCGGCTGCAGAGCAAGCATATACAACGGAATGCCGCTCGAGGGCGTCAAAAAGCTGATAGAAGTAATGAAAGAGTTCGAGCAGGCAAACAGATAGTTCGGACGTCAGGGCTGACGCCCCGGAAAACAGGCAGACACACGGCGCAGGCCGTCAAGGAGGATATGATGAACAACATTCTGGTTCTTAACAACGTCGCCAAGGAAGGCATAGACGCGTTCGACACGAACAAATACACGCTGAGCAGGGACGTTAAAAACCCGGACGCCATACTGGTCCGCTCCATGCCCATCCACGACATGGAATTCGGCCCGGAGCTTAAGATAATCGCGCGCTGCGGCGCGGGAGTCAACAACATCCCCATCGATCGCTGCACACAGCAGGGCATCTGCGTGGTCAACTGCCCCGGCGGCAATGCCAACGCCGTAAAGGAAATGACCATCGCGGCCATAATCATGAGCATGCGCAACGGCTACCAGGCCATGACCTGGGTCCGCAATCTCTCCGACGAAGATTCCGCCTACGGCAAGAACGTTGTGGAATCCGGCAAGGAAAAGTTCCGCGGCCCGGAGATAATGGGCAAGAAGATAGCCGTAATAGGCGTGGGCAACGTGGGCTCGCGCGTGGCCAAGGCCTGCCACGATCTTGGAATGAAGGTCGTAGGCTACGATCCCTACCTGTCGCACAGCAGATATCTGGAGCTTGGCGCCTATCTGGACTTCGCCCCCAGCTTCGAGGAAGCGATAAAGGACGCGGACGTAGTTACCGTGCATCCCCCGCTCAACGAAGAGACCAAGGGAATGGTAGACGCAAAGGCCGTCGCTCTTATGAAGGACGGAGTCTACCTTGCTAACTTCGCGCGCGGCGGAATAGTCGACGGCGACGTAATCTGCGACGCTCTCGAAAGCGGCAAGATCGCCGGCTACGCAACGGACTTCCCCACTCCCCGCATGAAGAAGATGGACAAGGTGTTCTGCACGCCGCATCTGGCCAGCGGCACTCCGGAGGCGGAGATCAACTGCGCCATAATGGCTGCCCGCCAGACCATCGACTACTTAGAGAACGGCAACGTGCTCAACTCCGTAAACCTGCCGGATGTCAGCTTCGCCCGCGCGGAAGGCGACCGCATAACCGTCATCCACGAGAACAAAGTCGGCATGCTGGGCCTCATGACCGAGAAGATCGCAGGCCTGGGGCTCAACATAGAGAATCTGGTGAACAAGGCCCGCGAAGGCATAGCCTACACCATCCTGGACTTCAACACCCAGGTACCGCAGAAGCTGGCCGACGCCCTGGAGGCCATAGACGGAGTGATACGAGTCCGCATCATTAAGTAGGCGTAATGCGCTTGACGCGTCTGCGCCCCGCTGATAAACTGTATTTACAAAGGTGCTACCGGAAGACGGTCAGCCCGGATTATTGACAATGATCGTCAATGCCTCGAAACTATTTGGCGATCATTTCTTTTTTCCGATGGTGTAACCGGCTATAAAGAGCGTCACTGCAAAGCAGATCAGCGTGATCATATCCATTACAGTCATAGGATCACCCCCTTTGCGAATTCTCGCCCGGAGGATACCCCTCCAAGCGGAAGGGCTGACCGCCTGCCATTTCCGGCAGCACAATAACATTATAAAAAGAGCGCCCCGGGCGCTCAATTTTATTATTGGCAAAAACGGTACAGAGATATCTGGGGCAGGGCATCAAAGCCACCATGATCGTATCGATCCGGATGGTTCAAGAGCAATTACTTGTTTTTCGTCACTCCAGGTATTCCAGGATCTGTCTCCACGCTCCGAGCAGGCGCTCCATGTTCCATGCGGCGTTGGCCGGCGAAGTGGACGGAAGGCATATGGCCGGGCGTCCGGTCTGAGGCAGGCAGTACTTAGTGTAGATCTCATGCGACTTCTTTCCGTTGGTAAAGACCGCGCGGATGTCCGCCTCCATAAACAACTCCGTAAAGTCGTTGGGCACAACATTGGTTATGGAGCTGTCGCTGGAGCCTTCTATGTCGCAGGAATGGATGGAGTCCCAGGCCGCAATGTGATGCCGCCGCAGCATGTCCGCTTTCTCCGGAACGGTCTTCGGGACCGGTTCGCCGAACATCTCCGCCAGCAGCTTCCAGAAACGGTTCTGCGGATGGCCGTAGAAAAACCCGCTCTCCCTGGACTTTACCGAAGGAAAGCTTCCAAGTATCAATATTCTGGATGTCCCGTCATAGAGCGGCGGAATTGGGTGGACTATGTGCTGCATTTATCTGCTTTGCGTCTCACTGAGCGTGCGGCCGGATCAGAATGCCCTTCGCGTCAGCGCTTCCTTATTACAGCCAGGACCAGCGTTAGCACGAACAGTACGGCCGCGATTGGAATGCCTATCTTAAAGTAGCGCAGGATGGGTCCTATGTCCGCCGCGGTTATGCTGCGGGGGTCGGCCGGATCCACGAGTATCTTAAGCTCCATGCCTTCCTTGTAGCTCGGCATGTAGACGCCAAGTTCCCGGTCGTATTTTTTGCCGTCGACGGTGTATTCCACATAAACGTGATTGGTCTCGTTCCGCTCATTGCCGGGGCCGTATTCCACTTCGGTCTCGATCTTGCGGATGACACCGGTGGTCTCGTTCCAGTTCTTGGGATGACCGGAACTTAACACGGACAGGACTACAACGAATGCGATAAGGACTATCAGAAAGAATATCGGAGTGCCGAATCTGCCTATAATTCTGCGGATCATGAGTGTTTTGCTTCCTTTACTGTTTTACGCACAACAAAGAGCAACTAAAAACTAGTTGCTCTTCTTTTGCTGTTTCTGTAATTACTTCTTGGGGACCAGTTTCTCCGTGCCGCCCATGTAAGGCTGCAGGGCCTTGGGGATGCGAACGCTGCCGTCAGCCTGCAGATTGTTCTCCAGGAACGCGATCAGCATGCGGGGCGGAGCCACCACGGTGTTGTTGAGAGTGTGCGGCAGGTAGTTGCCCTTTTCCTTGTCGCGCACGCGGATGCCGAGGCGCCTTGCCTGAGCGTCGCCCAGGTTGGAGCAGGAACCTACCTCGAAGTACTTCTTCTGGCGCGGGCTCCAGGCCTCTACGTCCAGGGACCTTACCTTAAGATCCGCAAGATCGCCGGAGCAGCACTCGAGCGTGCGTACCGGAATGTCCAGGGTGCGGAAGAATTCGACGGTGTTGTTCCAGAGCTTGTCGAACCACATCGGGGAATCCTCGGGCTCGCAGATGACTACCATCTCCTGCTTTTCGAACTGGTGTATGCGGTAGACGCCGCGCTCCTCTATGCCGTGGGCGCCCACTTCCTTGCGGAAGCAGGGGCTGTAGCTGGTAAGAGTCTGCGGAAGGTCTTCTTTATTTAACATTTGTCCGATAAAACGTCCAACCATGGAGTGTTCCGACGTACCGATAAGGTAGAGGTCCTCGCCCTCTATCTTGTACATCATGTTCTCCATCTCGGCAAAGCTCATAACGCCCTTCACCACGTCGCCGTGGATCATGAACGGCGGGATGAAGTACTCGAAGCCTTTGTTTATCATGAAGTCGCGCGCGTAGGACAGTATGCTGCTGTGCAGGCGGGCGATGTCTCCCTTAAGATAGTAGAAGCCGTTGCCGGAGGTCCTGCGGGCGGAATCGATGTCGATGCCGGCCAGGCTCTCCATTATGTCCACGTGGTAAGGCACTTCGTAGTCCGGGACCACGGGCTCGCCGAACTTTTCCAGCTCCACGTTCTGGCTGTCGTCCGGACCGATGGGAACGGAAGGATCGATGATGTTCGGGATGACCATCATGCGCTTGGTAAGCTCCGCCTGGGACTCTTCTTCCTGCTTTTCCAGAGCGGCCAGCTCGTCAGCTATCTCGGCTACCTTCTTCTTGGCTTCCTCGGCCTTGTCCTTAAGACCCTGCTTCATGAAACCGCCTATCTCGCGGCTTACGGTGTTGCGCAGAGCCCTAAGCTCGTCGCCGCGGGTCTTGGCCGCGCGCAGCTGCTCATCCAGCGCTATTACTTCGTCCACCAGAGGCAGCTTTTCGTCCTGGAACTTCTTGCGGATGTTCTCCTTTACGAGCTCCGGATTGCTTCTTACAAACTTGATGTCTAACATTTTATCTCCTTAAGGGCCGCGCCGCGTTTTCCGCACGATCCTGGTGCGGTGAACTTTCGCTGCCGGGCCATGTTCGCTAATTAATGTATTTTATCACACAAACGCTTATTTTTGAAGCGTTTTGAAGTGATTTAGGTCAAACGGCCATATATTGCCTGGGGGGCATGTGATATAATGACAGAACAAGGAATGTCCGGAAAGGAGGCTTCGCATGGATCCTGAAAAGAAAAAGACGATCTTTACAATATGCTACATCGCTGTGATAATTGTTGCTGCGGTCCTGCTGGTCTTCGGCGGCAGACAGAGTGAGCCGCCCGGTCTTAAAGTGTCCAATGAGTACGGCATTAAAATAAGCGCCCAACGGGGCACCTACAGCTGGCAAACAAGCCGCACCTCCGATGTAAACGCGGACAGCGCGGGGCCTCTGAGACTATATAACCTGGGCGAACTGCAGGGAACAGAGGCCTCGGAGAACGATGACTACAGCCTGATACTTGAATTCGGAAAAGATCCGGACTCCGTTTCCGTAGTCATCTACCCGAAGAGCGCAGCTGCAACGGAGGACTACAGTTCCGCGATCCAACGCGATGTGACGACCAGCCGGACCGGCTGGAGATTCACCATTCCGGAAGACGGTGTGTATATAGTGGAAGTGTTCGCGAAGTGGGAAAAAGGGAGCTGCTTTTACTACTTTTACACAACTCCCTGAAGTGCCCTGCTAAGTGCGGCAAACTCTTCTATAGAAAGGGTCTCCGGACGGCGCTTTTCGTCGATGCCGCAGAATCCCAGCGCTTTGAGGATGTCTACCTTTTGCAGAGGGGCGGTGCCGGGCGCGGGGCAATAGCCAACGAGCGAATTAACAAGGGTCTTTCTCCTCTGGGAGAAAGCCTTTTTTACTATGGCGAAGAACTGCGGCTCCTCTTCCGGGGCCAGCAGCCTTTCTTTTTTTAGAGTCATATGGACCACGGCGGAATCCACCTTGGGACGCGGGGTAAAATACTCCGCGGGAACGTCCAGAACGTAGCTGCAGTCCGCGTAGTACTGAAGGCTAATGGACAAAACGCCGTAGTCCCTGCCGCCGGGGTCTGCGCAGATGCGCTCCGCCACCTCCTTTTGTACCATTACGGTGATGCTCTTTGCGGGAACGTTCTTTTCCAGGATCCCAAGCAGGATCGGCGTGGTTATATAGTAAGGCAGGTTGCCGACGATGCGGAGAACGCCGGAATTGCAAGGCTTTTCGGGCTTTTGCTCCGTTTTGGCATCGGCCTGCGGGTCGCTGCACTGTTTTTCAGTTGCAGAATCTGCCCCCTCTGCCTGCACCGATACCCTGTTCCAGTCGAACTTCAGAATGTCCTCGTTTACGACTTCCACGTTAGGCGCGCCCGCAAGGTTGCCCTTAAGCAGCGGGATGACGGAACTGTCCAACTCCACGGCTATTACGCAGGCCGCCCTTTCCGCCAGAGTGCACGTTAAAGCTCCCTTGCCCGGACCTATCTCCACCACGGTATCGTCCGGACCTGCGCCGCAGGCGTCCACTATCGCCTCTATTATCTGCAGGTCGTTTATGAAATTCTGTCCAAGAGCCTTCTTTGCCCTGAAATCTGACATCCTGTATCCTTTATACACTTACTGCGCGCAGCGGCTGACTTCATATGCTTTATCCGTCTGCCGCACGCGGCTGATCCTTATCCTTCACCATATAACAAACGAACTTCGGAGCGGTCCCGAAGTTCGCATTGATCACTGGCCTGCGTTACTTGCCGAACTCTCTTCCGGCGGAACGATTATGTACACGGTCTCGCCGGGGTATATCATGCGAAGATGCGTCCTGGCCTGCTGCTCTATGTATTCGTCTGTAGTGACCCTGGTGAGCTCGCTCTCTAGCTGTGCCAGCCTTTCCTGGAGCTCCTCCAGCCTGGCCTCCGCCGCGGCTTTTTCCTTCTTAAGCTCCACGATCCTGTACACGGCGCGTCCGAAGACAAGGCCTGCCACGATCACCACGCCTATTACGATAAGCATCAGCTTCCTGCGCTTCTTGGCGCGCTCCGCCGCGGCTGCCGCCTTCTTCTCCTGCTCTTCTTTTTTTATACGCAAAGACTCGCGGCGCTCAGAACGCTCCTTCTGACGCTGCGTGATAGCGTTTTCAAGTATGTCTTCCTTGAAAAGATCCCGATCCAAAACTAATCCCCTTTATCTAAGTCATTTTATCATATAAGTTCTCAATAAAAAAGACCGATAAACGGCCTTAATTATGTTTTTCTTGTAAAATGTACGCGCGGCGTATGCTGTGCTCAAGGACACGCTCGCGCTTGGTTGGGAGCCCACCAGCGGTACTAAGCTCTGTCTGCGCCTTCTGGCTTGCCAGTCGCTAAGTACCGGGTTCCCAAACAGTCCTTTGATCACAGCACCCGCGGCGCTATATTATTGCCCTCGAAAAACTCATGTAGACCCGGCCCCCGGGCAACAAAAGAACGGAACCGTTTAGGCTCCGTTCTTGTTGCGATCATATTATTATACGAGTATCGCCCCAAAGCGATC
>JAEEGI010027652.1_pt1 | contig 10839 bp, 8 predicted proteins | sample 8958751 | NCBI WGS metagenome assembly JAEEGI01 (sample SAMN16246545, study PRJNA631951) | gut metagenome | biome: gut microbiome; feature: rumen; material: KS-attached | host: Bos | place: Iran: Karaj | collected 2018-10 | reverse complement strand
AAAACAAGAAAAAATAATTCATTAATTGCCCTTTATTGAAAAAATAGTATTTTTGCAGCGATTGTTCGGGGGAAAATCCGAGCAGTTGAAGGCAATTTGTGCTTGTATCCTGAAATACGAAATCTGGAAAATTTTGGAAAATGGATGCAAGATGCGAGTTGACCTGCCTAAATTGTATTCAAACAGTTTTTCTGTTGATACATATAGGCTAGGTGAACAGTATCTGTTTTATTTCCAAGGGTGTTTTCCAGAGCCTGTATTTCTAGAATAGGTACATTTCAAGTTTCCTAGCCTTCTTGTATGATGTTGTGCCGAATCGGGGGAGCTATAGGCAAAGTATAAAACTAAGAAAGAAATGATTTCTATTTCAAGATTTACCAAATCATTTATTGCAATCATTATTGCTGGAGTAGTCCTGACCTTTTTCTCTTGCTCAAAGTCAGATCAAGAGAAAGCTGCTTGTCTATTAAAAGAACATGCTAAAACGATAATAGCCGATTATGAATCCTTTGAAATTATTCAAATAGATACGATTAGAGAGGTGTATTCTGATGTTTATGATGAGAAGGAGTTGAGGGATATATCTTTTATGTATTACTATTATTTGGATAGTATAAATAGTATGAAGTCAATCATTTCGGAGTTAAACGATTATATAGATGAAAACATTCCTGTTTTAGAAGACTTGGTCAGACGATCTAATAGCGCTTCTTGGCGATACTTGTCATCTTTTTCAGGAAGTAGTTATTATAACCATCTAACTGCTGAAAACGACTATATAAGCATTAAAGAGAGTGGGATGCGTTTAGCCAAAGAGTTGGATAAAGCTGATGCTATGCGTAAAAGTTTACAACAATCCGTTAGTAATTGCGATGATACATTATTAGTTTTGCAACAACGAACTACAGATTACTATTACAATTACAAACCAAAATATCTTGGGCGTGGGACTACCGTAAAATGTAGGTATAGAGCTGAAAATGCAAATATGAAACTTATCACGTATAAAGCCGTGTTTAATGAAGACATTTCAGCGTTGGTGGCAATCAAGGACGTAACGGTTGACGATAATCAAAGTATAAAGGCTTTTGTTGATGGTTTTATCAATTAAAAACAATCACTATGCAATAAACCATATCACTATGAAGAAGATACTGTTAATTAGTTCATTTTTAATGCTGATAAGCTACATTTCAGCATATTGTCAAAACATAAGTAATGTTCCTACTCCTAAAAAAGAAACTATGAATGCGGTTGGATGGAGTACTACTTATGACATTAACGACAAAAATTGGGTGGCTTGGGGATTACGGACACCAATACTCGAAAAACGAGAAGTTAGAAATGGTGTAAATAAGGATGGCATACCTTTCAATTATTACTGGGGGTCTTTCTATTTGTGTAATAATTCTATCATAATCACGGTAAAATATAAAACTTTCTATGAACGCGAAATAGTTCACTTCCTGTTCGATTATGGTTGGGATTCGAAAAAAGGCGAGAATTGCTATAGAAAAGTTAAAGATGCAGTTTTTTCACATTATGGCAACAATGCATCTTATGCATATAGTAATGATGAGGATTTGGTTAATTGGGTAAAAGAAGAATTGAAAAACAAAACTTCAGAAATAGCACCTATTCAGGTTATGGTCACAGAAAATAATGGATTCGGATATTATTACCCTATGATTACTTATGACCTATATCCTTATTCTGAGAAAGAAATAACAAATTGTAAAAAAGTGCTATTTTCAAGACCTGAAGACAAAAGAGTAACTGAAACAGAGCGACTTGATGTTTATCCAACGCCCATCAATAGCAACAAAACTATTAAAGACTATATTGATTGGAAATTGGCCAACACCCAAGGATATTATTGCCCAAAAAAATCTGCTTGGGCAGATGTTGAGTTTATGATAGAGACAGATGGCTCGGTAAGCAATTTGATAATTGACGGAGCCGAATTTCGTGTTGGGACCAGGGATTATAAGCAGTGTTTGGATGTTGAAAAAGACCTTAAAGGTTTTAATAATTGGGTTGCTGGAATAATTAATTCCATCACATTTAATCCTGGAAAACTTAACGGCAATCCTGTTCGAACGTTCTGCAAGTTTGAGATAAACTATAAAAACAATAATATAAGAGAGTTCAGAGGGGTCAATATAGTATATAATGGGGAAAAGTATGGTATTATCAATGAAGATGGAAGATTGAACTATAGTTACGTTTTTGATGACCTTATTATTTTGGACAATACTGATTTGGAAGTTATTATAAATGGGAAACATGGGATTTTACAGGATGTACATAAGAAGTCGGGAAATGGTTTTATAGTTCCAATACAATACGACAGTATTATTAGAATATATCAAGGAGAAGGATATTATGGCCTAAAAGACTTCTATTATATTGCAATTAAGGATGGTAGGCGAACAATATATGACAAATGGGAAGAAATGTTTACTCTTGATTACAATATTGATGTCTCTTTATTTGATAGAAGTTCAGAGATGTGGAAAACCCAAAATCTTGGCAATAAAAAACAAGGAATCGTTACTAAAAATGGCAAAGAGGTTCTGGCCTGTGAATTTGAAGGCATAGGATATTATGATTCTAAAGAATGGGCAAAAGACAAAGGATTGGATTTATTCATAGTCAAAAAGGAAGGGAAGTTCGGAATAATTAGGTGGGATCATTCAAGTTTAGGTGATATAGAGAACGGAAGAAATTCAAATCAATATATTCCAATACCAAAAATGTGGTTTGATGACCTTGATATAAAGCACAACAGTTTAATACAAGGTAACAAAGACAACCGTTTTAATTATACATTTTGGGTAAAAATGGATAGGAATGAAGGGTGGGGCTTGGTGAGAATCAATAAAAGTGGATCAGTTGATGTTCTGCTTATGCCAGAGTTCGATAATGTTAATGCGTATAACGAGGTTTCCAAGGGAAATAAAACATATCGTATTATTATTGACGAAAATGAAAAAGCAAAAAAGACTAAAATCAGAAAATAATCACAAGAGTAACAATTTAAAAGAATAATAAAATGAGAACCAATTGCTTACATTTAATCGATTTGAAGGGAACAGCCCTTTTTATCCTGTTTTTTGTTGCAACAGGAACCACGAAATCTTTTTCTCAAATTAGATTTGAAAGTAGCGGAATAGATGCGAAAAATCAGTTTGTCAAAACCATAGGAAAAGGAGATGCTTATTCACTGGTGAAAAGAGGAGAGTATTATGGCATTATGAGGGCTTCTGATTTTGTCGTTCAACCTGAGTTTGAAGAAATTGAGGAAGTAAAATCGTCTTGGAGTTTTACTATGGGCAGCGAGTATAAGGAAGAAGGTGGGGATTATTATACTCCAATCATCGCAAAAAAGAATGGTATGTATGGTGTTATTAGAATTCAAGAGACACTTCCTTATGGCGGAACATATTGCGAGTTTCACGTTGATACAATAATTCCATTTATTGCCGATAGGATTGAATATGCTTTTTATGATGTAAATTTATACAACGGCCATCCGGCACATTGTTTTTATTTTCAAAAGAATGGAAAATGGGGTCTGATGGTATTCAATAACTGGTCGATTCCTGTTGGATGTGTATCTGACGATAAGCCAATACCTGTTTTCTATTATAATAAAAAAGCCCATATGGCTTGTATTCATGGTTTTATTGTTAAAGCGGCAGGAAAGTATGGTATTATTGCAAATCGAACAATCGAAAACAATTCGTACAAAATGGTTCTTAATATGGGTTATGATGACATCCAATATTATAATCCTGATATAGACAATAATTATCTATATATTAAAAAAGACGGGAAATGTAACTGTTTTTTCAACATTGACAAAATAAGTGACGAAGTGGAATTACCTTTTGACGATATTCTTGGAAGGGATAAAAGACATGGGTTATTTGCGGTTAAATTAGATGGAAAATGGGGTTTTGTGAGATATTCATATAATAGCAAATTGGATGATTATCAATATAAATGGGTGATCAATCCCGTTTATGATGAAGTTGAGAATATTGATGAATTGCCAGAAAGCACAACTGTTTGGAAAAAGGGTAAGAAGTATAGGCTTGTTTGGGACTATCACAAACAAAAGTACATTGAACATAAATGTAATTAATGATATTAAAGCGTTAATGTTCAATTATTTATAGAAAATGAAGGGCGGCAGGGTATTATTCCTTATCGTCCTTTTTTATGGGTTGGCTTTCTTGGTTGAGATTCTAATAAAGATATCTTAAAGTTACTTCTTGATCTTGACTGCTATATCCATAATGTTTTGACATCGCGCTATAAACAAAAACACCTCTATACTCAGCGGAATCTATCATTTTTCACCATTTTCCGCTGAGTATAAGCATATTTTTCCCGATTAATTAGCCCGAGTTTTTTCCAAACTTGTCAAATTTTGACGATTTTGGAAAAAACTCAACGATTTTTTTGTACCTTTGCAGACGAATTAAGATGTGAAAAACATGGATAAACTGATAGGTAGAGAGCAGGAAATCAAGCTATTGAAAGAATACACGGCTTCTGGACGGCCAGAGTTTGTGGCCATTTATGGCAGAAGACGTGTCGGAAAGACGTTCCTTGTCAACCAATTGTTTGGTGGGAAGTTGTCGTTTTCCATGACCGGCGTTCTTGATGGCTCCAAGGATGAACAAATGGAAGCATTCGTCGATGTCATGCAGGAATACAGCGGCGAATTGATTGAGAAGCCGAAGACATGGATGGAGGCATTCCGCGTGCTGAAAGCGTTCTTGAAGACGAAAGTGGGGCTGAAGCAACGCTGTATCGTGTTTCTCGATGAACTGCCCTCAATGGACACGCAGCGTTCCGGCTTCGTCAGAGCGTTGGGCTATTTCTGGAACAGTTGGGCATCGCTTCAGGACAACCTGACACTGATTGTATGCGGCTCGGCGACCTCGTGGATGATAAGCCATATCGTGGATGACAAAGGCGGTCTGCACGACCGTATCACCCACGAGATGCATTTGCGCCCTTTCACTTTGCGAGAGGCCGAACGCTATCTGAAAAGCCGTGGATTCAAGTGGGAACGACTGTCAGTAATGCAGGCCTATATGGCTCTCGGCGGCATACCTTATTACTTGGGGCTGCTCAACAAGCAAGAGAGTTTCGCCATGAATATAGACCGCTTGTTCTTCAGCGAGGACGAGGAACTGCGGCGAGAGTACAAACGCCTTTACGGCACGCTGTTCAAGTCGCCCGACTCCTATACGGCCATCGTGTCGGCACTCTCGAAAGTGCGTTCGGGATTGACGCGCAACGAATTGAGAAAAGCCCTCGGCAAAGACTCAAGCGGTTCTTTGAGCAAGAAGTTGGAAGACCTTGTCAACTGCGACATCATTCGCAAATATGTGGTGCGCGAGAAGAATGTCAAGAAGAACTCAGCCATCTTTCAACTAATGGATTTTTACTCGATTTTCTACCTGACGTTTGTTTTGAGGGCTGAGAGAGAGACGGACTATTGGAGCAACCACATCGGGACATCGGAAGTGAACACTTGGCTTGGGCTGAGTTTTGAACGGCTTTGTATGGCTCACGCTGTGCAAATCAAACAGGCATTGCGGCTCGACCGTATCGCCACCAAAGTCTACTCGTGGAGGAGCAAGAGCGCAAAGCCCAAGGCTCAGATTGACATGATTTTAGAACGTGCGGACGGCATCATCAACATCTTTGAGATGAAGTACAGCGATGCGGATTATTCTTTGGACAAAGAGGAAAAAGAGAAGTTGAATAGTAGGATTGCGAAGTTCCGAAAAGAAACTGGAGTCAAAGGGGCACTTTGGCCGACACTTGTGACAACCTATGGCCTGAAAGACGGCATACACTCGGCCACTTTCGTTGCCATATTGACGATGGACGACCTGTTTATGTAAGACAAATCAGCTATTGGAAGGGCTTTAAAATTAGCCTGAGTTTTTTCCAAACTTGACAAATTTTGACGATTTTGGAAAAAACTCAACGCTTCAGCATATTGAAATAAGCATCCAACAATTTCTGAGCCCCAATGTAAGCGCTCATGCGTTGCCCGCGCACATCGCTTTCGACCAATGGTAGGAGGTCGGCGACGAGTTGGTTTTGGTAGAAATCGTTTTTAAGGGCAGCATCCATCGAGTCGTACATCATCTGCACGTCCTGTTGGGCGCGTTTCTTATAAAGGTAGCCGTTGTCGCGGATGGCCTGCACGTGGTCGGCGACCATCTGCCACACCTCGTCGATTTGGAAACCCGTCAGAGCGGAGCAGGTCAGCACTTTAGTCTCTTGTCCTGACTCGGGCAAGGGGAAGAGGTGCAACGCGTTGCGACATTCGGCGGCAGCGCGGTTGGCGCGCATTACGTTGTCGCCGTCGGCCTTGTTCACCGCTATGCCATCGGCCATCTCCATGATGCCGCGCTTGATGCCTTGCAGCTCGTCGCCAGCGCCGCTGATTAATATGAGGAGGAAGAAATCGACCATGGAATGTACCGCCGTCTCGGATTGGCCTACGCCCACCGTCTCCACAAAAATCGTATCATATCCAGCTGCTTCACAAAGGATAATGGTTTCTCTTGTCTTTCTTGCCACGCCGCCCAAAGTGCCAGCCGAGGCTGAGGGACGTATGTAGGCATTAGGATGCACCGAAAGCGTCTCCATGCGGGTCTTGTCGCCCAAGATGCTGCCTTTGGAGCGTTGGCTCGAAGGGTCGATGGCCAAGACTGCCAGCTTCTGTCCTTTGTTGCACAGATGCACGCCCAAAGCCTCGATGAAAGTACTCTTGCCCGCGCCTGGAACACCTGTAATGCCCAATCGCAAGGCTTTCCCCGCATGAGGAAGACAAGCCGCAATGATTTGTTGTGCCAAGTCCTGATGTTTGGGCAGGGCACTCTCCACCAAGGTGATGGCTTTGCTGAGCGCCACACGGTCGCCTTTGAGGATGCCGTCGACATACCATTCCAGCGGCATCAGCTGCTGCTGGTTGCGTTTCATGCGCTCCAAAGCGTTCGGGTTGACTTGGATGGGTCCCTCCACTCCTTCGGTGACTTTGAGGTTCGATTCCCATTCATGTTCCTGATTTTCAAAGTGTTCGTATTCCATACCGGGCTGCGATTTGATTCGGCAAAGGTAGGGTTTTTTATTTTTATTTGCGTTATTCCAAAAAAAATGCGTAATTTTGTAGTTTCTAAGCAAACTAACGCCCATGACTAGCAAGACAAGAGTACTATTCGTCCACCAGGAAATCGCACCCTATCTGCCGGAAACTCCGATGAGCCTTATCGGTCGCTACCTTCCACAAGCCACTCAAGAAAGCGGAAAGGAAATCCGCATCTTCATGCCGCGCTACGGTGTCATCAACGAGCGCCGCAACCAGCTCCACGAGGTGATTCGCCTTTCGGGCATGAATCTCATCATCAACGACACAGACCACCCGCTCATTATCAAGGTGGCTTCCATCCAGAAGGCAAGGATGCAGATTTATTTCATCGATAACGACGACTTCTTTACGAAGAAGAAATACCTGATGTATGACGAAAAGGGCGTGTTTTGCGAAGAAAACGACTACCGTTGTGTTTTCTTTACCCGTGGCGTTATTGAAACGGTGAAAAAACTCAACTGGTCGCCTGACGTCATCCATTGCCACGGCTGGATCTCGGCCTTGATGCCAGTCTATATCAAGCGTGCCATGAACGTCCGTGACAACCCGCTTTTCAATGAGACGAAAATCGTTTATTCCATCTATGACGATGGCTTTGGAGAGAACTTCAAGGTTGGGTTCGACAAGATGATGAAACTGCCGGGCATGACGGCCAAAGACCTCAAATATTTCAAGGAAGGCAACTATGTCAACTTGACCAAAGCCGCCATCGATTACTCCGATGGCATCGTGGTCTGCGCCGAGCACTTGCATCCCGAGATTGAAGCCTATCTGCAAACCGTCAAGAAACCCGTGCTCACCTATCCGGAACAGGTGCACTACGCCCAAGCTTGCAACGATTTTTACGACCTCTTGCTTCAGAAACAATAACGACAACGTTTTTGAGTTATCTCCCACGAATACCTCTGTTAATTTTCGACCTGATGAAAACACATCGTTCAACTGCTCTGATTGGCTTGGCGTTAATGATTGGCATGTTGGCTTTGGCCTCTTGCAAGAAGTCGCCTGAAACCATCGGCAACAACCTTATTTCCGACGACAATTATATCGCCATTTACCATACCGATACCACCGAGATTGTCTGCCACTCCTATTTGGACTCCGTTTCAACCGACAACCCGACGAGCGCTTTGCTGGGCGCCATGAAAGACCCTGTCTTCGGCGCCACGGAAGCCGGCTTCTATACCCAGTTTCGTCCTTCGGTGGCGGGACAGAGCTTTGGCAGTAACCCCGTGGTCGACTCGTTGGTGTTGCAACTCTACTTGGTGGGCTATTATGGCGACACTACGGTCATGCAAACGGTGCATGCTTACGAGCTGACTGACTCGCTCTCTTATGAAGCCAGCTATTACAGCCATTCTACGGTGCCTACGGGTAGCGTCGACCACGCCAACGGATACCAGTTCAGCCCACGCCCTAACACCAAGGTACACATCATCGGCACCGACACGGTGGCGCAGCCTATCATCCGCATCCGGCTGAGTCAGGAATTGGGCAACCAGCTCGTCAGCCTTGACACCGCGGCTTTCTCACGTCCCGACCTTTTCAAGGAACATTTCAAAGGCCTTTATGTGACTTGCGCTCCTGTGAGTCTTGACGGCGCCATCAGTTCCATCAACCTGACCAACAATACCTATACGCTGTTACAGCTTTATTATCACAACGCCTCTACGCCCAATAAGCCCATGCGTTACAATTTCTATGTGACCTCTTCGGAGACCTATTTCAACCATTTCGACCACGACTACACGCAAGGCAACTCCGAGTTTGTAAGTCAGGTACTGGACAATCAAGAGGCATTGGGTCAGTCGAAGCTCTATCTGCAGACCATGGGTGGCGTGAGAGCCAAGGTGTATTTCCCCAATCTCAGCCATTGGACCGACACCTTGGAAGGCTGCCATCTGGTGGTCAACGAGGCCAGGCTTGTTTTGCCCGCTTATACGGCTCTGATAGATTCGGTTTACAAGGCGCCCCAAAACTACCTACTTGTAGGAATCAGCTCCGATACTACTACTTATCTCTTGCCCGACTATATCGAAGGCAGCGCATTCTTTGATGGCACATACCACTCAAGCAAGCAAGCGGTAAACTTCCGCATTACGGAGTATCTGCAAAGCATGATTGATGGAAAGAGAGACAATTTGGGACTCAGTTTGGGCATCAATGGTGCTGCCTACAACGCCACGCGTTACGTCATCAACGGACCCAATGCTATGGATGGAGAGAAGATGAGACTTGAAGTTACGTATTCGATAGTGAATGAGTAGTTAGGAATGATGAATGTAGATTTTTTGAATAGAACTTTTAAATATTGAAATTAAAAATCTTGAAATACAAAGGAATATGAAAAAACTGATTTTAGCCGTTTTGATTATCGCAGGTCTGACCTGCACGGCACAAAAAGCAACAGAAAAAGAGACCGTCGTTGTCATTAAGACAAGTATGGGAACCATTAAAGCTAAACTTTATAACGACACACCGCAGCATCGCGACAATTTTATCAAATTGGCGAATGAAGGTTGGTACAACGGCTCACCCTTCCATCGTGTCATCAAGGACTTTATGATCCAAGGTGGTCAGAATGCCGATGGTCGTCTTGACCCAGGTTACACCGTTCCTGCTGAGTTCAAGGACAACCATTTCCACAAGAAAGGCGCCCTTGCCGCAGCCCGTCAGCCTGACCAGGTGAACCCTAAGAAGGCCTCCAGTGGCTCGCAGTTCTACATCGTGCAAGGTAAGGTATACGACGACGCCACCTTGGATAAGTTAGAGAGCCGTATGGGTGTGTTCAGTGCCCGTCAACGCCAGGCCTACAAGACCGTGGGCGGCACGCCTTTCCTTGATGGCGAATACACCGTTTTCGGCGAAGTGACCGAAGGCCTTGAGGTGGTTGACAAGATCGCTGCCGTGAAGACTGGCCGCATGGATGCCCCCGTCGAGTCTGTCACCATTATTTCCGTCACCGTCGAGAAGAATTGCGGAAAGACTTGCGAGAATAAAGGCAAAAGCTGCTGCCATTAACCATTTATTTCCATGAAAGAAAGAATCGAAGAGATATTAAACCAGGTGCGTGACTTCCAAGCCGACAGCAAGGAGGCTTTGGAAAACTTCCGCATTACCTATTTGAGCAAGAAAGGCATCATCCCTGCCTTGTTTGCCGACTTCAAGACCGTTGCCCCTGAGCTCCGCAAGGAGATGGGCATGAAGCTCAACGAGCTGAAAAATGCCGTGCAAGACAAGGTGGAGGAGCAACTTCAAAAGTTTGAGAGCCAACACAGCAACGATGCTGGCTTCGACATGAGCATGCCCGCTGCCGACATGAAGGGTGCGCGTCACCCGTTGTCCATCGTGCGCCGCGACATCAACGAGATATTCTCGCACCTCGGTTTCACCATCGCAGAAGGTCCCGAGATTGAGGACGACTACCACGTGTTTTCGGCTTTGAATTTCCCGCTCGACCACCCCGCACGCGACATGCAGGACACCTTCTTTATCAGCAAGGAACCCAATGTCAATAAGGCCTCTGATGTATTGTTGCGCACCCATACCTCGAGTGTGCAAGTCCGCGTGATGGAGACCCATCAGCCGCCCATCCGCATCATCGCCCCTGGTCGCGTGTTCCGCAACGAAGCCATCTCGGCCCGTGCCCACTG
>JAEEGI010027650.1_pt1 | contig 10839 bp, 10 predicted proteins | sample 8958751 | NCBI WGS metagenome assembly JAEEGI01 (sample SAMN16246545, study PRJNA631951) | gut metagenome | biome: gut microbiome; feature: rumen; material: KS-attached | host: Bos | place: Iran: Karaj | collected 2018-10 | reverse complement strand
GTAAAAGGACCTTATAAGCCTAATGTAAAAGGTCCTTATAAGCCAAACGTTAAGAGCAAATAATAAAAATAAATTATAGATGATGTGTTGCCCTGTCCGGATTCCGGACAGGGCAACTCTTTGTTCTGGCTCGTTTATATTTGTTATTATGCGTTCTGTTCTAGTTACTCAAGTGCATTCTTGATATCTGCGATAAGATCATCCTTATCTTCAAGACCGCAAGATATACGAATGAGACCTGCAGGGATTCCTGCTGCTTCAAGCTGCTCATCTGTGAGCTGTCTGTGTGTTGATGTTGCGGGATTGAGGCAACATGTACGTGCGTCTGCAACATGAGTTTCGATAGCTGCAATCTTAAGCTTCTTCATGAAGCTTTCGGCAGCGGATCTTCCACCTTTGAGTTCGAAAGATACGACACCGCATCCACCGTTGGGAAGATATTTCTTGGCAAGCTCATGGTACTTGTCTGACTCAAGGCCGGGATAGTTAACCTTAACGACCTGAGGATGGTTCTCAAGGAATGTTGCAACTGCAAGTCCGTTCTCAACGTGTTTGGGCATGCGAACGTGAAGTGATTCGAGTCCGAGGTTGAGGATAAATGCATGCTGGGGAGACTGAATGCAACCGAAGTCACGCATAAGCTGTGCAGTACATTTTGTTATGAAAGCACCCTCTTTACCGAATTTTTCTGCATAAACAATGCCGTGATAAGATTCGTCGGGCTGTGTGAGTCCGGGGAATTTGTCAGCATGAGCCATCCAGTCAAACTTACCTGAATCAACGATAGCGCCGCCAACAGCTGCACCGTGGCCGTCCATATATTTTGTTGTTGAATGTGTAACGATATCTGCGCCCCATTCAATAGGTCTGCAATTAACAGGAGTTGGAAATGTATTGTCTACTACAAGAGGAACACCGTGTCTGTGAGCTGCGTTTGCAAATTTCTCTATATCAAGAACTGTGAGAGCGGGATTGGCGATTGTCTCACCAAATACGGCTCTTGTGTTGTCCTTAAATGCTGCATCAAGTTCTTCATCACTTGCATCGGGAGATACGAAAGTAACTTCGATTCCCATCTTAGCCATAGTTACAGCGATGAGATTGAAAGTTCCGCCGTAGATGGAAGATGAGGCAACAATGTGACTTCCACATTCACATATATTGAAAAGCGCAAAGAAGTTAGCGGCCTGACCTGAAGATGTGAGCATTGCGGCACTTCCGCCTTCAAGAGCAGCAATCTTGGCTGCAACATGGTCATTAGTGGGGTTCTGAAGTCTTGTATAGAAGTATCCGGAAGCTTCAAGGTCGAAAAGCTTTCCCATATCCTCACTTGTATCATATTTAAAGGTTGTAGACTGAATAATGGGTATCTGACGAGGCTCTCCGTTACCGGGGGTATAGCCTGCCTGTACGCATTTTGTTCCGATTTTCTGCTGGTCCATAATATCCTCCTGAAAAATCTATAATAAAATCATCATCTATATTACCACAATAAAGTTTTGTTTGCGATTAAAGCACATGAAACCGATTTGTAAATTTTGTAAAAATATCTTTAAAATTGAAGCTACAAGGCGATTGTGATAACATATAATTGTACAAATCCAGTGTACAAGCGGTTTGTTGGTAGGGGAAAATTGACGATTTCAGATATGACAGGGAAAAAACGTATGATTAAAAAATTTTTACCATTATTATTAGTACTTTCTATGTGCCTGACCGGATGCGGCAGGATCAGTCTTGTTTCAGAAAGAAAAGAAACTGAAAAACCCAAGAGACTTATTGTTTTGGTAAAAGAGCGTGAGACTTCAGAGGCCTCAGAAGCTGAGACAACAATTGTTGCCGAGTATGACGATTCTGGTGATTCTGAAGAATAATAAGGATGTTCTGAAAAGAAATAAGGACATTTCATTCTTTTTTCAAAGTCTGTTACAGACGATTAGAGAAGAATGAAATGTCCTTATTATTTGTAGAGGAAAATCCTCTCCAAATAATCGCTCCGCTGTGGATGCGACTCTTTGATTCAACTGCTTATTTTATGTACATCGGAATAGTCTTAAGCTTGTGAAGGTTTATTGCGTGGAGACGGTCAATTTTTTCTTTGAGCGCCGCATCCTCACATTCTCCCGTAAGTATGTACTTATCAAGAGTTGCATAAGTAAATCCGAGCTTGTCTTCATCAGACAATCCACATAATCCGTCGGAAGGAGTTTTGTGGATAAGATCGTTGGGAAGACCTAAAGCGTCGCCTATCATGAGCATTTCCGAAACGAGGAAATCCGAGCAGGGGCTGAAATCACCTGCGGCATCGCCGTATTTGGTTGAGTAGCCAACGTAGTCTTCAGATTTGTTACATGTATTTGCAACACGTCCGCCGTTTGGAAGTGACTGTGCGATCGCATACAAAGTTGTCATGCGGATTCGCGGAGGTGTGTTGATATTTGCATCATTTGACATTGTGACTCCGGCTTCTTCAAGAGCTTTTTTCTCACCGTCAACGGCGGGAGCGATATTTACCGTATAAGTCTTGATATCGAGAAGCTCAGCTACTTTCTGTGAATCGGCAATGTCTTTCTGTTCGCCGTTTGGCATCATAACGCCTACAACTCTGTCTTTTCCGAGTGCCTTTACAAGGAGAGCGGCAACGATCGTAGAATCTTTACCACCCGAAAGACCGATTACGGCGCTTGCAGTCTTGCCGTTCTCATCGAACCAGTCGCGTATCCATTTTGTAATTTTTTCAATCTGTTCGTTTGGATCCATCTTAATCATATTTTCCATAATCATACCTTCTCGTGAGCCATTCTCCAGTCGATACATCTCTGTAAGTAGTCTACATAGTCGGGATTCTTGCACATTCCCTTACCTGCTACATCTGAAATCTTAGCTACATCCTGACCGTTGCAGGCTGTTGTCTTCATGACGATGTTAAGTGCATGAACGTTGGTGTCATTTGCAATGTATGTTCCGATTCCGAAAGCAACTTTTGCTCTTCCCTTGAAGTGAGCGTTGATGTCGTTTGCACGCTTGAAATCAAGGCTGTCGCTGAACAGGAGAGTCTTTGTTGTAGGATCTATGCCAAGGCTCTTGTAGTGCTCGATCATCTTTTCACCCCATTCGATCGGGTCTCCGCTGTCGTGACGAACACCTGAGAAAAGAGTTGAATAAGTGAGCTGGAAGTCGCGCAGGAAGCAGTCTGTTGTGATCGCGTCAGTGAGAGCTGTTCCGTTGAGGATACCATACTCTTTTACCCAATAATCAAGCGCGTACCAGTTTGAATAAGCGGGATTGTGCTTGTGGTTACCCTGACCTACGCACATGATCCACTCGTGAGCCATTGTTCCTACGGGAGTTACACCGAGTTTTTTGGCCAAAAGAACATTTGATGTTCCTACAAATATTGAATCGCCGAGTTTGGAATCTCTGAGCTTCTCAACTGCAAGTTCCTGAGCTTCGGCTGAAAGTCTTCTTCTGAGACCAAATTCACTGAATGCACCGATGTTGTATGTATTGTCGGTGAGGAGCTTGATCTTTTCATCAAGTTTCTCCTTAAATGATGCTATGAGCTCGTTGTAGTCATAAGCCATTCTGAAATAAACTTCGTTTACGATGGCAAGTGTGGGAATCTCATAAAGAGATGTGTTAAGCCATGTTCCGTTTGTCTCGATGGAAAGACCACACTCGGCGTCTGTTCCGATCGTGAAGTCCTCAAATCTGGGATGCCAGAGACGAAGGAAATCTACGTAGGAAGGCTTGATCCACTTGATCCCCTTGAGGTATTCGAGTTCATCTTCCTTGAAAGTGAGATCACAGTAAGCGAGAATCTGCTTTTTGATCTCCTCGACCATTTCTTTTGTGAATTTCACATCTTTGTTTCTGCATTTAAATGTCCATGTTGTTGTGTAGTCAGGGAAGTTGTGATAGATTGCCTGACCCATTGAGAATTTGTAAAGGTCTGTCTCAAGAAGACTTTGAATAATGTTTTCCATTTTTTTCTCCTTTTATTTAAGCTTTCCCGTAGTTCTGAGATATTCAAGAAATTCTTTGTTTATCTCGTCTTCATGCATTGCGGGATTACTTCTTATTTCTGTACCCGAGGTTTTTATCACTTGACGATCCACCAATGTGAAAGTATGATCCGGATAAATTTCTCCCAATTTTTCAACGTAAGATGCCTCACCCGTATACCAGGTAAAGTGCGCGCTGTCGGGGGATATTCCTGCATTGCCGAAAAGCTCATCGCCCCAGAGAACCCAGTTCTCGTGTGTGAACGTTCCGTCAAGACCAAGCTTCTTGTCATCAATCTTAACTACGATAACGCGGTCTTTCCTGTCTTTAAACATGTCGGTGACCAGACGGATCCTTGTCTCAAAGTCAATAAAATCACGTCCTCTGTCGGTCTGGTAACCGCAAACTGCAAGAATTATCTTGTCATTTTCTTCAAGTGCTCTTGTTATAAGGGACTCGTGCCCTTTGTGCATCGGTATAAAACATCCGAACACAATTCCAATATTTATCATGTCATTTCCTCTTATCGTTTTGGGTATTATATCACTTTTTTGACAATATTCAAAAGAAATGTGAAAAGAAATTTAAGAATCCGGATTATAAGGGTGATTGAATTGCAAAAGTCATATAACTTTTGGCATAATTATTGCAAAAGTCAAAAAAGATTTTTTTCAAGGAGATCATAAATGAGTTCTAAAGACAGGGTGCTGGAATTTTTGGAGCATAATAAAGAAGATTATATATCCGGTGAATATATGGCGGAAAGTCTCGGATTGTCGAGGACTGCTGTGTGGAAAGCGATAAAAGAGCTAAGGAATCAGGGATATGTAATAGAGGCATCCAGTAAAAAGGGATATATTCTCGCTCCTTCTAACGATATAATCTCGGAATCCGGAATACTTGCGGAACTTTCGGAATATTGTCCGGATAAGCATTATGAGAAAAAAGAAAAGATTTTGAGCGCGGTCATTTCGGAACATGGCATGATACAAATACATGAAACGCTTGATTCGACAAACAGAACTGCCAAAGAGCTTGCAATAGCGGGAGCTCCCGGCGGAACAGTAGTTATAGCAAGGAGCCAGACTCTGGGGAGAGGCAGAAGAGAGCACGAGTTCTTTTCTCCCGAGGGAGGAATCTATATGAGCATTATCCTGACACCGGATATGCTTCCAAGTCTTGAACCTGATGTTGTCACAGCACTTGCGGGCGTTTCTGTCTGCGAAGCGGTGCATTACTTATGCGGAATTGAACCGAGGATAAAGCCTGTGAACGATCTTTTTGTTGGCGATAAAAAGATCTGCGGAATCCTTACTGAGTCGGGAACAGAGTTTGATACGGGAACGGTTCAGTGGATAGTCATCGGAATCGGAATAAATTTTGATTCTGATATAAGTCGATTTCCAAAGGAACTGCAGAGCATAGCAGGAGCGCTTTTTGAGCCGGGAAAAGCTAAGGTGACAAAGAACAGGCTTATTGCTGCCATTATATGCAATCTCGCAGGCCTAAGCGCAGAGAGCACCAGGGAAGTTTTAAAAGCATATAATGACAGACTTATCTGAGAATATTATTTTGATACTTCATTGACAAAAAACTTGTGCTGCTGATACGTTGACAATTTGATAAAGTATTTATGAAATAACTCATGTACTGCGTTGTCGTCAATCGGCGATGCTGTGCGGATGGAATAATCACGTTGCGATTTCATATCCGAGAGCGCGGATGTTTTCAAGGTCTTTTTCCAAAGAAACGCCCTTTACAGTCAGCATGTCACCTGAGATTGTGGCATTTGAGCCCGATCTGAAAAAAGATATTCCCGAATCTTCGATTATATCCCTTCCTGCCGCGAAGCGGATCTCAGACTTTGGTAATATGAATTTAAAAATAGCGATGATCCTTCTAAGCTCGTCTTCGGACAGGTAAGGATAAGCTTCCATGGGGGTTCCTTTAATAGGTTTTAGCATGTTGATCGGAACAGATTCCGGATTTACTTCACGAAGCTTAATGGCCATATCTATCCTGTCTTCCCAGCTTTCTCCGACGCCGAATATACCTCCGCTGCATAGTTCCAGACCTGCTTCATGGACCAGTTTCATTACTTTTATTTTTTCATCTGTGGTATGCGTTGTACATAATTTTCCAAAGTACTTAGGGCTTGTCTCGATATTGTTATGAACGCGCTTGACTCCGGCCTTTTTTAATTCTTCAAGATCTTCTTTTGTTAAGAGCCCCAGAGATACGCATGGGACAAGATTTGTTTTCGATACTATCCCTTTTACGTTTTCACATATCTGTGTAAGTTCTTCGCGGTTTACTTTTCTCCCCGATGAAACCTGGCAGTAGTGGGTTATTCCGGGCTTGTTGCGCTTCTTTGCATCATCTACGACGTAATCTGTATCCCTCACTTTATATTCCGGAATATCCGCCTTTGAACAGCTCGACTGAGCACAGAATTTGCAGTTCTCAGAACACCGTCCGCCTTTTACGCTCAAGATGGCGCACATATCAAAGCTGTTTCCGTTATATCTTTTTCTTATCTCATCCGCTGCAGAAGCGACTTCTTCGAGATCTGCATCTACCAGAAAAAGAGCCTCCTCCTTGGAAATCATTGTGCCGTTTAATACTTTTTCTTTTAATTCATTTACAGTCATAGTTTTTTCTCTCCCGTTATTGGTGCGAATAATGTCAAATGTCATGAAAGCAGTAAGCCGTTGTGGTTATGCTTGCCAATTGCATTTTAGTATAAGCCGTAAAAAAATATTGTCAACCAAATAATTTAAAGAGGTTGACAATAAAAACGATAGAATATATACTCCATAGTGCTACTGTCATCAAATAACTCGACTTATTTGGTGACAGTAGCACTAGTGTGCTGACTCTTGATCAATTGCGAAGTGAAATAATTCATCAAATTGTCAACAAGACATTGCACTGATATTAAACATATTGAAAGAAGGACTTGCTATGACCGAACAGAATAATAAGACCAAAAGACTTGTAGTAAGTGCGCTTTTCGCCGCACTATTATGTATAGGAGCATATATCAGTATTCCGCTTCCTATTCCCGGCGCGCCGCATATAACGATGATAAACTTTGTAGTTGTACTTATTGCATTGTTATTCAACCTCGGAGAGTCATTTCTGATTGTTGCCGTGTGGATGCTTCTTGGAATAGTAGGTATTCCCGTCTTCATAGGAGGAAAGGGCGGCATAGCCTACCTGATTCAGCCATGGGGAGCCTATACATGGGCATTTATCGTAGTTGCCATACTTATCCCCCTTATCCGCGGAAAGTCCTACAATCGCATCAGATACACCCTCAGCGCAGTCATTGGCGTTGTTGTAATAGACATAATCGGAATGCTATACCTTATGGCAATGTCACACTACAATTTATTGACAGGCTTAGCAATGGGATTTGCCCCATTCATTGTCCTCGACCTTGTCAAAGCAGTAGTTGCAGCCCAGATAATACCTGCATTTAAGAAAGTGATTAAGTAATTACCGAAGACTAGTACAGCGTTGCCGAAATATCTGGACTAAATTTCGTAGGCAATTTGAATATATGCTAGGCGAAGGAATGAGTCGTACCGCCCGGTACGACTCATTCCTTCGTCTCACAAAATAACAATTTATTCTACGTAAAAAGTCAAGTTATTTGATGACAGCAGCACTAAGTTTTACGTGAAAGCCATGCAAATAAGCAGGGATATTCACGTAAAAACTTCTGATTATGTGTAGAAGCTGTACGGTGTGAAAAAGAGACCAAGCACCGCACAGAATCATCGCGTAGAAGCTGTACTGTGTGAAAAAGAGAACGAGCACCACACAGAAACATCGCGTATAAGCTGTACGGTGTGAAAAAGAGAACATGCACCGCACAGAATCATCGCGTAGAAGCTGTACTGTGTGAAAAAGAGAACGAGCACCACACAGAAACATTGCGTATAAGCTGTACGGTGTGAAAAAGAGAACATGCACCGCCCAGAATCATTGCGTAGAAGCTGTACGGTGCGAAGTAAATCAGGGATATTCACGTAAAATTCTATTGATAATCAAGAATGGAGCAACTCACGTAGACTTGACCTATCGGTGTAAAGATTCTACGTGAGATTCCGCTGAAATCAATTTGTACACGTAGAAATAAGAGAATCTGTTATAAATTTTACGGACATAAAAATTTGTAATTGAATCTGAGTAACGTAGGGTGAGAACAAGTTTGTAGTTATTGCCCCTTTAACAGACAGCCCGGCCATAAAAGGTATATATTCGGAAATGTGCTGATTTCGTAAGAACAAGATACTTTTATTTAAAAAGAAAATCTTATCAAAATAGAAGCTTTTCACAGACAGCCCGGCCATAAAAGGTATATATTCGGAAGTTCGCTGTCTTCGGACGAGCAGGATGATTTTTAAGATGAAAAAAAGAAGAGAGCTCGACTGCTTCGAACAACGCTGAGAGGAGAGCTCTCTTCTTTTTTGAGTCTTAAAAAATCACCGCGCAGCCGTACACAGCGAATTTCCGAATATATACCTTTGCGGCCGGGCGTCCGTAAATACCCTTATGAAAAGATAATATTCTTAATCTTTCGTGTAAGTGGTCCTGTGCCGTAGTCGTAGCGCTGAACCATCATGAGGAAAGTGGTGTTGGTCTCGGGATCGTTTGAGAAGTGCGCACCAAGCCATCCGTCCCATCCGTATTCACCCTTGTTGGCAATAAGCGAAGCCTGCCTCGGATCATCCAATACACGCATCAGATTTCCGTAGGTATAACCTTCAAGCCCTTGCCACTTCTGGAGATCGCTTTGCTGAGTGTCGTTAAGCTTTCCGGATGTGAGATACTTAACATTGTTTGGCGTAAGAAACTGCTTACCTTCGTATGTACCGCCGTTTAGAAGCATCTGTGAGAAACGAGCATAATCATCTATTGTTGAGAAAAGACCTGCTCCGCCTGATTCAAACAGATTCGGATCCCCGTTATTTCTGATGGCGAGATGATCACCTGAGTATGTTGAAAGCTTTCCTTTTGTGCGTCTGTATGATTTTGCAAGACGCTCTTTTTTCTCATCCGGAACATAGAAATCGGTGTCTTTCATACCAAGCGGCTCAAGGATCCTTGATCTTACGAAGTCTCCAAACTTCATTCCCGAAGCTTTTTCTATAACAGCGCCCAGAACATCGGCACTTGTTCCGTACTGGAAATGACTGCCGGGGATGAAATTAAGCGGAATTTTTCCGAGTTCTTCCGCAAATTCCATCGTTGTTATCATCTTATCCGAGCCGAGTTTTTTCTCCATCTTGTTCATGAGACGTCCGACTTCAACTTCAGAAGTTGTATTGAGCCCGGGATATACGAGACCTGAGGTCATATTAAGGAGTTCGCGAATTCTCATCTTGTTTTCTTCGGGAACTTTATGAACCTTACTTTTGGAAAGATAAGTCTGCTTGTTATAGCTCTCGATATAATTGCCGACGGGCTCGCTAAGGTCAAGGATTCCGTCTTCTATCAGCATCATGGCGGCGGTAGCTGTTATCGGCTTTGACTGTGAATACAGTCTGAAGATATTGTCACGGCTGATAGGGATGTTATTTTTTATATCGGCATAGCCGCTCTTTGCAAAAAAGATTTCTTTTCCATCCTTTATCTCAAGTGCGATAACGCCTGCGACTTCCTGATTTGCCACGGCTCTGTCCATGCACTCTTGAATAAGTTTCAGTTTGTCTCTCATAACATCTTTCCTTTCATAAGTAATGACTTTTTAAACATTGTAATATGAAATGCTTATACCTGCCTATAAGATGTCAATATTATACAAAATAAAGTCTGAATAGCATAATGGAATTATCAAAGGAGTACAAAACTATGAAAAACATACTTGCATTTGGTGATTCAAATACATGGGGACTTATCCCCGGAACAAAAGAAAGATATCCCGACGAGATTAGATGGACGGGACTTGTTCAGAACAAACTTAATGATACAAAAATAATAGAAGAGGGCCTCTGCGGAAGAACAACCGTATTTGAGGATGAGATAAGACCTTTCAGAAAAGGTGTGGATACACTTCCTCTTATCCTTGAGAGTGCATCACCTCTTGACGGAGTTATTATCATGCTCGGAACCAATGACTGCAAAACCTATTACCATGCCAACCCGCATGTGATAGGAAAAGGCCTTGAGCGCTGCGTCGAAGAAATCGAAAAATATGTATCTCCCGAAAAGGTACTGATCATATCCCCAATACATCTTGGCGACGAAGTCTGGCACCCCACAAAAGATCCTGAATTTGACGTGGATTCCGTAAACAGAAGTAAAGAACTCGCAGAAACTTACAGAAACATTGCCAAAAGAAGAGGCAATCAGTTCCTCGCCGCTTCATCCGTTGCCACTCCCAGTAAACGCGACGACGAACACCTCGACGAAACCGGCCATGAAGCCCTCGCTACCGCTATCTCAAGAAAAATCGAGTCTATGCAAATCTAAGCACACAAAGAACCGCGAGCGACTATCGATTCTGCGCAAAAAGTCGAGATATTTGATGACATCACATATCAGTGTGGTGTCTTGTTGACAATTTGATAAATTACTTGTGAAATAATCCATGTACTGCGTTGTCGTCAATCGTCGATGCCCGCATCGACTCACTCCTCCGCCTTGTAAATTGATTATTTCACTTCGCAATTGATCAAAAGTCAGCAAGACATCACACTAGACAATATGTAATGACCTCCATTTTGTAGCAACGTGGATTTACCTGTATACTAAAGATGTTGAGTCAATGTAACAGGAGTTACCGCATACAAAAGGAGGTCACTAAATGAATAATATCACAGT